>Ga0222715_10002438_pt1 | contig 17022 bp, 25 predicted proteins | sample C33_9DmetaG_FD_165056 | JGI IMG/M metagenome (GOLD analysis project Ga0222715, IMG submission 165056) | Estuarine water microbial communities from San Francisco Bay, California, United States - C33_9D | ecosystem: Environmental > Aquatic > Marine > Unclassified | place: USA: California... | reverse complement strand
CAGATGGATCAATGAACGGTTATAATGCAATCGTATCAAACCAAGTCACTGCTGGTGATCTGTATTTCGGCAACTTTGCTGACTTGCTGATCGGCATGTATGGCGGTTTGGACATTGTTGTAGATCCATATACTGCGTCTAGCTCAGGCACAGTACGGATCGTTGCACTGCAAACTGTAGACGTAGCTGTACGTCACGCAGTAAGCTTTGCATTCAACAATGACGGTGCATAAGAGTGCTAACTTGGGAGGGCCACTTGGCCCTCCTTTCCAATAAGGGGCAAAAGATGAAATACATTATCCTCAAATCCTGTGTTGCTGCTGGCCAAGCTAGAAAGGCTGGAGACATAGTTGAATTGAGCGCGGATGAAGCTACTGCGCTAAAAGGATATGGACGTATTGACGTGGCTCCAGAGCCTAAGCCTATTAAGGCTCCTACGGATCGGGCCGCAAAGCCTAAAACCACAAGGGCGAAAAAATGAAGATTACTCTGATTAAAGACGCATCTTGGGGCGGGAAGAACGGCAAAGCTGGTGCAAGCCATACAGTTGATGATCGTGTTGCCCAGAAGCTAATTGATCGCGGATATGCTAAGTCATATGTAAAAGAAGAAAAGGCTGAAGAAGATGGCACTGCCACTAGCGAGTGATTTAGCCGAAATATTCAACATTGATGAGTTTGCTCAATCAATCACATATCAACGCGCTGCTGGGCGTGGGGATAGCACAATCAAGGCTATCTTCGACAACGAGACTATCCCAGTTGACGCTGGTGGAATGACAACTGTTCATCAGGAGCAGCCTAGAGTAACGTGTCGAACCGTAGATGTTCCATACATTCAGTATGATGACGCTATGATAGTATCATCAGATACTTATTATGTTCGCGCTTGGATACATGATGGCACTGGCGTTACTGTTGTGCAGTTGGAGAAATCTTAATGGCTCATGTTAGGCAGCAAATAAGAGACAGAATTGTCTCTGTGCTGAAGTCCAATGCATCATTGGTGAAACGTAGGGTATTTTCGTCTAGGGTATATGCCCTAACAGAGAAAGACCTTCCTGCGATTACGGTTTATACGGGATCAGAAGCATCTGCCCTGCAAACCATTGGTGTAAAAACGTCTGCGCGTATTGTTTCTGTTGAGGTAGATATATACGTGCGAGCAACGAATAATTTTGATAATGATGTGGACGCTATCGCCGTTCAGATCGAAGAGGCAATAGCCAATGACTTCAATGTCAATGGCCTTGCAAAGTCGGCTGTATTAACTGCCACAGACATCAACTTTTCAGGTGAAGCGGAACAACCAGTAGGTTCCGCAAAGCTGACATTTGATGTAAGGTATGATACAGCTATCGATGACGTAGAAACGGCCAGATAAGGAGGCTCCAATGGCTACACACACAGGCAGCGAAGGAACCGTAAAGGTCGGTGCTAACGCTATAGCAGAAATCCGCTCTTTCAGCTTAGAGGAAAGCGCGGATACCTTAGAAGATACAACTATGGGCGACACTGCTCGCACATACAAATCATCTTTGACAACATTCACTGGATCAGTTGATGTTTTCTGGGATGAAACCGATACAACGGGTCAAGGCGCTTTGACTATTGGCGCTTCTGTTACGCTTAATGTTTATCCTGAAGGCGATGCTTCTGGCGATACATATTACAGCGGTGCAGCCATCGTTACCGGCGTTACACGTTCATCATCATTTGATGGCCTTGTGGAAGCGTCAATAACTGTGCAAGGTAGTGGGGCATTAACAGCTACAACGGTGTAACCCATGTCTAACCCTATAGACGCCTTAGACGATTATTTATCGAATATCGAAACAAGGCATATAGAAGTAACTTTACGCGCAGGGGCCAAGCCTCTGCGTGTTTACTATACCCCTATGACTTCTGGCGAAATGTCAACGATCCAGAGGAAGCATTCTGACTTCCCATCTGCCAACATAGATGCTCTGATTGATCTGATTATCTTGAAGGCTCTAAAGGAAGATGGCGAAAAGGCTTATACGATTGAGCATAAGCCTAAGCTGAAGCGCATTCCCCATGAGGTGATCTATAAATTGAGCGCACCTATGATGTCTGCTGGCTCTGTTGAGGAAGCTGAGGGAAACTAAAGAAAGACCCATTCAGGTTTAATTTAATCGCGTTAGCAGATAGATTGGGCCGCACCATTAGCGAGATTGAGAAAATTACGCTAACGGAGTATAATGAATGGGTCGCATACTTTAAGATCGTGGACGAAAGGCGGGAAGAAGATGGCAAGCGCAGAACAGCTAAAGTTTGAACTTCTTGCGGTTGATCGCGCTAGTCGGCCTATTCAGCAAGTTCAAGGTCGCGTCAGAGACTTTGACCGTCAGGTAAAGAAAAGCTCAATACAGATGAACAACTTTGGCGGGTCAGTTACTGGTGCGCAAAAGAGCTTGCGCAAATTTGCTATGGGGGGCGTTCAGCAAGCGGGTTATCAAATTGGTGACTATGCTGTTCAGGTCGCTAATGGAACCAGTGCGACACAAGCCTTTGGCCAACAGGCTGGGCAATTCTTTCAAATCTTTGGCCCATTCGGGGCTGTGCTTGGCGCGGCTATATCTGTATTTGCGGCGTTTAAGATGGCTGCTGACAAGGCTGGTGCTAGTGTCGATAATGTCGGGAAAAAAATAGACCTAGCTAAAAATAGTATAGATGCCTTCAGGCAATCATCAGAATTAGCCAATATAAGTTCAGGGGAGCTTACAAAGCAATATGGGATGATGGCTTCAGAAGCTAAAGAGCTTTTTGAGGTGCAGAACGAAATAAACAAGCTGGCTGCTTTTAGGGATGTAGGAACGGCAGTCGAGCTTGCAACTAAATCATTTGGTGACTTCGGGGATAGATCAAAAAGCGCAATATATGGAGCAGCGGAAGCCTTTGCTGATCTTAATGAGAAGCGTGAGAGCCTTCAGTTGCTTGGCGAGAAAAGCCCGTTTTTTGACATTACGCGCACGTTGCCAACGCAACTTACGGCCGTAAATGAAGCTCTAAATGAACATGTGATGGAGCCAGTTGTTCAATTAGCCAAAGAGTTTGGCATTACTACAGATCAAGCAGCACTTTTGGCTGATACAGTTCAAGATGCTCAAACAGCAAATAGCTTGAAGGAGCGAGTTGCCGCATTAGTCACGACTAGGAATATATATAGGGATTTAGCCCTTGCGGATGGTGAAATCTCTGAGAGTGAGCAGGAAAGACTAAATACGCTGTTACAAGCGCAGATGTCATATATAAAAATAAATTCTGAGCTAGGGCAAAGCGCTAGAACTTACGTTGACATATTAGGCAGCGAGCAAGGTCTGGCCCAAGCAATGGCTGCAACCAACCAAATATATGCAGCTAGGTTAAAGGCGAGGCAATCGGAAGTACAAGCCGCCAGAGACGCATTTATCGTGGAGGCATCTGTGACGGTTGCGGAAACAGAAAGGGCAAAAGCAATAAAAGCAATGCAAGACGCTTACGCTGAGCTAACCTCTGGTCAAGATGAAGCGAATACCAAAACAAAGGAAACCGCCAAGGTCATCAAGACTGAGCTAAGCCCAGAGCTTATGCGGATCAAAGACGCAGCAGAGATGGTGGGTAGTTCATTTGAGAACGCTATGATGTCTATGGTAGATGGCACTATGACAGCCGAAAACGCATTTAAATCAATGGCAAGCAATATCATAGCTGAGCTTTATCGTATTTATGTAGTCAAACAGATTACGGGATTTATTTCTAGTGCTATTGGCCTCATGGGTGGGCCTAATCCGTTTGCGTTTAAGGCTATAGGTGGGCCTGTTCAGTCAGGCAAGCCTTATGTTGTTGGAGAGCGTGGGCCAGAGATGTTTGTGCCATCACGCTCAGGGTCAATCGTGCCGAATAACAAGCTTGGCGGCGGCGGTGGCGTGATTGTCAATCAGGTCATCAATGTTAGCACAGGCGTACAACAAACTGTACGTGCTGAGATTAAGCAGCTAATGCCACAGATAGCAGACAGCGCTAAGGCCGCTGTAGTAGACGCTAAACGGCGTGGCGGTGATTATGGAAGGGCATTCGCGTAATGGCTATTAGTTATCCCTTGGCTCTGCCTACGCATACGGGCATAGCATCAATCGAATTGCGGGCGATCAACACGGTTGCTTATAGTCGCTCACCGTTTACGCTGAAGGGGCAAGCACACGCTTACGCTGGCGAGGCATGGGAAGCTGACATCAGTTTGCCACCAATGAAACGTGCAGACGCAGAGCAATGGATTGCCTTTCTGATGAGCCTACGCGGTCAGTTCGGTACATTCTTGCTAAACGATCCTTCGGCCACCACAACGCGTGGCACGGCGACTTCAGCGACGATCACAGGATCAGTTGGTGATCGAAGTGTATCTGTCACTATGACGGGAACGCTAAAAGCTGGCGATTACTTTTCTTTAGGCACTGGTACAAGCACACGTTTGTATAAGGCGCTACAAGACCAAAGCGGCAGCGGAACGTTGGAAATATGGCCTGCACTGCGCGACGCAGCATCATCATCTACAGCAGATTTGACCAGTGCGTCAGGTACATTTAGACTAGCAAGCAATCAGCAAAGTTGGTCAGTCAATGAGGCCAGCATTTATGGCATAACTTTTGGGGCGTTTGAGGCAATATGAGGACAGTTCCAGCGGCACTACTTACAGCACTTGATGCAGATCAGATTGAGCCTTTCTATGCGGTTGATCTGGCGTTTGAGACAGCAAGCATTCGTCTCTGGACAGGTTACGGTGATAAAGCAATAGGCGGCAACACTTACACTGGCTCAGGCAGTTTGCTTACTATTGAGGGGCTAGAAGAAGTTTCAGACCTATCTGCGCGTGGCACTACGCTAACGCTGAGCGGCCTTAGTTCTACGATCTTGAATTACGCGCTGACGGAAGAATATCAGGGCCGCACAGTTACCATTCACTGGGGCATTGGCAGCAATACAGTTGAAATATTCCGTGGTTACATGGATCAAATGACCATCCAAGACAGCGGCGAAACGTCAGCGATTAGTTTAACCGTAGAGAGCCGCCTGATTGTTTTGGAGCGCCCTAATGTGCGTCGCTATACAGAAGAAAGCCAAAAGCAAGTGCGTAAGCGCAAGTGGTTGGACGATGGAAATTCTGGTGATCCAGCAGTTGATGATTACTTTAGTTGGGTTCAGCAGTTGCAAGACAAGCAGATTGTCTGGGGTAGGAATGAAGCCTGATTTTGATGCGCTGAATGATTACATACGCAAGGTGCGTGATGTGCCGTTCCAGTGGCACACAAATGACTGCTTTATGTTTACCAATAACGCTTATAGGGCAATGTATGGCGAAGGTTGGGCTGATGATTGGGTCGGAAAGTACACAAAGAATGGGCTGTACCTAAAGCGTGATGAATTGCGCAAGGCGTTTCAAGCTAATTCGCTTGATGAAGCAATAGATCGGAAAATGAAACGCATAGACCGCATCCCGCCGAAAGGCGCTTTGGTAACAACTGATCGGGCAAGGCGGTGGATTATCGGCGATGCTCTAGGCATTGCTATCGGCACAAAGGCTATCTTTCTGGGTGAGAAAGGTGTAATTTCACAACAAATAGACTTCATCAAAAGCGCGTGGATTAAAGCATGAGCAAGTATAAGCTGGGCGATCTTACTGTCAAAAATTGGAATAGCTGGGATCGCGCCCCTCGCGCGTCAGTAATAGGAACTGCAATTCTTAATGCTGTCGGTGCTGGATCGCTTGTAGGAACGAGTATTTTTGGTATTAGTGTAGCCTCGGCAATTGGCTATGTTGCGATTTCGCTTGTTACCTCATGGGCATTGAAGGCACTAGCACCAAAAATCCCTTCAAGCCAACGCGGTTTACTATTCAACGCGCGTGAAGCTGCTGCGCCTCAAGAAATCGTATATGGTAAAATTCGCAAAGGTGGATACGTTACCTATGCTGAGGCTACGGGAGCCCAGAACAAGTACCTTCATCAATTTATCACGTTAGCTGGGCATGAAGTTAATTCGATCACCAAGATATATGTAAACGAAGAGGAAGTTTCGCTTCAAACTAGCAACGGCGGCTTTGTGACGGATGCACGTTGGGCAGATAGCGATAGCAATAGGAAGCTATATATTTACAAGTTTACAGGTTCCAATACTCAAAACGTGTCGCAATTTGTAAACAATATAACTGCGCTTAATGGCAACGGGCCAGATTGGACGGTCGACGGTGTTGCGCCAAGCGGATATTACTCTGACTTCAAGGGTGAAGGCATTGCTTGTCTTTATGTGCGTTTAGAGTATGACAAAAATGTATTTGCTGAAGGCATCCCACTGATTACGGCAGAAATCGAGGGCAAAAAGGTCTACGATCCGCGTGATTCGTCAACTGCATACAGCGCTAATGCCGCGCTGTGTATTCGTGATTATCTCACTTCTACATATGGGCTAGACAATGATGGCGACACTGCTGATGCAGCAAGTGCATCGTTTGATGTTGCGGCTGATGCCTGCGATGAAGATGTAAACTTAGCGGCAACTGATGCTGGATCTTTTATTGTCGGCAAGGCTTACACAATTAAGACGGTTGGAACGACAGATTTCACCGCTATTGGCGCAAGCGGAAATACAGTAGGCGTTACGTTCACCGCAACTGGTGTGGGTAGCGGAAGTGGTACAGCGGTACGGGGCAGTTCATTATCAGAAAATCGCTATGAGATTAATGGTGCCATAAGCCTCGACAGATCACCATCTGACATCTTAGGTGATATGATGACGGCTTGCGCTGGCACATTATTCTGGGGCGCTGGATTGTGGCACTTGAAGGTTGGCGATTATGTTTCGCCCGTCAAAACTTTTACACTTGATGACTTGCGTAGCGAAATTAATCTACAAACCAAGCCTTCACGCCGTGATAACTTCAACATCGTGCGAGGCACGTTCATCGACGCTGAAAATCGCTACATTCAGGCTGATTATCCACAAATACGGTCAGAAACATTTATCAGCGACGATAGCGATGTAGAGAACGCACTAGATTTTACGCTGCCGCTTACTACGTCCTCAGCAATGGCGCAGCGGCTTGCGAAGATGACGCTGTTCCGTGGCCGTGAGCAAATGACATTCACGGCTGACTTTGGGCTAGAGGCGTTTGAGGTAGAATGCGGCGACATCATAGCATTGACGATTGATAGATATGGATGGTCATCAAAAGAGTTTGAGGTTGCAGGCTGGAAGTTTAAGAATGATGGTGATGCAGGCGATCTGCGTGTTGCTCTTACACTGCGTGAAACATCTGCGGCAGCGTTTAATTGGGCGGCAGAAGAAGTTGAAATCACAAGCAATGACAGCACATTGCCTGATCCACGCGCTGGGCTGACAATATCCAACCTTGCAGTCAGCGCGCAAAACACAAAAATTACGTCTGATGGCACGCACACAGTCACAGCAAGTTTGGCTTGGGATGCGCCTGATAGCGCATACGTTAATCATTACCTTGTAGGCTATGTAAACAATAGCCAGACAAGCATCTATGCCAAAAGTACTACAGACGACAGCACGTTTGAAACGGGGCTGCTTGTTGATGGTGATAGCTACACATTTGTCGTGGCTGCGGTTACAGACGGCGGGTATGTGGGTGCGCAGCAAACAGTTACGTTTACCGCTGAAGCTGACACAACTGCGCCCGCAGTTCCTACTGTCGTTAGCGGTTCTGGCGGGTATCGTTCTAACTTCATATCGTGGACAAATCCAACTGATGACGATCTGAAGGAAGTTCAGGTTTACGCAAACACTAGCAATACATCATCAGGCGCAACGCTAATTGGTACAATATCTGGTACAGAATTTGTGCATGGCGGTTTAGCGCAAAATACAACGCGGTACTATTTCCTGAAGTCAACTGATTTTACTGGTAATGTCTCTGGGTTTTCTGCTGGCACTGGCGCTGTAACAACTGAAGCTGATCCACAAGATGGAACAAATGGCACAAATGGCACAAATGGCACGAACGGCTCAAATGGTGATACTGTTGTCACTGGTCAGGTGTTCTATCAAGTCCTTCAATCTGGTGCGCCAAACACGCCATCTGCTACCAGCTATAACGCCTCAACTGGAACTTTTAGTGGTTTAACCTCTGATTGGGCGCAAACCCAGCCTTCAGTTAATATTACAGATACAAGCGTTCAAGAGTGGTCATCTCAGTTTCAGGTAACGATTGATGGCACCACATCAGCCCAGACCATTTCGTTTACTGCGCCATCTGGGGCAATACAAGTTACGGCTGATATTGAAAGTGACAACTATGTTGCTGACACATCAGGTTGGAAAATTGAACGGGACACTGGATTTGCTGAGTTTGGTTCAGCGGCCATACGAGGCACATTGACAGCAAGCCAAATCCAGATAGATAACGTAACTTTAGACAGTGATGGATCTGGCAATCTTATTATTGCGTCAGGCGGTGTTGATACAAATCAACTTGCTGCAAACTCTGTTACAAAAGCGGGCACAAATGGGCAAACCGTTTTTGACCTTTCCGGCGGCAGCACAAAGGATGTAACGGCATCAATCACAAATTGTGATAGTGGGTCTGAACTTATAATTCTATTTAATTGGACAGCGGGATCTGCAACCGCAGGGGATTTGGTAGACCTAAGTGTTTTGCAGAATGGAAGTGTAGTATCTGGAATAGGCACTGTTGCCAGCGCCCCTGTTCAAGACTTCTTTGGGTTGCCAAGTGCTTATATGATGCGGATTACTGCATCGTTGGGAACAAATACTGTAGGGGTTCGCATTACTGCTAACAGCGGCAATACATCTTCTGTCATAGGTGTTGTTTATGGATTATTTGCGCTAGAGGTTAAGAAATGAGTGATTTTGATTGGGGTAAACTACGCATTGATAGAAACACTAAGCTAAAGGCGTGTGATTGGACGCAGATGCCAGATGCCCCTTTAACTGATGAGCAAAAGGCATCGTGGCGCACTTATCGTCAGCAATTGCGTGATCTGACGTCGAACACAACAGACCCCGCAAATCCAGTTTGGCCAACGCGGCCTTGATGATTTACTACCAAGAGCCTTTGTGCTAGGTTACAAGGGCATATGCTAACATAAACTTCGGAGGCCCATTATGGCAACGTTTAACAAGGTGAACGATTTTGTTGCAAACGCCGTTCACAACATGGATTTAGAAAGCGATCAAGTTATTGTTGCTCTCTCTAACACAGCACCAGCATCAGAAAGCTCAAACCCTGCTACAGATGGCAATGGTGTTTTGGCAAACGTAACTCAGGTTTCCTATGGCAACCTTTCCTCTCGCAGCGTAACAACATCATCATCTTCGCAGACGGGCGGCACATACAAGCTAGTATTGGCTGATATCACGCTGACATCTACTGGCGGTTCAACTGGCCCATTCCGTTATGTGTATATCTACAATGACACAGTGACATCTCCTGCTGATCCTTTGATCGGTTATTACGACTATGGGTCATCACTTACGCTTAACGATGGTGACAGCCTTACAGTGGACTTCAGTGCTGCAAATGGTGTTTTGCAAATCGCTTAATGAGGTGTTGAAATGGTCGTACTGGCGAACAGAGTAAAGGTTGAGACATCGACAACAGGCGCTGGCACTATAACGCTTGGTGCTGCTGTTGACGGTTATCAAACCTTCGCTGGCGGCGGTGTAAGTGATGGCGACATTGTCCGTTATGCGATAGAGGACGGAAGCAACTGGGAAATAGGAAGCGGTACATACGCAGCATCTGGAACTACTATGACCCGCACAGTTAGCGAGAGTAGTAGCTCTGGTTCTGCTATCAACCTTAGCGGTTCTGCTACGTTGTTCTTAACGGTTCTGGCCGATGATCTTGCTGACACTTTGGATTATGGGCTTGTTACGGGCGCAGTTACTTTAACAGATGATTATGGGAGCCTGACCTAATGGCAAGACAAGTTCAAATACGGAGAGGTACGACAACACAAACAAATTCATTTACTGGCGCTGTAGGTGAAATTACAGTTGATACAGATAAAGATACGGTTGTCGTTCACGATGGCTCAACCGCTGGCGGTCATCCACTGCCGACTTCGCTTGCTGATCTTAGTGTTACCTCTACAGCAACAGAGTTAAACACCTTAGATGGCATTCCCGCCACACTGACAGCTACTGAGCTTGGCTATGTCGATGGCGTTACATCAGCGATCCAAACGCAGCTTGATGATAAGATGTCACCAACCTACACGGGCGATGTAGATATCACAGGCGAGCTAATCGCTGATAGCTACAACGAAACCTACTTAGCTGTCACATCAAGCTCTTTAGCTACTACAGTAAATTGTGAATCTGGCAATTCATTTAGTCACACGCTCACAGAGAACACCACGTTTACATTCAGCAACCCGCCAGCGAGCGGCACTGCGTACAGCTTTAGCATTGAGCTTATCCAAGATGCCTCTGCGTCTGGCTTCGTGGCCTCATGGCCCACAAGCGTTGACTGGCCCGCTGCTACAGCACCAACGCCGACAGCAACCGCATCTGCAAAGGATGTATTCGTGTTCTACACCAGAGATGGTGGCACAAACTGGTACGGGTTCACAGCTGGACAAGCGTTAGGCTAAGGGGCTTATATAATGGCTACTAAAAAGAAAATGCTTCAAGCCGCCGCCGGTAACGCTGGTGGTGCTGGCCCTGATGTGGATGAGGTGTTCAGCACATATTTATACACTGGGAATAGCGGCGCTCAAACAATTACCAACGGCATTGACCTTAGTGGTGAAGGTGGTTTTGTTTGGCTTAAGGGCAGAGGCTCTGCTAATTCTCATTTGATAGACACTGAACGTGGTAGCGATAAGTATCTCATCTCAAACGCAACAAACATAGAGCAAACATCACCATCAGGTGCAGATGTTACATCATTTAACTCCAATGGTTTTTCGTTTGGAACGTATTACAACAATATTAACTTCAATAATTCTAATTACGCCTCTTGGACATGGAGGAAAGCCCCTAAGTTCTTTGATATTCAAACTTGGAGCGGAAATTCAACAGCAGGTCGCACAATAAGCCATAATCTAGGATCAATTCCTGGGATGATTATTATAAAAAGGTTAAACCTTACTACAAATTGGGCTGTTTATCATAGAAGTGCAGGTGATGGCACTGGGAATGGGGCTGAAGACTATTACTTACAACTTAATAATTCAAATGAACGAAATGCTAGTTCTTCTTGGTGGAATAACACCGCACCAACGGCAACAGAGTTTACTTTAGGTAATGGGTCTAATGTAAACTCCAGTAGTGGAACATACGTTGCCTACCTATTCGCCCACAATGACGGCGACGGTGAGTTCGGCAATGATGCTGACCAAGATATTATCAAGTGCGGGGGTTATAGTGGAAATGGTAGCGTCCAAGATATCGACTTGGGTTTTGAGCCACAGTGGGTGTTAGTAAAGAATGTTACTAGCAGTAATGTTACAGCGGCTAGGTGGGGTATTTATGACGTTATGAGGGGAATGCCCCTAGCGACATACAGTGCGGTTGAATTAAATTCAGACCAATCCACAGCAGAGAGAACAGGGTACAGTAGCATAGCCCCTTACGCCAACGGGTTCACTTTACTAAGCGGCGGAACAATGAACAACCAAAGTGCCAACAACTACATCTACATGGCAATACGCCGTGGCCCGCTTGCATCGCCAACTGATGCGACAGAGGTGTTTGACATAAATGAAAAACTTGGTGGATACCCAACGCCCGAACTTATTAACACAGGTAATGTAGTTGATTTGTTAATCAGCAAAAGGGCTGAAAGTTCTGGTGGTGGTGGGTCTTATTTCTGGGATCGGTTAAGAGGTGGCGCAAAGTATCTGGAGGCTAATAGCACAGCAGCGGAAACAGGTTCTGTAGAATATATAGAATTTGATACCAATGAAGGGGTTAGAGAGGGCTTCTTTAATACCAGCCATAATCAGGTCAATTGGACATGGAAGCGCGCCCCTGGCTTTTGCGACATTGTTGCTTACACGGGGAACGGAACAGCGGGGCGTACTATAAGCCATAACCTTGGTGTTGCGCCTGAGATGATGTGGGTGAAGAAACGTCCTAGTACTGGTAGCTGGGCTGTATACCACAGCGGTGCTAACGGAGGAACTACCCCAGAGAATTATCATTTCTTTTTAAACAGCACTAGTGGAGAGGACACAGACAGTAACTATTACTGGTATCAAACGGCTCCTACTGCAACAGAGTTTTCACTCGGTATTAGTGCTAATACAAATCAAAGCACTGTATCCTACATAGCCTACCTCTTTGCAAGCCTAGATGGTGTGTCTAAGGTGGGGAGTTACACAGGTAATGGCACAAACCAGACGATCAACTGTGGTTTCAGTGCGGGTGCTAGGTTTATTCTCATCAAGCGTACAGACAGCACTGGTGATTGGTATGTCTGGGACACAGAACGTGGTATTGTTGCAGCCAATGATCCACACCTAAGTCTAAACACAACGGCTGCTGAAGTTACAACAGATGACAGCATTGATCCTGACAATAGTGGTTTTATTGTTAATCAGGTAAGTGCAACAAACGTCAACGTATCAAGTGCAAGCTATGTTTATTATGCGGTGAGTTGAGCATGACACGTTGTGAATACAGAAAAGCCTACACTCAACATAAATCCAACGCCAAACAAAGCTGGCTGGTCATACGCAATAGCATAATCAAACTCAGACGAAAGGATCAATCAAATGAGTGAATACAGAAACAGAACAACAGGCGAAGTAAAAACACAAGGGCAATGGCGGGCGGCTAACCCCAACATGTCTTTGCCAAGGGTCTGGAAGGCAGCAACGCTAGATGCACTAAACATAGATGCCGTTCTGCGAAGCCCAGCGGCTACCACAACAGCATACCAGAACTCAGTTCGTGATGGCGTTGAGCAAGATGCTCATGGCAACTGGGTGGAAAAGTATGTAGCTAGAGATATGTTCGCTGACACCACAGAGGATGGCGTTACCACCACCAAAGCGGAACACGAGGCAGCTTATCAGGCAACGCTTGATGCAGCAGAAGCAGAGCGTAATCGAACCAAGCGTAACACGCTGCTAGCTGAAACAGATTATTTTGCGCTGACTGATGTAACGATGGATGCCGCTATGACAACCTACCGTCAGGCTCTTCGTGATATTACAGTACATTCTAACTGGCCTGACTTGGCAGACGCTGACTGGCCGACAAAGCCGTAGGGTAAACAGGCGATGCTTGGATTTTCACCTCTAGCCTCAACGGCAATCGCAGATGACATAGGCTTTGCAGTTTATGATCTAGTTGCTGATGCTGGGTCTTTTGTTGCGACAGGCCAAGATGTAACCTTTGCTACTAGCGAGATTATCGGCACTGGTGTCTTTACTTACACGGCGCAAGATGCTGGCTTGGTTGTTACAAAACCTTCTGATGCTGGATCGTTTGCGGTTGCTGGTCAAGACATTGACTTTAGGCTTGATAATAAGATAACCGCACAACAGGGTACTTACATTGTTTCGCGGCAACAGATTGCTTACAACACCAGTAAAGTTGCTGGCATTGGGCAATTTGCGCTTACGGGTCAGTCAAGCGGCATCAATTACCCGATGTCTGCTGACAGTGCGAGCTTTTCTCTCGCGGGTCAGGCCAGCGTGTTTGGCGTCACAATGTTTGCTGGCGCTGGCGCGCTGGCGCTTGCGGGTCAAGCAGCCAATACAAACACAAGTATAGTTTCAAGCAACGGTTCGTTTGCTCTTGCTGGTCAAGGCGCTGAGCTGTTACCAGTGGTTATAATCGACGTAGACGCTGGTGTATTTGTGCTGACGGGTCAGCAAAATGTGCTAACTCGCAACTACGCGCTCGCAGTTGATGCTGGCACATTTACTCTTACTTTCACTGACACTGACATAGACACTAGCTTGACTGCGGGTGTTGGCACATTTGCGCTGACAGGTCAGGATGCAGTTCTTAATGTCGGTGAAACTTTGAACGCGGATGCTGGCACATTCGCAGTCACTGGCCAAGACATCAACTTTGATGTCAGCGACAACTTTGTGGCAGAGGCTGGCATATTTAGCGTCAACACAGAAACCGTTGCGCTAAAGGCTCGCTTCCACATAAGCCCTGATGTTGGTAGCTTCGCGCTACAAGGTCAAGATACTGACTTTATAGAGGCAGAAATAATTGTTGCAGAGGCTGGCAGCTTTGTTCTGTCAGTTGAGGAAGCGACACTAATTCCAAACCTCACATTGCCCGCTGAAACGGGCGTGTTTGCATTGGCGGGCCAGAATATTGGCATAGGTCAATTCTTTAGGATTGATGGTGTTGGCGTGTTTACTTTGAGCGGGCAAGATGCTGGCCTTGCCTCTGCGCGAGCCAGACGCTTTGAGTTCGATGGATATTCGCAGGAAGTGGTTTTAAATGACAACAACTTTGTTATAATAGAGGAAGCGTACAGAGGGGCGGCATAATGACTTTTTATATGAAGCAGAATGATACAGCGCCATCAATACGCGCAAACATAAAGAATGGTGATGGAACCGCGATAGATTTAACAAACGCTTCTGTTAGGTTTCATATGCGAACAATCGGCGGCACATCCAGCAAAGTAGATGCTGCGGGCGTAATTATATCACCGCCAGAGGGCGGCATTGTGCAATACGATTGGATCGCTGCTGACACTGACACGGTTGACAGCTACCAAGCTGAGTTTGAAGTAACTTACGAAAATGGCAGCGTGGAGACATTCCCGAATGACGGTTATATTCGCGTAGAAGTAACTGACGATATTACTTAGGATAATAAGATGGAAATTGGTGCTTTGTGGAGTGTTTGTTTAACCGCTGGATTGGGTTTATTAAGCTGGTTGCTCCGCAGTGCATACGCTGAAGTTCAGCGGATTAGCATATTGCTAAACAAGACCCGCGAAGAAATGGCGCGGGAGTATGTCACAAAGACTGATAGCTCTGCCGTATTGGCGCAGATTGTCTCTCGCTTTGACCGAATAGAAGAGAAAATAGATAGACTGATGGAAAGATGATCTGTGCGCTGGCCGGTATAGCGGTTGGCGTCATTGTAGAGGGTCACGTTCTGTATAACGCTTGTATCTACAGATGCCCCACAGGATTTTATTATCACTACCCATATGTTATAAGAATACCGTATAACTTTAAGTGTCCACCAGCAGCAAAGGTGGGCAAAGGTGCCTGATGATAGATCCCGCAACTGCAATTATGGCCGCTGGCGCTGCGTTTAACGCAATCAAGAGGGGCTGTCAGATCGGGCGTGATTTAGAGGGCATGGCTGGTGATCTTGGGCGCTGGTCAAAAGCAATCTCCGACTTTGACTTTGCCGCCAAGCGCGTAGAAAACCCGAAATGGTATCAAAGCTTTGGCAGCGTCGAGCAGCAGGCGATGGATCTGTTTGTGCAGAAAAAGCAGCGCGAGAATATGCGTGATGATCTGCGCAAAATGATTAGTGAAACGCTTGGCCCATCAGCTTGGCAAGAGCTAATCAAGATGGAAAACGAAATACGCCAGAAGCAGAAGGACGCGCAATACAAGAGAATTGAGCGCAAGGAGACTATTATCGCGTGGGCGGCAGGCATATTTCTATTTTTGCTCTGCGTGGGTGCGCTGTTTGGCTTTGTCTGGATTGCGGTACGGCGCTGATGTCTGACGGTGTATCAGGAATAGGTAGCGCCCCGTTTAACGTAGGAAGCCACATACACCAGCAAACGCAGACCCGTGAGAGCATAGAAGCGCATCTGGTGGAGCAGAGGGTAACAAAGGAGCATAGGGCCAACCACACGCATCTGGAGGCGCTCAGAGAGCAGAAGTTGGACTTAGGCAAAGCTTATGATAGGTTCGGCGCTAAGACCACTGCTGATCGCCCACAGGGCACTAAAATTAACATAGAGGTTTAACATGGCTAATACCTTTGAGAAGATCCTAAAGTACAAGCTTATGCCGCGTATAATGATGCTGGTGATGACTTGTATGTACATACGCTGTATAGAATGGGCGTTAAGCCAGCCCGATTTATCAACGCAACAGGCCGGTCTAATATCGGTTGTCACGGGGGCTATGAGCGGCGCTTTTGCCGTATGGTTAGGATCTGAGAAATGATACAAGCATTTATAGGCCCAATCGCCAACCTTGCTGGAAGCTGGTTGCAGGGCAAAGCCGATAAGACCGCAGCAGAAGCTAAGTTAAAGCTTACTGAGGCAGAAACAAAATCCAAGATCCTTCTCAGCGAAAAGACAAGCGTTGCGGATTGGGAGCGGATTATGGCCCAAGGCACTCAAAATTCATGGAAAGATGAATATCTTGTTTTGCTGTTTTCAATCCCTCTTGTGCTGTCATTTTGTGGCGAGTTTGGAAGAACCGCTGTCGCAAATGGGTTCGCTGCATTGGAGTCCATGCCAGAATGGTATCAATACACTTTGGGCGTAATCGTAGCGAGTAGCTTCGCCGTAAGGTCAGCAACAAAGTTCTTTAGGGGGAACAAATGACATTTAAATTATCCCAACGCAGCCTTGACCGGCTAGAAGGCGTAGACAGCCGCATGGTGGCCGTTGTTAAGATGGCAATTAATCTGACCAAGACTGACTTTGGTGTTGTGCAAGGTATGCGCACACTGGAGATGCAGAAGGCACTGGTTGCCAAGGGTGCCAGCCAAACCATGAAGAGCAAGCATCTGGATGGCCTTGCAGTCGATATAATGGCCTATATTTCGGGCAGGGGATCATGGGAGCTAAACCTTTATGATGATCTTGCTGACGCAATGGCAGAGGCAGCTAATTCACTTGGCATAAAAGTACGCTGGGGGGCTGCATGGCAGATCGACTGCATTGGCACATGGAAGAGCCAAGGTAAGTCTATGGAAGATGCCATGAATGAATATGTGGATCTGCGAAGAAGTCAGGGCAGAAGACCATTTATCGATGGCCCTCATTTTGAGTTAATGGTATGACGATTTG
>Ga0222715_10002437_pt1 | contig 17022 bp, 33 predicted proteins | sample C33_9DmetaG_FD_165056 | JGI IMG/M metagenome (GOLD analysis project Ga0222715, IMG submission 165056) | Estuarine water microbial communities from San Francisco Bay, California, United States - C33_9D | ecosystem: Environmental > Aquatic > Marine > Unclassified | place: USA: California... | reverse complement strand
ACTTAGGCGCGGTGTGCGCGCGGGTACGTTTCTAAATGCGAATGATTCTCATTATTAGAATGATTCTCATTCAGCGGGGGTTTGAATCAGTCGAGGTTTGATTCAAAAAAATGCGGGCTGTCAAGCCCGCCCTGAATGATTCTCATTTACATTGCAATTCTCGTTATTTGTGCGAAGCACATTAAAAGCGTTAATAATACAAGCTCATTATTTCTTTGCATATAAGAGGCAATTAATATGATTAAATTGCCAGCTATTAGCATTTCCAAATCTAAAGGATTATATAATAACCCTTGTAGAGATGAAAACACTAACACAAAGCCGAGCCATAAGCAAATTTTCATTATGACACCGCCTTAAAAGATTTTTTCAAGTTAGAGGAATTATATATCCCTTTCTTGAACATTTGCCCGTTGGTTTTCCTTTCCCATTCGCTAGGCATACCAACAAAATTTGTCTTTGCATAACGGCAAGAACAAGCCAAATATTTTTTTATCTTTGGCGTTGATATACCTTTAAACCATTCAGACCGGCCAGCTTGACTCTTTGGCATTTTTATGAACCTATAATTATATTTTTGTATATAAGTTTGTAGTTGATGCTCAATATTATAAGCCAAAAAACCGCCTTTATTTCTAGCCGGTATTTCATAGATATGTTCTATAAAAACGCGGATATGTTGCCCAAATTCTTTTCTTAGGCTCGTTTCTATAGTTTGTCGTCTATGCTCGGAATTTTTAGCAATGCCAACTTTTCTAACACCCCTAAATTTAGAATCTCCCGAAATTCGCATGATATATAAAGTGTAACTATTCATTAAACAGACCCCCACGCTATATACTTTTTCTCTTGTTCGCTAGTAGCTAGCACGCATTCTGTCATTAGATCATCTAATGCTTCTAAATTTTCTATCTTATCATCAAAAAAGACCCTCTCAATATTTGCAAATGGTCTTAGTGAGATTAATTTATTAATCATTCTACGTTTTAGGATATGATCCGCTCTATCATCCTTTAATGATCTTGATAATATGACAGAAGCCGTTATATTATTAGCCGTTAAATAATCATAGTCTGCATTAGTCATATAACGGGCGGTACAAATCCAAACATAATGACCCTCTGAGGACACTTTTTTCATAAAGCTTGCAAGAGGTAAAAGCGTATCTCTAAAGATGTTTTCTCTAGTGCTATCTTTAATCCATTGGTCAAGGTTAAATTCCCCCTCAGAATTAAGGGTGCATCTGTGGGAACTGTCAACAACAGTTCCGTCTAAGTCGAATATATATAGTTTCTTTTTCATAATTTTAAAATCCTTTGTAAATAATATTTAATAAAAGGTAGAGGGACACACCCTCTACCAACCTAACAACAGTTACGAAATCCATTGCTGAATTTTTAGTAACATTTCTTTGGAGGTTCTCTCTAATGAGATACGCTCAGAAGCGGTGAGAGTTTTTCTCTCCGCTATCTCTTTACAGATAGTCGCTTTAGTTTTTTCTAGTTTTTTAGTTTCTTTTTTCATAATTAATTTCTCCTTATATATGTATTTAATTAATGTTATAAGTATAGCGAATCCACCCAAAAAGTCAAGTAGTATCGTATATAGAAAATATATACATTTTTTATATATATTTTTGTGTGTTTCCGCGTTCCTTTTCATACCCCCTATTATACACATTTTTCGCCAAAAGTCAAGCGTTTTGTGTAACAATTGTGTGACAATTTCGTTACAGTTGTGTGACAGGCGCGGGAGTGTAAATGAGAATCATTCTCATTTGGCGGGTTGAATCAAGTTACGTTTGAATCAGCGCGGCATATTATAAATAATAAGCTTTAGCCCGGATCGGCGCGGTCCTGCATAAATGCACAGGCGTTGTGCAAAATTAGTTCTTGACATCCAGCAAAAAACCTGTATAATAGGGGGAACATTACGGAGTAACCTATGAAAAATAAATTAAAAGAAAAATTAAAAAGTATGAACAATGCAAGATTAGTTTTAGCAGTCATCCGCTTAAATAGTCTAGCAGATGTGCCTTTTAGTGATCCTACATATACAGGAGCAATGCCTAAGCAGTACGCCATGAATAGAGCAAAATTATTAGCATATAAAGGCATGGAAGGCGTTAAATAATGTCACACAAATGTCACACAATTGTTGCAAAATTGTCACACAAAACGCTTGACTTTTTCGTAAAAGTGTGTATAATAGGGGTATAAACAAAAACAAATTATAAGGAGTTTATTATGAAAAATTTAAAATTAATGAAAAACAAGAGATTGGCTCTTGCTGTTAAAAGAGCAGAAGCTCTTAGAGATTGCCCTTTTGAGGGTGGTGTATATGTTGGCGATATGCCAATAGAATTTAAAATAGCTAAGGCTAGATCTTTAGCAATCAAAGGCATGCAAATGCAAGGAGGTGCTAAATGAGCAACCTAGTAAATGAAATTACATTAGAGCAAATTGCTGAGGATATCCTCGACGAGTTAAACGCTCTAAACGCTGAAATACAAGATGAAGCGGATGAAACCGCCCGCGAGTATGGTTTACATTTGGATGATGATCTAGATGAGATTGTTGATATTATGGCGGAAGCTGAATTTGAAAGGAGGGGTCTATAATGGATAACGTAGAGATAATGTGCGAGTCGTGCTTAGGTAGCGGGCAAGCGGTAACCTTTAACGGAGATGCGGGCGTTGATGCTTGCAACGCTTGTGATGGTAAAGGATATTTTATAGAATAAATAGTTGACAAACCCCCGTTAATTTTGTAAAATGGGGGTATAACAAAGGAGTTAAAATATGAAAAATTTAAAATTTAAAAGATGGGTAAGAGCCGTTAAACGTGAGGGCGAAATAATGTTACCTTTTATTGTTGGGCTTTCAATGTTTGGTTTAGTAATCGCGTTCGCGGTAAGGGTGGCCTAATGAGAGCGGAGCTAACAATAGGAAAGGGCGGCAAAGTCGTTGCAGTAATTAAAGGAGCTAGAGCGTGGATTGAGTCCCGAGCTGTAGCCTACAGAGGGGCGGGCTTTGATGTAGTGATAAGCGTGTTAGAGCGCTTCTAAGCCTCTCAGGGGGGCGGTTAGTAGACCAGCTAGCCCCCTACCGACCACGCTCCCCCACATGTACAACTTTTGGAAATTTTGAAAATAAAAAAAGACGCTGGATCCTGCATCATAATGATGCATACGAAAATAATTCTTGACAATGCTGCTCTCTTGTGTTATAATATACACATCTGTAGGACGTTCTTCTTACAGTATCAACAATCTTTGTTAATTAACAAAAAGCAATAAGGAGAAAACAATGGTTTTTAAAAGACTATTCCTTGGAGTATTTGCTTTCGCTTTCCTAGCGTTACCAGCATTTGCCCAAGAAACAACCTCCGCTATTAGAGGCACCATAATCGGAGCTTCTGGAGCAGGAGTATCAGGAGCATCAGTCTCCATAACCCACGAACCTTCTGGTTCAATCTCCACCCAAACCACTAATGAAAACGGAATCTTTCTAGCACGGAACTTACGTGTTGGCGGGCCGTATTTTATAAAAGTTACTGGTGTAGGTGGAACTGCAAAAATGGACAACATTTTCTTAGAACTTTCAGATACTAAAAAAGTATCACTAGTTCTTTCACAGTCATCACAAGTTGATGATCTAGTTGTTGTCGGGCAGAAAATAAATACAAAAGGTCTAATTACAGGACCTAGAAGTACTTTATCCTCTGATCAAATTGGAGATATAGCAAGTGTAAATAGAGATCTAAAAGACGCAGTTGCAACTCAACCATTTGTCAATGTATATAGTATTTCATTTAATGGCGACGACACTGAAAGTATTAGTATAGCAGGAACAAATGCTAGATATAGTTCTTTCCAGGTTGATGGTATTGGCCAATCAGATGACTTCGGTCTAGAATATGGCGGATATCCTGGAGTCAAATCTCCACTATCACTTGACTCTGTAGAGCAAGTATCAGTTAGTGTTGTAGACTATGACGTAAGAGATTCCGGTTCAACAGCAGGTGTTATTAACGTTGTTACTAAATCAGGTACTAACGAGTTTTCTGGATCTGTATACGGATTCAAAACTGGCGATAGCTGGGTTGGTGACGAAATCGACGGACAAAAACAAACTATTGGCGAATTTGACGAAGATGTTAAAGGATTCACACTAGGCGGTCCAATCATAAAAGATAAACTATTCTTTTTCGCAAACTGGGATAAGTTCCAAAAAACAGAACCAGGACTATGGGGTGCTGCTGGCAGTGGCTCATTACTCGAAGTAGATGACGTATCTTTAGAAGATGCCCAGAGAGTTATCAATATAACAAATGATGTATATGGATATGACGCTGGTTTAGCTACTGGTATGAACAATTCTTTACTAGATGAAGATGTTCTACTAAAACTTGACTGGAATATAAATGACTCACATAGAGCAACATTTACTCACCAAGCATCAGAAAATAATGACGTAAGAGAGTACGGCGGTTCAAATTCTACTTTAGCACTAACAAGTGGTAACTACATAAAGACTACTGACTTGACTGCAAACAGCTTCCAGGTCTTTAGTGACTGGACAGACGAACTATCAACAACATTTAGATATGGAGATAGATTAGTAGAAACATCACAGGCTAGTGTCGGTGGTAATGACTTCATGAGAGCAGTCGTAGAGTTAGGGGAAGGAAACCAAGGACCACAGATTCTTGTAGGACCTGATGCCTTCAGACATTACAACTTCTTAGAGACACAATCAACTGAGATGGAATTCGAAGTTTCATACTTACTTGGTGCTCATGAATTAGTTGCTGGTTTTGGCACTAACAGTATAGACGTTGCAAATGGTTTTGTACCATATTCTGACGGTGTACTTGAGTATGCTACTATTGAAGACTATGAAAATAGAACTCCATACGCAATTGACTACAGAAACTCACCAAGTGGCGACCCCGCTGACGGTGCAGCTTTCTTTGAAATCAAAACAACAAGTTTCTTTTTACAAGATACTTGGGATTATAGTGACAGACTTACACTACAATACGGTGTAAGGTATGAAAAACTATCTATGGATGATACTCCAAGGTATAACGAAACTTTGGAAGGATACTATGGAATTAAAAATAATGTAAACTTAGACGGTAAAGATGTATTTTTACCAAGAGTAAGTTTCACTTATGATGCTGACGACTTTAGTGTATTTAGAGACGTAAGATTCAGAGGTGGAGCAGGTTACTTCACAGGTGGCAGACCAAATGTTTGGATGGGCGGTACTTTCAGTAATGACGGTATTGGTATTCAAAATGCGAACGTTCCTGTAGAAGCAGCACTAGGTTTCGATGGATTTGATACTTCTGTATTTGATTCTTACATTTACCAGCCAGGACAAGAAGGATTCAAACCAGCGTTTGCTGATATACTAGATCCTGAGTTCGAATTACCAAGAGAGCTTAAGTTCTCTGTAGGTATGGATTGGGTAATGGGCGATGAGTACTACTTTAGTGCAGATTTGCTTATGACGAAAACTGACAAAGACTTACACTTTAAACAGCTAAGAGTAGGTAACCCAGCATTTGGTGGCGCAGTAGATTGTCCTGAAATTGATAACTATGTAACTAACGAGCCAATCGGTGTAGGACCAGACGGCAGATTAATTTATGCTGACTATGGAATATGCGGAAAAGCAATGGAAAGATTCATTGACTACAGAGGCTACGACATGTTACTTACAAATACAGACAAAGGCGAAAGCCAACTGTTTGCACTTTCCTTAAGTAAAGAGTTTGAGAATGGATTTGATTTTTACACTAACTACACATGGCAGAATGTTGATACTGTAGGTAATTTAACTTCAAGCAGAAATATCTCTAACTTTAAATACACAACTAAGTATGAGGACTTTAATAACGATGTCTTACATAGATCTGTATATGAAAGAGAGCATTCCTTTACTTTTGTAGGTAACTACACAGCTAATTGGTTTAAAAATGCTCCAACAAGATTCTCATTTATAGCAGGTGCTGTAAGTGGAGAACCTTTCTCATATACTCTAGGTCAATACAAGGACGGAGCTTTATGGGGTCTTGACAGAGAATCAGCAAGAGATGAAACAGCAGCTTTCTATGTTCCTAACGGATCTGGTACTGATGTTATCATTCCTGACTGGTTTGCTGAAGACTACAACGCTTATATAGCTGCGGCTGGACTAGAAGCATACGCTGGAGGCTTTGCCCCAATTAATGGCTTTGAGACTGACTGGAATTATACTTTAGACTTTAAACTTACTCAGGAATTACCTGGTTTAGGTTTAACAAGCAAAGACAAGTTCTTGGTAACTTTAGATGTTCAAAACCTATTGAATCTACTTGATAGTGATTTAGGAAAGCAGACTAAAGCAGCAAGAAGTGCTAGAAGCATCGCTGAAGCAGTACCAGTTAACAACGGCGACGGTACATTTAGTTACGAATATAAATCTGCATACGGCATGAACATTGATAGAGTTGATAATCAAAACACCAACTACTATAGAAGTTTATATCGCATACAATTAGGATTTAAATACATATTCTAACTTTCTCTGAGAGGGGGCTTCGGTCCCCTCTTTCTTTTTCCCCCTTACACAAACCCCCCACAAAAAAATGTCTTGACTTCTATGTTATTTTTTGGTATAATTCAAGTATGGCAAAAAATCAATTATCAACTAGAATAAGTCCAGAAGGACTTGAAATCGCTAATGCATATCTAGAACTCGGAAGTATACCTGCTGTATCTATTCGATTAAGAATAGACGAAGGAAAAATATCAGAATTCTTAGCTAAAAGAGAGGTTAAGCAATACGTAGATCAAGTGTACCTAGATAGCGGCTACAGAAACCGTTTTAAGCTAGCAGAGGTCTTAGATACAATCATAGACAAAAAGTTAGATGAAGCAGAAGAAAGCGAAGTATATAGTTCAAAAGATTTAGCAGACCTAGTAGCCTTATCACACAAAATAAGAATAGATGAAATGAAGGCTCAGACAGAATTAGAAAAAGCGCAAGCAGCAAATATAAAAAACCAGACGAATGTTCAGATTAACAGTGCAGAGATGCCATTTGGACAAGGAAACTATGGCGAACTTATGAAAAAATTATTAAAGGACACAGTAGAATGAATTTTTATTTCAAAGACGAGCTTCTAAGAGTAGTAAATCTAGCACCTAAGCTAGACGTGAACAAAATAGAAGAAGTTCACCCTATGAAACAGATTACAATTATGGCCGTAGTGCAAGTAGTAGTATTTTTAGGAATGTTAGGAGCATTCTTTATAACACATGAATATCTGGAACTTAATAAGTGAAGTAGGAGCACCTATAGCAGGGGCTTTAGTCATGGGTGGTTTCATATTTATCATCATGAAGCAGATATTTGCAGGTGTAGTAGGACAAGTAGGAGCAATTAAAGGCATGACAGAATCTTTAGTAACTCGTATTAAGACTATGAACAACGATATGATACGATTAGATACTTCAGTATCAAGTGCATTAGACTTAGCACCAGATTTAGACAGAATAGCAAGAACAGAGAATTTCGTAGAAGACGGAAAACTCGATGTAAGAAGAGATTAATGGAAGTTTTAGTACAAAACATACAACAATTTGGATTTCCTATCGTTGGAATGGTAGGTTTAGGTTACTTTGTATACTATGTATGGCAAACTATAACAAATGTCATCTCACCAGCAATTAAAGAGATGCAAATAGCACTTATTAAACTAATAGACCAGATAAGAATGCTCGATAACGATATGATTCGTCTCCAGCAAAAGGTAAACACTGTTTTACAACTGAAAGAAAATGAGAAAAAGAGACCTACTGAAAGGAAATGAGCCTGTTTTAATACTAATAATAGTATGTTCCTTATTTATTTATACACAAAGCACTATAGCAGCAGAGTTAGTACATAAGTTTGGCTCTCCAAGTTTTAGTGGGATTAATCAATCCGCACACTATTTAACAATTGATGAGCAAGAAAGAACAAGAAAAGCAGAACTGGCCCAGAAAGCACAGGACGCTCTCGATGAAGCCCAAAGAGAAGCAGACAATACTACTCTTGCTAAATTTTTAAGAAACTTAGAATCAAGAATCTACTCTACACTTGCAAAAGATATATCAGAATCTCTTTTTGATTACACAAATCCTGGAACACTTGAAAATCCTGTAACTGGAGAAATCTGGTTAGAAGGAAACAGAATAATCTGGACAAACAATGGAGTCTCTATCACTCTCGTAGTCGAAGAATGGTTAGACGGAGTATTAATATCAACAACAACTATCGAAATACCTGTTGGAAGCTTTGGAGGATGTTTTAGTGATTGCGCGACTGGTTAGTGTACTACTACTTACTGGATGTGCTTCATTTGGAGTTCAACAGGATAACTGCTATAGATTTGAAGAAGGCTTTGGAAAAGATGTAGTAACTGGAGTAGCAAAAGCAGGTACGAACAAGATGGTATGTAAGACAGGCCCCGTAATACAACCAAGTGCTACTCAGCAATTACTCAACTTACCTTATCCAAATCAAAAGACAATTGTAGCAGTATACAACTTCGGGGATAATACAGGCCAAAGAAAAGCCAGAGATGGTATCGCTGATTTTTCTACTGCAGTAACACAAGGAGCCCATCATATCTTAATTGAAGCTCTGAGAGACGCAGGAAAAGGAAACTGGTTTGTAGTTGTAGAGAGAACTGGACTTGATGCTTTGACAAAAGAAAGACAACTTGTAAGAAGTACTTTTGAAGCTTACAACAAGGGAGCAGATGGAAAAACAATTTTAAAACCACTACTATACGCAGGAATGATTATAGAAGGTGGTATCGTTAGTTATGATACTAATGTAAGAACTGGTGGTAGCGGTGCTCGATACTTAGGTATCGGTATGAAGAATCAATATCGTGAAGACGTCGTTACAGTAACATTAAGAGCTGTATTAGTTCAAACGGGGGAAGTCTTGTTAAATGTTACAACCACAAAAACTATACTATCTACTGGAGGTGGGGGCGATGTATTCAGGTTCATAGAACTTGGTACAGAACTCGTAGAAATCGAAAGTGGTAGTACAGAGAACGAGGCTGTTAGCCAAGCCGTAAGAGCTGCTATTGAAGCGGCGGTATTTGGCTTAGTTATGCAGGGACTCGAAAAAGAGGTTTGGGATTTTAATTACCCAAGCCTGGGAGAAAACAATGAATAAGATAATTGGACTATTCGCGATATGTCTATCTCTTACAGCGTTTGCGGGTAATAATGATTTATATATTACTCAAACAGGTACAGGACTTACACTTACTATTGATCAAATAGGTGCTACTAACACAGTTGGTAAATCCGACAGTAGAGCAACTTTGTCAGGTACTTCAATGACAGTAGACATAGACCAGATTGGTGATACTAATACTTTTTTGGCTTCGCTACTTCAAGGCAACTCATCTAGTTGGACTTATAAAGTCACCGGTGATAGTAACACTGCTACTTTAGCAGGTGGTGCTACAGGAGACATTGCTAGTTCTGACTTTGATTATATTACAGTTGGAGACAGTAACAGTCTTACTTGGACTCAAGGTGCTGCAGCAACAGCTACTGGAGCAAATACTGACTTTACTATAACAGGAACTTCAAATGCCATAGTAGGTACTTGTGAAGTTGTGGGTTGTATAAATGCTTGGACTATTAGTGGAAATAGTAATAATATTACTACTACTCAGACAGGTTCTGCGGATCATCAGATCACAGCTACTTTGACTGGAAGTTCTAATACTGTAACTATTGACCAAACTGATACTGCAAGTACAAACGTTGCTAACATAATATCTACCACATCAAATGGTACTATTAATGTAGACCAATGCGCATCTGGCTGCTAATACTATTTAGTATTCCAGCCTTTACGACAGAAATCGGAGAGATATCTGAACTACGAGGCAATGGAGAGATTACTAGAGTAAACTCTACTAACTCTTTTACTGCTGAAATAGATTCAGATATCTTCTCATTCGACGATGTAAGAACTGGAAACGGTAGACTTGCAATTGAATTTTTAGACTCATCTATAGTAAAACTTACAGAACACTCAAAGTTAATTATAGACGAGTACATTTATGATCCAGACCCTGCAAAGAGTAAAATGGCTCTTAACATGGCATCTGGAACAGCTCGATTTATTTCGGGAGCTTTTGGAAAAATTAATAAAGAAAATATAACAATTAATACTCCAACAGCAACTATCGGTATTCGTGGTACAGATTTTACAACAACTGTAGACGAATTAGGCAGAAGTTTAGTTATACTACTACCAGATGAGAATGGAGACTCCTCAGGAGAGATAACAGTAACAACTGCAGCAGGAGTAGAGATACTCAACGAAGCTTTTCAAGCAACAATGGTTTCAGCATGGGAACAACCACCCACACAAGCCGTAACCTTAGCAAACATAACACTTGGAATGATTGACAATATGTTGATTGTCCAAAGACCTGAAGAAGTCGAACAAGCAGTAGAAGAACAACAATCGGGCGTGTCACCTACTGCAGATTTAGACAAAGACTTCTTTGAAGATGCACCAGATTTAGATTGTGATGCTCTAATAGAAGACTGTGGAGAAGATGAAGAAGTCACAAGACTAGACATTGATTTACTGAGTGTAGAGTTTCTTGTAGATTTACTAGCATTGGTAGAGACTACAAACAAAAAAAGAGGACAAACTTCACAATTAAACGGAGTAGAGCTTGAAGGTATAATAGCAGGTTTTGACCCTGTATACCAAACTTACACTTTCGTAGAAGAAGGATTAATTTACTTTGTACACGAAGGACAAAACAACTACGACATAGGTATCGATACAAATGCAGGTACTTATCTATATATAGACAATGCAGGAGTAATATTGGAGGTAAATATAAATGGTGCGGGTGATAACGTTATTATTATTAATCAGTCCCCTTAGTTTTGCTGGGGATAACTCTACTACGATTATTACAAAAGGAACCAACAATCAAATTACTACTAAACAGATAGGTAATGGTAACACTACTACTATTCTTTGTGGAGCAAATTCAGGAGGAACTATAACAGGAGCTACTTACTCTTCTCATAGCTGCACAAATGCTACATGGAGCAGTACTGTAACGGGCAATAGTAATACAGTTAAGATGTATACTGTATGGTCAAATAATATAGGAAACTCTTCTACTGTAACTATAGACGGTAATGATAACTATGCATACATTGATCAAGATGAAGATGATAACACAGTAACCGTTACTCAAACAGGAAATGATAACCATTCAGAATCATTAGGCTCAGGAGACGATAATGTTTATTCAACGACTCAAACAGGAAACAATAAATATAGCAAAATATTCTTTTTCGGTGATGATTCTGATATTACTGTTAATCAGTATGGGACTGGCCAACATAATTCTTATATTTATGGAAACGGCGGTGCGCACAATAACTCGGTAAGTGTTACTCAGTATGGTAGTGGTAACAAAGATGCAGATATATTTTTTTACAACTCTGATAATGAAGTAGACTTAACACAATATGGAACAGGAGCTCACGTAGCAAATATGAAATTCTATACAACAGGCTATGATGTAGATGTAACTCAACTTGGAGCTACAAATCAAACATATACTGCAACTTTTAATTGTACAGCAGATTGTACAAAAACAATATCTATTACACAACAATGAGCAAACTAATAAATCCTTTTATTTTTATATTTTCACTTGGACTCCTAATCTGGAATCCTTCCCCTTTTCAAATACTGGAACTCAAGACATTTGACTATATTATGTCTACTACTCCAGAAATACAAAACGAAAACATACTTCTTGTTGATCTCGATGAAGAGATAGTAGAAGCCTACGGAGGTTATCCACTACCAAGAAGCCTATTCGCAAGCATGATAGACATGACATCGGGTGTTCCCGGTTTTACGATTCTCATGCCCGATCCCGACTTACGCGGTATTGAGTACGACAACACACTTGCCTACTCACTATCAAATAAACCAAGTGTTTTAGCTTATGCAGCTTCAACACAGGCATCAAAAGCAGGGCCTCATGTAGGCACAGCTCAACTAGGAGGTGACCCAAAAGAATGGCTATTCAACTATCCCGGAATTTTAAGACAACTACCAAAGTTACAAGTAACAGCAGAAGGCGTGGGACTAATAAACTCAAGCCCAGAAGTAGACGGAGTCGTACGAAGACTTCCCGTAGTCGTAAGTAGCCAGGAAGGATTATATCCCTCTTTTGCGTTAGAGATGTTGAGAGTTGGTGTCGGTGATCCAAGTTATCAAATTAAGACAAGCGAAGGTGTAGAATGGGTACGTATACCAAATTATCCACTTATACATACGGACGCAAACGCAAGAGTATGGATTCAACAAAATGTTAAATTCTATAGACAAACTGCAGCAGAGTACATGGAGAATCCTATACCTGCTCCCTTTGTTATCTTTGGAGTAACTGCTGAAGGTGTAACCAATCCCGTGCCTACAGCACAAGGAGCAGTATACCCTCATGAAATTCAAGCAAACGTACTTCATTCACTTATAGAAGGAAACAGCCCATCCATCCCGACATGGAGTGTAGCAGTAGAGCTGGGAGCCGCCCTTCTGGCTCTACTATTACTTTGGATTACAGCATCTCGTATATGGCTGTCACTTCCAGTCTTACTACTTACTATTGGAGGACTTATATACTTTGCCCTGGAAATGTACAAATCTTCCTACTTACTTGACGTTTCTGGCACTATTTTAGTCGGGTTTTTATTCTGGAGCATCATAACTTTCAGGAATTTCATTACGCAGTTTTTGTTGAGATTGCAAATCAAACAACAATTCGGGACGTACGTAAGTCCGGACTTAGTAAAAAAATTACAAGAGGACCCAACATTGCTGAGACTGGGTGGGTCGACAGAACGACTTACTTTTCTTTTTTCAGATATTCGAGGATTCACACCAATTTCAGAAAAATATCAAAAGAATCCACAAGGTCTTACCAAACTTATAAACAGGTTTTTAGATAACCAAACTGAGATAATATTAAAACACGGAGGAACCATCGACAAATATATGGGTGACTGTATTATGGCATTTTGGGGTGCTCCTCTACCAGATAATAAGCATGAAGAAAATGCAACAAAAGCTGCTATCGAAATGAGAATAGCACTAGGAGAATTAAATGAAACACTTAGAGAAGAGGGCCTTGACCAAATTAATACAGGAGCTGGCATCAATACGGGAGACTGTGTGGTGGGCAACTTTGGTAGTAGTACTCGCTTTGACTATTCCGTTTTGGGTGATGCTGTTAATCTCGCTGCCCGACTAGAATCGAGCTGTAAGAACTATGACGTAGACCTCGTCATATCCGAGCACAGTTTAGTTGATGGTTACGACTATAAATTTTTAGATGAAGTTACAGTAAAAGGAAAGACCGAGCCAGTTAAAATATATACCATCGAAAAATAATACTTGACTTTCTGCTCTGATTTTGTTATAATTTTATTAAGAACAAAAAGTTCAAAAGATTTTAGGGAATTAATATGGATGTTAACGAGGTGGCCGCAGAATTAGCGAAACACGAAGCAGTATGCGCTGAAAGATGGAAAACTTGTTTCAATAAGATAGATGATATTGAAAATCAGATTACCAGAATAGAAACAATACTTATTAGTGTATCAAGTACTTTGATAGTTGCGGGAGCAGGTATCATATGGACTATGTTCTCAATGCATAGTTAGGAGAAAATATGGAAAAAGAATATAAAACAAAAGATTTGAAAGCTGAGAAGGTAGTTAAAGAAGAAAAACTTGACTTACCTATCTATGAAAAAAGAGGTAATTGGTGTTTCAAACTAAAAGGAGGCTTGTACAAGTTTCCTACTAAAGAACTAGCTACAGAAAAGTACTTAGAACTTAAATAATGGATGTACTAAATGTATGGGATAGTTTATCCTATGTAGATGGAATAGTATTTACATTTTGGTTAGGTATTTTGTACTATGGCAAATGTTGGATAGATAATAAATTTAAGGATTAATATGGCAAACAGTATAGAAGATGCTTTAGAGAAAGCAGTAAAGCAAGTAGAAGTAGGAAAGGTAGTAGAAGGCAAAGGAGCCGAAGAACCTGCAGAATTATCCTCTAGAGTAAAAATACTACTAGCAAGAAAAAAGAACTTACAAAGAAAAAAGAGACAACACTTACCTAAAGCTCTTAGATGAGTAAAAAGAAGACGCCAGAAGAAAGAATGGCGATCTGTAAAAAATGCCCCCACTTAAAGAAGTGGAAAGTTTGCGATATATGTAAATGTTTTATGCCCCTCAAAACAAAGATTAGATGGGCAGAGTGTCCTTTGGAAGATCCCAAATGGACATAAGGAGAGTGACATGCCTAAAGGTAAAGGAACATACGGATCAAAGGTTGGCAGACCAAAGAAAAAGAAAAAAGGTGGAAAGAAGAAAAAATCAATGGGAGGCTTAACAGCAGCTCAAAAGAAACTACCTAAAGCTTTACAAGCAGCTATCTTGAAGAAGAAAAGAAAGAAGAAGTAATGGCTGTTCGTAGAAGAAAAGCAGTTAAGAAAAAGCCTGTGCCTACAAACCCTAAACTATATGCTAGGGTTAAGGCGCAAGCTAAACGAAAGTTTAAAGTATATCCATCGGCGTATGCTAATGGTTGGCTAGTAAAAACATATAAAGCCAAAGGCGGAAGGTATCGTATGGGTACTGGACGTAAGAGAAAGTAATGGCAAAACCTAAAGGTGGCCTAAGTAAATGGTTTAAACAAAAATGGGTAGATATTGGAAGACCTAAGAAGAAGGGTAGATATCAACCTTGCGGACGAAAATCTGCAAAAACATCGAGGCGAGGGTACCCAAAATGCGTACCTTTAGCTAGAGCAAATACAATGAGTAAAGCACAGAAGAAGTCTGCAGTACGAAGAAAAAGAGCAAAAGCTCAAGGCGTCGGCGGCAAACCTACTAGAGTGAGGACTTATACAAAAAGAAGGAGAAAATAAATGGAGTGGCTAAAAACCAAATGGACTCAATTTATAAACATCATCACAGGGAAAGATAAGAACTGGGATGGTTCAGTAGACATCAAAGATAAAATGATGGCAGCAGAACAAAAAGCTAAAAGCTAAAATATATTAGCTAAGTCTACAAGGACTAGCAATGGGGAAGAAAAACCTAATTACCGATATACAGAAAACTTTAGCTCTTTCAGAGAGATTAAAGATAGCTGTACTTGAAGAAATAGAATGGGGTAGAACTCTCCAAAAATTATTAAAATTACCGAGAACTAATACTAATACAGTTCTCATTAACAGGCTAATAAGCCAAAGTACTCGTTAGAGTAAGAGGAATATAAAAATGGCACGACAAGGCGGATTTTTAAGCGGACCAAGTATCCACTCAACTTCCAAGCTAAGAAAGCATAAATTAAAAAGAGGTTTAACTCGAGATTTAAATGCAGCGGCAGGAACTTATGTAAACACCAAGTCACCAATGTCCACACCAGGTGGATTCTATGGTGCAGCACCAAAAGCAGTAGGACCAAGATTTGGTAAAACAGTCAATCCTAAAAGAGCAAAGTTTAGTAAGAAAACACCTTCTAAATTACTAACGAGAAGGAGAAGAAGATAATATCTTTAAAAAAATAAATAAACTTATGAAGTCAGGAAGACTTGATAAAGTAGTAAAGAAAACTTTACGAATGAAGAAAAAACATGGCACTAACAAAAGCAGAAAAGGCAAGGCTGAAAAGAGCTGGGCTATCTAGACTTAATAAACCTAAAAGAACACCTAAACACAGAACAAAGAAAGCTGTAGTAGGAGTTAGAGTTGGCGGAAAGGTGAAAATCATCCGCTTTGGTGCACAAGGCATGGGACACAATTACAGTCCTGAAGCTAGAAAAAGCTTTAAAGCCCGACACGGAAAAAATATTGCCAAAGGTAAGTCGTCCGCGGCTTACTGGGCAAATAAAGTATTCTGGGCAGGTAAAGGAGGATCTAAGAAGTTACCTCCGAAATCACAAAAATTCACTAGAGGACTAAAACGTAGAAAATGAGCGCAAAACAAGACGGCAGAAAGTTATGGTTAGAAGAGAACATAACTTACGCTAACAAGTTTCTGAACCAGTTAATGGATGCTTCAGAGAAAAGAAAACTATCTCCTTCCGAAGAGAAGTTAAAACATATATCAGCCTCATACTGCTACTTATATAATATCCTCTTAGATTCAGGTCTACTAGAAGACTCTGATGATTATAACGACATATTCCCACCTGAGACAATACATTGATAGAGATAAGCAGAACAGATATAGAAAGTAATTACTTAATGGATATCCCTTCTGAGGATAGATTTGTAAAGTTACCTATTGAGGGTTATCTAGATCTACTAGGTATTAAACCCAACACTTCCCAAACAGCAATTATAAATGCTATAAACAATCCTAAATATCGTTTTGTTTGTGCAGCTGTTTCTCGTCGTCAAGGAAAAACCTATATCTCAAATATTATAGGACAGTTGGTATGTTTAGTACCTGAAAGTCATGTATTATTAATGTCACCCAATTATTCACTATCCCAAATTTCATTTGATCTACAAAGAAATCTAATCAAACATTTTGATCTAGAAGTTGTAAGAGATAATGCAAAAGATAAAGTTATTGAATTATCCAACAATTCTACTATAAGAATGGGTTCTATTAACCAAGTAGACTCAGTAGTTGGTAGAAGCTATGACTTAATTATATTTGATGAAGCAGCGTTAACAGACGGCAGAGATGCATTCAACGTTGCACTACGTCCCACACTAGACAAACAAAACTCCAAAGCAATATTTATATCTACTCCAAGGGGTAGGAATAACTATTTTGCAGAGTTTTATTACAGAGGACATAGCGAAGAGTTTCCAGAGTGGTGCAGTATAAAAGCTACTTACCATGAGAATCCTCGTGTATCAGAGTCAGA
>Ga0222715_10002436_pt1 | contig 17022 bp, 33 predicted proteins | sample C33_9DmetaG_FD_165056 | JGI IMG/M metagenome (GOLD analysis project Ga0222715, IMG submission 165056) | Estuarine water microbial communities from San Francisco Bay, California, United States - C33_9D | ecosystem: Environmental > Aquatic > Marine > Unclassified | place: USA: California... | reverse complement strand
ACCGAGAGGAAGACATTAAGCAGATACGGTAAGCGATAAAGGCGTTTGAATTCGTTGTCGGATACTACAGTGCGTGAAGGAACCGGAATGAAAACCAGTGAAGCATGGGAAATGCTTGCCGACACATTAGAAGTCTGCGGAATGCCTCAGTACTATTTTCAAGATGCATACTGTAAAGGGTTGTGCGACTGCTTATCCGTGATGCGCGCTGACGATATTATCTCAGACCGCCAACATCGCCGGATGTTTAAACAACTACATGATCGCTTCGATAACGGTAAAGGATATTTCTGGCCAGAAGGGAGAGTTAAGCCACGCATCAAAGCCTGCCGTATTCTCGCGGAGTTATCGGAATGATGACCCAACAAAAACCGGACAATAAGTATATTGTCGAAAACAATGCTTTCATGCGCGTTCCCAAATACACATGGCAGTGGTGCTTTAATGACCGGTGGGATGGAATCATTGTCAATGTTGAAAAGCCAGTGTGCTGGTTTCACCGAGTAATGCAGAGACTTATTCTCGGAATACATTGGAGAAAGATTGAGGAGAAGAAATGAAACTGAAGAACATTCTGTCAATACCGTTCGCAGTAGTGGCGGACATTGCCTCGCTAGGAAACATGGGCGGAAGATCGTTCACCCAGCAAGTCATGGACAAGGACAGAGAGGAACAGGCAGTAGATGACTTGTGCAAGATTATCAAGTCGATAAAGGATGCAGACAAACAGGAAAGGGGGTGAGTGATGGGGGACGCAGCAGACCTTATTTTTGAGGCGGCAGAAGGTGAATATTTCTCGTACGTTCAAGAAAAACAAAAACTTTTCTCTCTGCCCGATGAGAAACTAATTAGGCTTACGTCTCATGCCAGAAGCGAGAAAATCAAAAGCATCCGTTCGTCAGCGCTCCCGCTATCAAAAAAGCAGAAGTGGTGCCTTGTGTTTTGGCTACTAGAGCATGGACATGAGTGATGAAAAATCATTGTTAAGGAGAAAAACACATGACAGAAAACATGACGCTTTGGATGCCGCAAAAGCCGCGCTCGAAAAACTGAACGGAGGAAAATCGTGAGACTGAAAAAGATGCGCCCCGGAATTATTGTTTATGATGTATGCGGAACAAAGATGGGCAACACCACTATAAGCACTGTTTCGGTTTATCAGGTTGAGATAGTTTCCGTTGATTTTGACCGAAACACAGTAAATGCTAAGTGGAACCACAATCGAGAAAGAACGTATTATTACGGGTCTTGGAAAAAGTGGAGGGCAAAGAAACCAATACTTGTCGAAACTGCATTCGGAGCCTACCGCATGGCTACTCGACAGGAAATAGCGGACATGGCGCAAAGGCAAAGCGAGGCCACCCCATGACCAAAGCTGAGGAACTGGCGATTACGTTGCAGGATGAGCTTATTGATATGGACAGCCCCGGCGACATAGTTATCCACCTTATGTCAGCCCTCCAAGAATACGGCGCTCTCGTTCGGAAGCGGGATGCTGAAATCGCTTTATCCCATGTTGACCCAGAGTGGCCGAATGATGAAACAAGTAACGTCGCAAGGTTCTGCTCCGACGCGATTGAACAGGAGAAACTGCCATGACTAAAGAAATGAAACCGCATATGCCGTGGGTAGTTGTTGGTGCCAACGAAATTTTGCGCGTAACAGCAGACGGTCAGTTTGTCTGGAATGCAGACGCTGACCGCATGATTAAAGAAGGTGACTTCAGCTTTAGCCCCGCATTGCCGCACATATTGAGTGCTTTGCGCAAGCGTGAATGGGTTGGGCTGACGGATGAGGAGGTTGAATCGCTGTGGAGTGAATGGCATGACGCAGTGTGTTTAGATTACAAAACATGGGGTCGAGCCATAGAAGCCAAACTCAAGGAGAAGAACGCATGACAGAAAAAGCATTAGACATTCAGATCGGCGGAGGCCACTACAAAGACATGGCTATCCAGCCGGTTGAATTCATCCACAAAAACAACATTCCTTATATTGAAGGATGTGTAATTAAATATATATCTCGATGGCGCAAAAAGAATGGGGTAGAAGATTTAAAAAAAGCAAAGCACTTTATCGAGATTCTGATTGATTTAGAGGCTAAACCTTGATGATTTCGCCTCGGAATTGGAAGCTGTGGTCATCAAACCGCAGCGCCAGTTCTGGTTGAAGTAACATACCATCCTTGTAGGTCAGGATTGCCATTGCAGATTGCCAGTTCGTTTTCCGGCCCTCAAGGTAGTTGACGAACTGCGGATCTCGGCATGAGTCTGCGGTCATTCCGTGTCTTACTGCATACCGGCGACCCCTACGGTCGTCATAAGGAACCACCTCTGCCCTGTGATCGTGTCCGGTGATGATATTAACTCCGCTTTCTTTTGTGTTGTTGTAGCCAGCGTGAACACCGCTTTTCTCCCGATGCCTGATTTCTGTATGCGAAGGCGTACCTTCATTCACAGTCACAAACCAAGCAGGAATCCAACCTGGGATATGGTCTTTGAGATGGATGCCTTCAACGTCAGAGTATTCAGGAGCAACCGCAGCTAACCTAGACTCAAATCGCATGTCATGATTGCCAAGATTCCACACTCGTTTAGAGTTTGGACTGGCCTTGATGATTTCCTCTGATCTGTCTCTGACAATCTCAAGTTCCTCTTTAACAGTCGGATAGCTTTCATGCCCGATAGATGGATGCCTACTTATGCTTGGAAAGTCGCAGGCATCTCCATTCCACACAATCGCAAAAGGCTTGAGTTTCTTAGCAAAGTAAACCATCGCTTTGTGCATAATGGGAATACCGCTAGGATGATAGTGCTGGTCTCCTGCAACCAAAACAATCCCATCCTTAATGTTAAACTTTACCTCTACTCGGTCGTCAGAGATTGCCGCAACATTAAATGCCGCCCTTCCAAGAATGTCCAAGAGTGGAAGAATTATTCCATGACGATTTTCTACAACCCTTCTGCGAGTCCTTACGCTTCTTTCGCTGATACCGAGAACTTGAGCTACAAGTTTGGTGCTTTGATGCTCTCTAAATAACCGGATAAATTCTTCATCAGAACAAGATTTAACACTCATCACACACCACCTTTCCAGCCCATGCGCTCGCAAACTAACTTGGCAAGCTCCACAAAGTTCTGGTCGTGTTTATCATGGTCGCAGTCAGCGTTTTGCTCTAAGGCTGCGTGACACATCTCATGAGCGACAATTTTCATCATTTCCTCAATAGTTTTAGTCATCTTGGAATTAACAACCAGAACTTGATCGGGCCAAAAATATAGACCCCAATATTTATCCATCCTTGATGCTTTAAACTTTACCTTTGCGGGAAGTTTTATATCCTGAAACGCAGTGACCTTGAGTAATTGATAACAAGCCTTGATAGACTTCTCGGTCACTAACATATCACACCATGTGTGACGCTATTTCTTTTGAGTGATTTACACGGTTCATCCAGCCCTTGAGAAACTTTACTTGCTCAGGTCTGTTCTGCACTATCAGATTGTAGAAAGACTTTTTCTGTTCAGTAAACAAATCAATCAATTCTTTTGCATCTTTACTTTTGACCGCAGCCAGAGTAATAGGACCAATACCACCGTCAGCAGGAACGCCTACAGCTCGTTGTAAGAGTTTGGCAGACTGCCCTGGGCCTGCGTTTACAGCAAAGTCATAAACTAAATAGTCTACTCCAGCAGGCAGATCATCGCACTTTACTGAGTTCCAGATGGTCTTATAGAAGTCCATTACCATAGTCTTATTGGGCATTACACCGTCGTCAATCAACTTCCAGCCAACCCAGCCAGGGTTAGGCTTTCTTGCGATACCGGCGTAGGTCTGACCACCCAAATCACCAGAAATGTCAGTCAATACAAAACCGCCTTCTGATTTAATTACCTCATCAAAAGACTTTTCCCAATTACTCTGCATTTTTTTCTCGCTTGGATTTCATGTCAATAATCTTTTCGAGAGTACGTCCGCCGAAATAGAATGACATGATTAACATTCCCCACTGACCAAGAAGCTCGACATAATTGTTATTTACTTCAATATCCCATGCCGACATCAGTCCGAATATCGTGTAAGTAACAAGAATAAACACTAGAGTCATCGGACGGATATTTTTTGACAGCCAAGAGTCACTGCCCATATCAGCCTGAAGTCGCTTAGTAAGCTCCTGTGATTCCGTAACATCTGCGTTTAGCTGTGCAAGCTCACCGTTCTGCTGCATCTCCAAGAGCTTCAGCTTTGCCTGTTCAGCTTGTTGTGGATCAGGGAAAAACTTGTCTATTAACTTAGAGCCAATAGAAAGAAGTGCTGGAATAGGTATCATTTGTCTCTCATTTTGTTGAACAGATCAAACAATGTTTTGATTTTTTCTTCAAGAACAGCAACTCTTAAATCCAATTTTGCAAGAACGATAATCAAAGTAATGATCGCCAGTAATATGGGCCATCCCTTTGTGAGAACCTCAAAGGTATCCATTACTTAAATTTAATCTGTGTAAAAATAGCCCAAATGCCACCAATAAAAGTTCCAATAACAATCAGAGGTTTCGCAGCTTTTGCAATCCACTCAAGAACGGTAAATGCGCCGCGAGCAGCATTAAACGCGGATACTATATCTTTAGTGTTTTCTTCAACCCTGTCTACTTTTGATTCAACTCTTACAAGGCGGTCGTAAATCTCTCGGTGACTGACTTCTTCCATGATTATCCCTATTCAACAACAAATTTTGATGTATCAAACTTATTATTTATTTGTGTTTGCTCTCGCCTACTATCATCAGATTTTGGGGCTAATATGTTATATAAAGGCTCAACAACTAACTTCGTGAATCCAGATGGAGTAAGAGGAGACTCTTTCATTTTTGACAAATAAGATATTGATTTCGCTGTTTTTGGGTCAAGAATAGCTTTTGCTAACTGCCTATTTGTCAATATCAGAGCACCGCCAACAACAGCGCCGGTACCAAAAGTGTCTTTTGCTTTTTGTTGAGCATCAGGAGGAAGTAAAAAATATACGCCAGATAGAACAGGGATTGACGAAACCAATCCTTGTTTCAATGTTGTTCCTAGCTGCATCTGAACACCAGGAGCACCTCTCATTTCGATGTTTCCCAATTTTGCCGCCTCTAATAAGTCTTTTATAACCTTATCTTGAGGTGTATTTGCCATCAAAATATCATAAGTGTTTTTTGCCTTTGATCCCTTTACTGACAAGTCGTCTCCTAGTTTAATCAAACCATTAGGAGAGCTAATCATTGATTCAATATATCCATAACGCAAGGCATCAAGCACTTCTTTTGATGATGTGTTGTTCAGTTTTCCAGCAGCAGCTGCGGACTTGTATAAATCAAGTATTGGTGTTTCGTTTCCAGCCCTAAATAAATACGAGCCAACTTCTTCTGGATTTTTTTGTAATGCTTGAACAACAGCATCAGTATTCAGAGCTTGTATACCCTCTCTATATGTATTGGTTACAGTTTTGTATTTTTGATATGTGGCTGGATTCAGTTTTTCATTGGATGCTAATTGTGCGGCAGAAGAATCCATTGCACTATCAAGTTTCTTTATTAATTCTGTTATTGTTGTAGACGCCCTAGAATCTTTTTCAGTAGAAATTCCATTGGTGTATTTATCCCTATTCTCAGCAAGGTACCTAGACCTAATTTCGTGTAATGTATTTATATCAACTGTATTTGGAATGGTGTTTATATTTTTTAATACAGATTGTTGACCTTCTGTTAAAATGTTTTTTGCGCCAGGTCTGGTTAATAAAGAATTTGCCCATGCCTTTATTCCAAAGGTTGATATTTTGGAATCAACGTCGCTAAAGATTTCTTTATAAATAGAACCAACTGACTCACCAAGTTTGTCTTGACCTTCTTTTATGAAGTTTTGCAGGATTTCGCCTGATGCCCGTTGAGCAGAAACATTTGTTCTAAGTGCGTAGTCAAATTCAGGAGATTTAGCTAATGATTTCAAAACGTCCTGAGAACCTAACATTAGTGCATTATCAATTTCTTTTTGCTTGGCCTCAAAAATTCCTTTGGTTATAGGCGTGTATGAATATTCTTGTATGGTTCTTAACAAATTGTCACCTGTTCTGGCCGCAACAGGTAAAGAAGAACCATATTTCTCTAAAAGTCTTTGCGCTGCCTGAGTGGGGTCAGGAATATCTTTTCTCCCAAAACCTAAAGCATCTGCGCCAAAACGGAATGTTTTACCAAGACCCTTTAGCACAAGATTCCCGCCAACGTCCCATGCCGCTTCTTCAAAACCTGCCTTAACAACATCCATTGGAGATATGGGTTCTTGCCTGATTGCTTGTTCGGCAAACTCACCAACAGCGCCTCCAGCTAATGCGCCCTGTGAACTTCCCAAAAGAACGCCAAGAGTTCCACCTGGAGCACCAGCCATTCCTCCTGCAACGCTTCCCAATAAACCGCCAACCTCTTGCGCTCCAATTGGGAATCGAGGCCGATAATATGGAGACATAACTGATTCACGAAGTCGCTGTGCAGCAGCTTCTTCTTCGGCCAATTTAATGTCTTCTGGCCTATCTAATACAGTAAAAGATGACGCATCAAATTTATCAGCCATCATTTAACTCCAAGCTCTGCTTTTATAGAATTAAACTCATCACTTTCTTGTCTACTCCATTTATTCCCTCTTGATTGTGCTGTTTTGTATAATTGTTCCATCCTATCGTATTTTCTTTGAAAATCAACTTTTGAATCTGCTACTTCAAATCCAAGAAGCGTTTTATTTTTTAATTTATAATTTTTTGCTTGATTGTATGTATATTCATTTTCTAACAGACTTGTATTCAAAACATCAATTAACTTAACAATTGTTCTAAGTTGTTGTTGAGAACCTGGGGCAGCTTTTTTCAGTGTTTCCAATTCTTTTACAGCAAGTGCGCCAGGGAAATTCTTTACAAGAGGGAATATATACTTAGTTGCCATCGCATCTACTAGCTCTGTATTTGATGCGGCTTCAAGCAAATCTTTGTCTAAAGGAACTCCAAGTGATGACAATGACGCAATTATTGATTTTTTGCTATCTGCAAAAGCGCCAGTAAATGAATTTTGCAACGCATCAGATAAACCTCTTAAATCCCTTCTTGAAGCAACTCCGGCCGCAACCGATCTTCCTAGCTCATCGTAGCTCTTACTAGTAAACTTTGCGGCTTCTTCACCTTCTTTTTTAAGTGCTGGAGCTAATGCGGCTCCAAGCATCCCTACACCCTGCGCCAATCCTTCGCTAATGCTTTGACCAATTCCCTTTTTTTGAATAGGCACTAAATCATTGTAGTCACCGGTTTGACGGAATTTTGCGATACTTGCAGGAGTATAATCCGCTTTAATAATTAATTCTTGTGCTATATCTTTGTTTGGTTTCTCGACAAGTATAAGGTCAGCAACATTACCGCTTTCACGAAACTTGGATAAACTTTCTGGGGTATATTTGCCAGATTCAACAAGTTTATTAAACGGGTCTGCCGCTTGACGCTCACGCAGTCGTTGAGCAACAAGAGCTTGAGACTCAAGAGCCTTTCGTCTTTGTTCTGCAAGTCCAGCAGCCAGTCTAGGATCACCCATTTCAGAAGCTAAAATAGACGCCTTAGAAAGAGCCTCTGGATCATTAGGATCAATACCACGCATAATCTGCTGACGTTGAGTAACCATCTTTAACTGAGGGTCTTCAATGCCTAACAGAGAACCAATACCACGACCTAATTGCTGGCCTGCCATGAAGGTGCCATACGCAGCACGTTGCATTGGATCAAGTCCGGCATATTGAATCGCCATTGCTTCATCACGCTGACGTTGAGCCAAATCTAAGGATTCAGGTGTGATTCCGAACAAACCGCCTACGATAGAGTCTTGTGCCATGATTATTCCAATCCGCCGATGGCTAAAGGATTGTAACTTCCAGTAAAATCACTTATATAAGGATTTCCAGGCATATTAGGTAAGTATGAATATGGATCAAAACTTCCGAAAGTAGGGGCAGCACCTGTAGAACCTCTACCAAACCCACCATAACCCGACACAGCCCTTCCAAGACCTTGTAATAAGCCTGCCGTGGGGCTGTAGCTCATCGGGCCTTGTAATGTACGCGCAGCACCTAAGCCACCAGATAACAATGCTTCCGCTCCAGCAGAACTTGCAACACGACCTCCTAATTGAGCGCCTATATTAAGCGGTTCCATACCAAGAGCCTCAATCTGTCCAGCAGTGCCAAGACCGGTTGCAAACGGAGCGTAAGCGCCCGTAATACCTTGACCATAACCGCCTAACAATCCAGCACCAGTTCCGAACAGTCCAGCACCAAATTGAGTCTGTTGTTGTCCGGCTTGCATGGCTTGAGCCGCCAACTGTGCGTCTTGCTGCGCTAAGGCATTGTAGTAGGCTTCCATCTCAGGAGTAGTAGCCCCAAGACCAGCAGCTCCGCTAGGACGTTCACCAGTAGCTCCGACAGATAATCCCCCCCTACCAGTCTGGAATAAACGGTTTTGCAGTTGAGCAAACTGTCGCTCTCTGGAGGGGGCGAGAAGTTCTTGCTGTTGTGCTATGTACCGTTGGGCAGCTTGTTCAGGAGATTCTGCGAGATATTGTTGGCCTAATCCAAACAGCCCTGTCGCAGCAGTCTGTAATGGTGCATATAAATCAGGAGCTCGTTCAGCAAATCCAAGACCTTGACCGGTAAGGGCCATAATCCGATCTTGATAAGCCTTTAGCTCTGGAGAAACAGTATATCCAGCAGTTGATACGCGCCCAGTGGTGGGATCATACCCAAATTCGGATGTGCCGAACCTAGTAGTAATCCCTATGGGCCGGAATCGAGCTTCTTCGGCAGCAATTCTAGCGGCTGCTAATTGTGCATTAGCAGAGGTTTGGGCGGCACCTTGAGCAGAAGATGCAGCGGCATCTCCGGCAATAGATGAACCTATAGCGCCACCAATCATGCCTCCAACAGGGCCGCCTAATGCGTATCCAGCTATCGGAGCAATCGCCCCAACTAATTTACCCATAATCTATCTCCAGATATACAACTTTCTCGTTATTCCATCTAAACACTTTTGATACTGTAACAACTCAAATCCAGTAATAATTGACCATTTGTGCATCTTTTCATCGTCTATAAACGGCATCGCATATAATGGTTTATGTTTACCAGCCCACTCTTTCCATGTCTTTACAAATTCTTTCTTAATACTTTTGTTCCACTTAAATACATCCATGTGAATGAATGTTAATCCTTGCACCATTTCAACATATACAATGTAATTCTCGTTCTTGATAACCGGTTGTTTTACGCAGTTCGTTTCCACATATACACCACAATGTAAGGCTGAAGGTTAGCGTTTGTTCCGCTTGTTCCGGTAGATGAAACGCTTATTCCAGTTGACGCACTTTGTATGGAAGATGATTGCGAAGTATCTGTACCAGCATTAGAACCAGCAACACCTGCCATATATGTATAAGAACCAGAAGAACCGTCTGCGGCTGATCTAGTCACAGTTGTATGTGTATGACCAGGATCAGATACGCTGTGCGTATGACTAACAACAACAGCGTCAGCGGAACCGCCGGTGTTACCAGCAGTAAATCCACCTCCATCGCCAACCATCACCCTACCTGAACCAAATGCAGTCCATGTACCAAATCCCAAAAGAGTTGCCGGATTGGTAGAGCTGGTTGCGTTACAGTAAATAGACCCAACAGGATATAACGCCTGTTTTACTGCCGCTTGTACCACATCAGCAACATCTTGAACAAATGCAGTAGTTGCTAACTTTGTACTATCATCAGAGGATGATTGCGTTACACCAGTTGTTCCCGTTGGAAGAACAGGAGAACCAGTAAAAGTTGGGCCTGATAAATCCGCTTTTGTAGAAATAGCGGTAGAAATGTTATTAAACTCTGTGTCAATCTCAGTACCCTTGACGATCTTATTAGAGTCGCCAGAAGGTAAAGTATCTTTTGAGGCAAAGTTTGTGCTTTTGACGTAGTTGCTCATAATATGCCCTAACTAAGTTTTCCGTTTTTAGCCTGAATTTCAATCTTCTGAATACTTAACACATCACCATCAATGTCTGCTTCATATCCAGTTTGAACTATCTTGCCAGCGCCAGTTGCACTAACAGACAATGTTCTCAAAGCAATACCACCGCTGTAATAAGCAATAGGTGACGCATTTGCTCCATATTCTGCTATTCCGTATTCAGAAACACCTTGAGTCGGAATAAAAGAATTGTCTGACAAATAGTTTTGATCGAAGTCAAAAGCCCACTTGAATGTTACGTATTGACTTGACCCGCCGATAATTACAACCGTCAATTTCTTCAAAACGGATGTTTGAGCGACGTTACCCAAGTCTGCGTGGTTGGTGTAATACTGAATCCTGTAAATACTTCCGTTATCTCTATATGTTGAATACAACGATATGTATCCAGTTTTACCAAACAACAAATCTCCATTTCTCTTAGAGTAAAGAGATTTAGGATTTATCGAATCCCATACTGTTACCCTAGAAGAACCGTCTTGTAATTGGCCTCTTGTATCAAAGCAATAAATCTGTTTAACAGATGGCAGTGTCAGCAAGTAAAAAGCATTGACTTCAGAGAACACTGACTTTATTTGCGTTAAATCTTCTGTTGCAACAATAGACATTAAGTCGTTACGCACATTCTTTGACAAGTCTCGAAACGGCAGAGACTTTTCTTGAATCGTTCTCATCAAAGACCGAACGCCAGTGTTAGACAAGAACAGAATGTCTGTTCCTATTGCTTTAACACTGTCTCTGGCAATACAACCTGTGCCAATAATAGAGTCACTTTGTACTAAATCTTGTGGTGTAGTCGGGTTGTCGTAAACAAGAATCTGATTTCGGCCAAAGATAAACAGTCGTCCATTGTGGGCAGCAAGACTTTGTATTTCGTCTACACCGTTACCCCACACGCGGGATACGTCTAAACTGCCAGCAGTTCCAGTTGACCAAACATGACCTGCAAGCAAATCTGAAAAGTAAACTGTGACTTTGTTTGATGACGTACTAGCAGCCCATAATCTACCGTATGCGCTAACAACTATGTTCGCAGAAGGAACGGTTCCAACATAACCAGACTTTTCAGTAACACGACGATATGTAGTAGTGCTTACACCTGGATCATAAATTAACGGATCGTGTCCTGTTTGAAAGAAGTAAGCTATATTGTTTAATGTGGCAATAGACCAATTGTTCGCAGAAATCGAAGGGGCAGAACCACCGCCACCATAAGTCAATTCAACTACGTTATTGCTTCCGTCGAATTTGAATAGCTTATTGTTTCCGGCAAACAAAACCGTTGAAGTGCCATCTGACTCTATTAACTCATGTATAGCACCAACGTCATTTGCGCCTAAATTGCCTGACGAAGTATTGATATTGGCATAGCCTTTTCTACAACCAATGCGTCCGTATTGGTCAATAATGCAATTATTTGCTCTAAGAGCAAATCCAGCGGACAGGTCTAACGGAGAGTCTTGGGTATTTAATCCATAAAACCCTGGCGCTGAGATACTGAAGATTTGAAGTGCTTGCGCCATTATGTCGCCACAAACTCTTGTGATTCTGGGTAACGGGTGGCTTCTAATGCAATGTAATCAGAAAGCATCTGACGATACAGTGAGTATGCTTCAGAGCTACTCAATCCTCCGTCTTCGCCACGCTCAACAATTGCCCTAGCGTATGCGTTTTGTATGACTAATTCGCTAGGAACCTGTACAACAGTAGAGTCCGATGAAAGATCATCCTGTGGGATAATCAACGAAAACTTCAATAAATACGCAACATCAGGAGTAGGATAAACAGTTACTTTTGTATCGTAACTAGCATCAACTCCGTTGAAAGCATAGTAAACAGGTATCGTATTATCAGGAGTCCCAAAGCTCGTATATCTGTTCATTTCAGCATACGAGATATTCTGAAGCGGGATAAATGCGGTAACATTAATAGCATCTGTTACGCGAAACTTCATTCCACTGCCAGTAACAGAATATGTGTTTATCCCTGCAACCGTGGAAATGCTGACGTTCTGTAATAAGACGTTCCAGTTATATGAGTCTTCAACCGCTCGCTTTGCATCATTGACAAACTTACCTATCAATGAAGAATATGCGGTTTGCGTAACAGTAGAAACCTGTGATTCTCTTAGGCGTACAAGAACGTCATTGACGCAATCTAAATAAGTCGCGCTCATTCTCTTTGATTTCCCTTAATTACAAAAGTAAGGAGAACAGTAAACGTACTGCCACTCTCAGGAGTAACTCTTACCTGATCGCCTTCTTCTAAAACAATATAAGACCCGCCATCAAACTTGATGTAGTCTTTTGAGTTGAAGTTGTACTGACTAAGAATGTCGTAAGTAGCCGATGCACTAGAGTCATACCAAGATAAAGTTAAATACTTGGTAGACCCTGAAGTATTGTGCATGTACGAAAGATTCCATAGCGCACGATAACCTGTCGGCACTGTATAAAGTGTCGAGGTTGATCCATCAGTCGGTGCAGCGCCTACAGAAATTTCCCGCATTATCTATCCTTTATGTCAAGGAGGCCCATGCGGGTTGTCACCTATCAATAAAATACCACAACTTAGACTATCTTTACCACTTAGATTTATCAGCCCAATAAGCCGCGCTCATCTTCCCTTTAGCTATGTTTTTAGCATGTCTAGCCTTAAAGGATTTCCTGCGAGCCTTGTCTGCCTTACTTTCGCCTTCTTTGTAAGGAGAACCAGAAACACCTTGTTGACCAAAGCGAATTAGTTTAACGGTCTCACCGGACTTGGCTAAAACGGCATGACTTTTAGTCGGATGATTTGGAGTCCTTTTCGGTTTATTAAACCCTTCAAAGGTTTCTTTGCCTCGTTTAATCATTATTTGCCTCGTTTAGCGGTCTTTTTAGCGGCCTTAAACGCAGCGGCAGTAGGTGATCCTTTGCTACCTACCTTACGCATCTTCTCGCCGCTTCCTGCCTTGATCCTGGCGCGTTTGGCATGGATGTTTGCGTATAAACCTTTCATTTCTTTTTCTTCTTCGCCATTCCTGCCTCAGAAAGAGCAATAGCCACAGCCTGCTTTCGTGACTTAACAACCGGTCCCTTCTTTCCAGAATGTAGACTTCCAGCCTTGTACTCGCGCATTACTTTAGCTACTTTCTTTTGACCTTTCATCATTTACCTTTCGAGTATTTTTTATGCTCACTGTTTTTCATCAAACTTCCGTCAGGCATACGGTGATAACCTTTAGGAACAGGTTGCTTTTTGGCTTTTTTCTTGAGTTTCATATTAAACCTTTAAGACTTTTTGGGGCGACCAAGTTTCTTTTTCGGTGCCATGAACGGGATATTTACCCTTGCTTCTTCTTCTTCTTCTTCTTGGTCAATACGAACATATCCTTCATGTCCTTTCATTGACTCAATGTCGTGAGGTAAAACAAACTCTACAGTGTTGCCGCTTAACTTACACCTATAAATAGCCATAAATACCTCGGTAAAAAAGAGGAGACCCCCTTATGGGAGCCTCCTCGAACCCACCTATTAGGCGGGGACAGCCAGAGCAAATGCCGAGCTGGACAGCGCAGCACCGGTCGTGGCAGCAGTACGCATTGCTTTAACACCGTACAGGGTATCGGCGGTGTACAGCGTCGCCAGATATTCCTGCTTGTACTGCGTTTGCGAACGAACACCAACCTGCTCAACCAGGATCATTGCATCTTTGTGACCCATTAAGCAGATACGGTCAGCACCGGTGTTGCCCGCGCCGTAGTCGGCGTTGGAGCTAACAAAGACGGGGATGCCGTACAGGTTGCCGATTTCACCATTGCGAATGGTGTTGTTGTTGCCAGCTTCACCAACAAACGCCTGCTCCGTGTAGCGAGCCAGACCCATAAGGGTATTGCGGCTAGACGGGGGGATCAGGAAGAAACGACCGTCCATCGGGGTGTCGTTATCGTCCAGACGTTGAATCGTCCGGCGAATCGCGGCATCCGTCAGCGCGGCAGCGTTCGAGGTCGAGCTGTTGTACGCGGTCGTGCCATCCGAACCGATATACGCTTTCGTCGAAGCAGCAGACGTAGCATAGTCGTTCGTGCCAACCGTAGCACCGTTGAAAGAACGGCCAAGTTGAACCAGGTCAGTGTCAACTTGCTTCGCCAGAGCGTAACCAGCGTCTTCCGTGTAGAAAGAACGCAGGCTCGTCAGAGCTTGCACTTCAACAATGTCCTCGATCAAACGGCTGTACTCGTAGTGCTTGTTGATGCTAACTTGAACTTCGGTTTCCGTCGCAGCAATCAGCGTAACGGCGGTGGAAGCCGATTTCGCAGAAGCCGAACCACGGGTCGGGGCCGGAACGTGAACGGTGTCACCTTTCTTGCCCTTGAAGTTCATGCGTTTAACAATGTTCGCCAGAACAAGATTTTTCTTGTAGGCGGCAACAATCTCGTCACTCCAGATTTCCGGAATGAAGGTTGCTGCGGTGGTGGTAGTTACTGCTGGGGTTGGGTAAGCCATGAGTTAATTCTCCTATGATTTAACGTACACGACCCTCTTGATATGCTTGCATGATTTCATCAGAAAGTGCCTCATATCTATTAGGATCAGTCATTTTTAAACGAATAAGGTCTGCCCGTCGGTAAACTCTCCGTGAAGATTCTCCCGATCCGCCAACATCTACAGATGCAGCCTTTAAAGACTGTTTGCGTATCTTTTCTCCGCTTTCTTCAGTCTTTTTAGAAGCCACGCCACGTAATTGTTTAAACGTAGAGAGCAGTTCATTAGCACTGTCGTAGTCGTAATCACCATCAGCTTTTGACCACAAGTCCAACCTTACTTTGCTTGCCTTTACCCATTCCGCAAACTTCGGGTCACGGGCTACGTCAAGATAATCAGGATGCTCGGATGCAAGTTTTTGCTGGATTTGAAGTTTCTTCATTTCCAGCGCAGCTTGCCTTGCGGCAACAACATCAGGGTGACTAGATACAGTGTCAACAACAGCCCTCTTAGGGTCTTCAAAAAAATCAACTTCGGGTTTTTGTTCTTCAGCAGCTTTTTGACCAGAGTTAAGGTTTTGCTTGATAAGTTCATCGGCAAGTTTACGAATGTCGCCAACTTCCTGAGCCTGCTGACCAATCATCTTTTCAGCTTCTTGGTGCATCTTAATAATGTCATCCAAAGACTTTCCTTTGTACTTCTCAGGAATATCCTTAGACTCAGGCTCAACAGTTGACTCCAAGTCTTCTACTTTGGTGGTTTCTTCAAGCGCCTCTACTTCATTGTCAATTAACATGCTTTTTCCTGCCTCTATGGGTTATAGGATAAATTAACTCGCCGTATAGGTTATGAGTTAGCTTTTCGCTCCGCACGAAGTTTTTCGCGGTGAATTCTGTCAAATTTCGCATGTGCTGAAGGAAATGAGCCAGACCACCCCTCTAACTTAATAGCAGGAGCAGAGATGACGCGGGAAGCTGCCGCGCCGCAGTCACACAGAGCGTCATTATGTTGATACTCAACGTAACGCTCAAAACGATGCCCGCTTTCACAGGCAAATTCATACATCCTTTTCATTCAACTCCTCGTAGGCCATTGAACTAATTTCTTTCAAATTCTTTAGCCAAGTTAAAATACTTAACTCACCTTTCTTAAAGTTTAACTGTGAGTCATTTTCAATAACAGATATATTATTCAACGAATTTATCATGTTATCAACGTCTTCTATTAAATCTTTCCATCCTTGCTGAGAAAATAAGCTAAACCTTTCCTCATAATACTTTTGTAGCTCTGGAGTCATTGTTTGACTTCTTCTTTTTTATCAATAGCGGTTTTCAGCATGTGAAAAAAGGCGTCTCTGCCAACCTGGAGCTGATCTACGTTGAACCGAGCAGAGGAGAGCTTCCTATCCAAGTCCGCTACGTGGTTAACCAGCACCTGCTGCTCTTGAGTCATTTCGTTAAAGTCGTACTCAACACCGTCGATGCTAATGGGGGTTTTTTCAGTTTTTCCCATTTTGTATCTCCTTACTTTTGGTTGATAGGCTGCGTCGTAATAATACGCAGGACTGCTACTCCGACAGAAATGACCAGCATCACCCACCCCGTGTTAGCAGGGCCGACTAGCTGAGACACAACTGCCTGAGACTGCTCCAGTATCCCACCCACAGCAATCAGGATGGCAAACCAGAGAGTTTTGGATTTAAGATATTGCATATTACAGTCCTGCGGCATCAAGCCGCGCTTTGAGTTCCGTGTTTTCTGCTATTAGTGCGTCAACCTTATGCGTTAATTGCGTAACAACTTCACCAACAATGTGCATCAAGTCGCTGTCGTAAACCACGAGACGCATTACAGGGTTCCCTTCTGCGTCGTCTCCCCACTTCGTGAGTTCTGTAAGTTCTTCGAACCCGTTTTTGTCTGCCACTGTTTTTACTAGCTGTGCGCCGTAACCGTTATTGAAGTCATCGTGCGATTGGTCTTTATACTTGAACCGACCCCAAGCATCGCGCATGTCCTTTACAAATTGCCACGAATTAGCTGAATATCCTGAGTCACTGTATGTGCTGAAATCCTTTTTTGTATCCAGATCAGAAAGGTTTACATCGTTTGATTGATAATTTGCGATTCCTCCGTTCGATCTTACCGACATCCTAAGCGTTGACGAATCTTCACAATAGACAAACGGGCTTCCTGTATTACTTGGAGCCGCCCCAGAATAATAAATACTCAACCCGTTAGGGGATGCATTTGTATTTTGGAGTCGCGACGTGTAATCCGCTGCCGTTTGTGTCACGCGAAGTAATCCAGCAGTCGCCCCCGACCCAACCAGCAAATTCCCACTCGCATCTATCGTCATTGCTTGGGTAAAAGATACGTTATTACCTGCCGTGCCAGCAGCGGAAATGTACCATTCATGTGTGCCACCACTCGTCTGCACGTATCTCATTGCAGGATATGATGATGTGCTAATATATTTCCAATTACTAC
>Ga0222715_10002434_pt1 | contig 17030 bp, 12 predicted proteins | sample C33_9DmetaG_FD_165056 | JGI IMG/M metagenome (GOLD analysis project Ga0222715, IMG submission 165056) | Estuarine water microbial communities from San Francisco Bay, California, United States - C33_9D | ecosystem: Environmental > Aquatic > Marine > Unclassified | place: USA: California... | reverse complement strand
TTACACAAATGGAACTTACTATTCTCCTATTCGTGGCGATGGTTCTGGTGGTATTGTTAAAATTGTTGTATCTGGTGGAGAAATCCAAGCTTTCGGTTCTCTTGCAACAAATACTCAAGTAGAAAACTCTGGTTCTCGTTACACATATGGTGTAGTTGACTTAACTGATATCTATACTAACAACACACTAACCACAGCTGGAAATATTGGTGCTGGAACTTCTGGTTCTATAATCCCCATTATCTCTCCTATTGTTGGACACGGCCATAATGGTATTTCTGAACTTGGTGGGCATTATGTTATGCTCAATGCTAAACTAGAACAAGCAGAAGGCGATGACTTTGCTGTAGGAAATGATTTTAGAGAAGTTGGTATTGTTGTTGATCCAACTACTAATGGTGGTAGTGGCGTATATAATGGAACAACTGCAAGACAAACATATGCGGTTGCATTCTCTTCAGCATCTACAATATTTGAACCAGATGAAAAAATCTCACAAACAACTACTGGTGCAGTAGGTAGAGTTGTTGAATATGATGCAACAAACAAAATTCTATACTACCTACAAGAACGCTGGGAAAACTATGGCGTAAATACTAATGGCGATTATGTTGCCTTCAGTGGTGCTGGAGACATAACTGGCGCTACCTCTGGTTCTGTTGGTGTTCCAGCACAACCATCTACTAATCCAGTAACACTTGCTGGTGGTAACACTCTATCTTTTGATGCAAACGGTTATGCAAATCCAGAGTTACAACCAGATAGTGGTAAAATTCTTTATGTAGAAAACAGAAGACCAATATCTCGTGCTTCAGATCAGACAGAAGATATTAAAATTGTTATAGAATTCTAATTGAAAAGGTGTATATAAATGGCTGAAACGCTAACTAACTTTAATGTATCTCCATACAATGACGATTACGCTACGAATAAAAATTTTCATCGTGTAATGTTTCGTCCAAGTTTTGCTGTGCAAGCACGAGAGCTTACGCAGTTGCAAACTATTTTACAGGAGCAAATTAATAAACTAGGACAACATATATTTGAACAGGGTTCTATGGTAATTCCTGGCGATATGAATTATGATAAAGAATATGATTATATAAAGCTAGATTCTATTTTTAATGCACAAACTGTTGAAAACTATAGAACAGAATTTTTAGACAAGATTATTGTTTCAGCAACTTCTGGACTAAAGGCAAGAGTTATTGGAACTGTTGCTGCAAATGACACTGACCCTCTTACTCTTTATGTTAAATATGAGAATACTGGTACTGATGGTATTACTCAAAAATTTGGTGTTGGTGAAACAATTACTTCTACCAATGCAAATAACACTACAATTACAAACTTCAAACTTACAACAAATCAAACTGTAGAACGCTCTGCTGCTATTCAAGGCGCTAGTGGATCTGTTGGTATTGGTTCTGCGTTCTTAGTTCACAAGGGTGTTTATTTTGTAAACGGATTTTTTGTCGAAAATTCAGAACAAGTTATTCTATTAGACAAATATAGTAATACCCCAACATATCGTATTGGTTGGAAAATTTCTGAAAATTTTGTCACACCAGAAGAGGATAGTTCTCTTCTTGATAATGCACAAGGTTCTTCTAATGTTAATGCCCCTGGCGCTCACAGATTCAAAATCACATTAACACTTACTAAAAAATTACTAACTGCAACAGATGATACAGACTTTATTGAACTCGCTCGTGTAGAAAATGGTGAACTGCAAAAATTTACAAAGTATGCAGATTACTCTGTTTTAGAACACACCCTTGCTCGTAGAACTTACGATGAAAGTGGTAACTATGAAGTTCGTCCATTTAGTTTAGAAAAAAGAGAACACCTAAACGATGGAAGCAATCGTGGAGTTTTTCTAGAAAGTTCTGGCGGGGCGGAATCTAAAGTTGCATTTTCAATAGCGCCTGGAAAAGCTTATGTTGAGGGGTATGAACTTGAAACTATGGGTTCGCAGATCGTTTCTGTAGATAAACCAAGAACCTTTGATAGAGAAGTTGACAGACCAATTCAAACCCCTGTAGGAAATTATGTTCTTGTAGAAAACGCAATAAACATTCCAGACATTAATGCATTTGAGGAACTTGCTCTTTATGATGATTTTGGTGGACAGCCTGGCGGCGGTACAGCAGTTGGTACAGCAAGAGCTCGTTCGTTCTCTCTACACGATGGAGATTATACTGGAACAATTTCTGAGGTTCGTTTTAAGTTAGGTTTGTTTGATATTTCAATGAATGACGGTAAGACGTTTGAGAGAGATGTTAAATCCTTTGATGGAACAAACTTCATAGCAGACACAAGTGCAACCAAAACAAATATGTTCGGCTCTGTTACTGTAACAAATTCTTCTACAACTGTTACTGGTGTTGGTACTCTATTTAACACAGAGTTACAAAATGGAGACTATATCTTTGTAAATGATGTAGGCCCAATTGGCCCTGTTACTGTGACAAACAACCTTTCACTAACTATTCCTTCATATGCTGGAACAACTATTTCTGGGGGAACTGTAAAAAGATTTAATGCAACTATTGCTGAAGCAAATAAAAAAATCCTTGTATTTGATAGTAATTTCTTCAGACTAAGAAAGATTAGGGGCGATTCTACAACCAATCCAGATAATGAACAATCTACTTCATATACAGTAAGAAGACAATTTCCTGCTACTGCATCTATTGCTTCTGATGGTGGTTCTGTTACCTTTGCTGTACAAGAAAACGAATCCTTCTCTTCTGCACAAAATCTTCAGAACTATGTTGCTGTTAATACAACACAAAATCAAGTTCTAGATTTAGCAACAACTAACATTGAGGTTTCTAGTGGTGGACTGCAAGTAAAACTAAAAAATCTTTCTTCACTATCACAAAATGCGATTACGGTTACTGACTCTATCGCACTTATTGCTTCAATTGACTTGAGTGCGACTGCTGCTGTTGAAAAAACAAAGAGTTTGGTAGAAAATGCATCAGTTGATATTACATCATCAGCTGCTGCAGCAATTACAACTGTAACTCTAGGTAAAGCTGATGGTTATAAACTTCGTTCTGTTAGTATGGCATCATCTTTTGGTTCGTATAGTTCTTCTAATGCCATTGACATAACAAACAGATATATTTTTGATAGCGGTATGCGTGATGCATATTATGATCTTGCATCTATTAGACTTAAACCTGGCCAACCAGTTCCTACTGGTTCACTTCGTGTAACCTTTGATTACTTTACACATGGAGCTGGAGATTATTTTTCAGTAGATTCATATTCTGGTTTGGACTATAAAAATATTCCTTCCTTTACCTCTAGAGATTCTGGAAAATCTTTTGATTTAAGAGATGCTTTTGATTTTAGACCTCGTGTTGATGACAGTGGAACATTCTCTGGTGCAACCGCATCTATTACAGAGTTGCCTCATATTGGTACAAATCTTTCTGCTGATTTCTCATTTTATCTTGCTAGAACAGATTTGATTTACATGGATAGACTTGGACACTTTAATGTTATTTCTGGTGTTCCAGCTCTAAATCCCCTTCCACCACAGTCTCCAGACGGTGGTATGGTTATGTTTGAAATTAAAATGTCTCCATATGTTGTTGACTTAAATGAAATTCAAACAAAGAAATTCGACAATCGTAGATACACAATGCGTGATATTGGTAAACTGGATAAAAGAATATCTAATCTAGAATTTTACACATCACTCAATTTGTTAGAAAAAGAAACTGCATCTCTTGTTATTAAAGATGAAGATGGCAACGACAGACTCAAAAATGGATTTATTGTAGACAACTTTACTGGTCATGCTATCGGCGATTATGAAAGTTCAGACTACAGAATTGCTGTAGATTTCCAAAATCGTACAGCACGCCCAATGGCATTTAGTGATACTATTGGTATGGTTGAAACCCTATCAACCGCTTCTGCTAGAGCTTCTTCTGGATACAAAAAACATAAAGACGGTATTATTACTCTTCCTTATACAGAAGAAGCTTATATTGAAAATCCATATGCATCAGACAGTTTTGATGGAAATCCATATAAGGTTGCACCATTTACTGGTGAGATGATTCTTGTTCCATACTCTGATGATTGGAATGATGTTACTCGTAGACCTGATGTTATTGTTGATGATGATAATAACTTTGATGTTATCAATAAACTTGCTGAAGAAATGGGTGTAACTGGAACTGTTTGGAACTCTTGGCAGAATGATTGGTTTGGTCAAAGAGTTTGGACAGGAACAGAAAGTTGGAGTAGTACTTTTAATACCAGTGATGGTAATACTTTGTCAAACTTTACAACTACTTCTACTAGACAAGTCGGAACACAACAAGTAGGGCAAGTTCGTTCTGGACTACAAACAACAATAGAATCTACTATGGACAGCAAAAATCTTGGTGATAGAATTGTTGGTATTAATATGATTCCATTTATGAGATCACGCCCAATTCAACTCATTATTCAAAACTTGAGACCAAACACAAAAGTTTATGCTTTCTTTGATAATGAGAATGTTACCGATTATCTTCGCCCAGATAATACTTTTACAGTAACATCTTCATCTCGTGATACTTTTGACTTTAATAATATTGAAGATCCTGGCCCCGAAGCTTCAACTGATCCAGCAAGATCGTTTGCGGGCGAACAAGTTCAAGCATTTAGTTTTGGTGATATTATCAAAAACCAAGTACATACTGCAACAAACGTATCAGCTGTAGTAAAAACTAATGATACTACCGCAACAATTACACTTGCAAGTGTGAGTGGTATTAGTGTAGGACACCATGTCCAGTTTAGTAGTGTTGGTGGTTCGACACAATTAAATTACAGAAATTCAGCAAATAATAACTACATTGTAACTGGTGTAAGTGGTAATAATATTACCATTCAAAACATTGATGGAAGTGTATTGGGAACTATTAGTACTTATACTTCTGGTGGTTCTTGTCAAAGACTACAAGCATCTGCTCATGTAACAATTCAAAATCCTTCAGATTCAAGCACATCGCTTCCTGTTGATATTAAAGTTGGTAATGTGATAAATGGATTTGCTATCAATGATGTTCTTTTGGGAACTATTCCTAGAATTAGTAATGGTTCAACAAATACTTGTACACTGGCAGGCATTAATGGAACAACTTCCACAACAACAGTGCCACCAATGAAGTCGGATACTGATAATCTTATTACAGATGATACTGGTAGATTTACTGGTGTATTTTACATTCCAAACCAAGATAATCTTAGATTTAGAACTGGTGAACGTGTTCTTAGGTTGATTGATAATATTAATAATAACCCAGAAACAGGACTACACTCCTCAAAAGCAGAAAAGATTTACTCTGCAACAGGTATAGCTGAAGAAAGAGAACAGACAATTCTTAATGTTAGAAGAGCTGAATTTGTTCGTGATAGGGTACAAGATACTCGTATTATTTCTCGTGATGTTCGTGGTGCAGTTTCTTCTAGAACATCATTAAACTGGGCTCAGGCAATCGGTGATGGCGGTGATGGTGGCGGCGGTGATGGTGGCGGCGGCGATGGCGGTGATGGCGGTGATGGTGGCGGCGGACACGATCCACTGGCACAGACATTTATTTCTGCTGGACAAAATGGTGTGTTCATTACATCTATAGATTTATTCTTCCAGACTGCTGGAACACGCCCCGTTATTGTTCAGATTGTAAATACCATTGAAGGACATCCTTCTCATAAAATTATAACACAAAAAATTCTAGATGTAAAAGATATAAATGTTTCTGATGATGCAACCGTATCAACAAAATTTACATTTGACTCTCCAGTATATCTACAGGATGATATTGAGTATGCATTCTTAGTCAAGGTAGATGAGCCTGGGTTGAGAATATTCTTCTCAGAGGTTGGACAAACTAACTTGACAGATAATCGTATCGTGTCCTCTAATCCACTAAAGGGAACTTTGTTCCTATCACAGAATGGACAGACATGGACGCCGCATCAATATAGAGATATTAAGTTTACACTTAATCGTGCAGAGTTTGATACAACTGCAACTGGTAATCCAATTTTTGTGAATAACGCTCTTCCTAAAAGAACTTTGAGTAACAATCCTTTCCAGTGTGCAACAGGAACTAATAAAGTTCGTGTAACACACAAGAATCATGGATTCAAAGATAATGATTTTGTAACCTTTAGTAATATAGCTGATGGTTTCTATGGCGCAAATTCTACAACACAGGGTATAGATGCTGAAGCATTAAATGCACAACATCAAGTTAGTGAAACTACAATTGACACTTATGTTATCACACTTGATAACGCAGATATTACAGGATCAAACTCTGTTTTAGGTAATGACTTCTTTGGTGGAAATGCAGTAAAAGCTACATACCAATTAGTTGGTGATATTGTTCAACCTTCTATATCTCAACTTAAATTCCCACAGACCTCAACAGTATATCGTTATACTGGTATGTCTACTGGTTATTCTAAACAGGGCGTGATTACGGTTCAAGAAAACGATAACTATTATCCTCCACTTAGAAATCTTATTGCCTCTGAAGAGAATGCTGTTGTTAAACTAACAGGTGGAAGAACAAATAATATTATAAGTGGAACTTCTGCAAAACTAGAAGCAATTCTTACAACAACAAACTCATATCTTTCTCCAGTGATTGATACAGAACGAGTTTCTTTGTGTATGACTTCAAATAGAATTACTAACTATGCACAAAATGATATAAATGTAACAGAAATTGATGATAGGAATTTGGGTGCATCAACTGGTATATCCTTCTCAGGTTCAACAATATCAGCTACAGCTTCTGGTACAATCAGAGATGAAATTAAAACATTGGATATTGGTAAGAATATTACTATATCTGGAAGTTCTAATAACAATACAACTTTCACAATCAAATCTGTTGCTGCAGATGGTTCTACTATTACTGTCACTCCAGCAACAACAACTGAAAGTGCTGGTTCATCAATTACTATAACTCAACATGAAAATTATCTTGATGGTATTGCTCCAGAGGGTACATCAAATGTTGCAAACTATCTAACAAAAAGATTTAGTCTTGCTAATCCAGCAACTGCATTGAGAATCATGTATGAGGCAAATCGTCCAGAACCAGCAATCTTAGATATTTACTATAAGATTTCTTCTGAGGGTGATGATAGAGACTTTGATGATATTCCATATGTTAAGGCAGAACTTGCAGTATCAGACAATCCTGACGAAAATAGAGATATCTATAGAGAAAGAGAATATACTATTAGTGGATTGTCTGCATTCTCAAATTGTGCTATTAAAATAGAATTTAAATCAACATCTACTGTAGAAGTGCCAAAGATTAGAAACCTTAGAGTTTTGGCATTGGCGTTGTAATATGAGTAATTATATAAAAGTAGATGGTCATGGTGACCTTGTAAGAGAAGAAAACTCTAAAGCTATTATTAATACTGACAGAAGTACATTTGATAATTATATGAAGATGATGGAAAATAAAAAGAAAGAAAAAGATCAACTAAGAGATGCAGTAAGAGAGATAAATAGTTTAAAGTCAGAGATGCATGAAATTAAATCTCTATTAATACAAATGATGGATAAGAAATAATGGCAGATCGTAACGCCCCAGCTAGTTTTACCTTTGAGGAGTGGAGAGTAGAATTCAATGAACTTGCAGTTGATGTGGGTGATATTGCAAATCTACCTTCTTCTGTGAATGGAAATGTAGTAACAGATGTTGTCGAAGCAATTGCACAACTAGAAGGTGCTTTGAGTTCCGTAATGTTTCCTACAGTTATCGACTTTGATGATTCTACTGGTGTTGCCAGTGAAAGAATTAAATTTGGTACAGATGATGATTTACAAATATTTCACGATAGTACACATTCACAAGTAGTTCACAATGGAACTGGCAACCTAAAGATTAATAGTAATAATATAACTGAAGTTGATGCAACATCTGGGGTTGATGTTCAATTTAACGGAGCAACAAAATTTTCATCAGTAAATACTGGAATTGGTATTAATGGTGCAATTACAGATTCAAGTGGAACAATGACTGGCACATTGACATTTCCTACAATTGGTGGTAGAATAGCTACTGAAGGATTTGGTATTGCTCTGGCGGTAGCGCTCGGGTAATCATTATAAATAGATTAAACAAAGGAAGATAAAAGAATGGCAAACAATTTTAAGAATGCATTTGCAACGAGTGTTTCCACCTCAAGTGGTTCGCCGACAGATGTATATACTGCAAATAATGGTACTGCCGTCAACTCAATTCTTATCGAACTGGATGTTGCGAATACTGGAACATCTGCTGTTCAAGTATCAGTTGTTGTATATGATAGCAGTTCTACAAACTCATATCACATTGTGAAGAATGCACCAGTTCCATCAGGCTCTGCTTTGAAAGTTGTGGCTGGACAAAAGATTGTGTTGAATGGTGATGATAAAGTTCAAGTATATGCTACTGCTGCAACTGTAGATGTTGTTGCATCAATTCTAGAAGATGTAACATAAGGGGTATATAATGTCTAATTACATTGGAGCACCATATACAAATCTAGTATCACCAAACTTCGTTAAAGAAGATTTTAATGGAGATGGTTCTACTGTAGATTTTACACTTACTAATGAAGTGCCTGGTGGCAATGAAGAAAACCTTTATGTGGTTTTGGACAACGTGGTTCAAGAACCAACTGCTGCATTTAGTATTGAACAGAATGGTAGTAGTGAATATAAGGTTCTTCGTTTCACAGAAGCTCCATCTTCTACTGCTGAAATTTATGTCGTTCATCGTGGTATTGGTACAATCAATACTGCACCAGCCGCTGGTTCTGTAACCGCTGCAACATTAGAAGCTGGATTGAGATCATTTACCACAGATGCATTCACTGCTGGGATATCTCAAACAGATTACATTATGACACAAGCACCATTTGCTATCGGTGCAATTCTTGTGACTATTGACGGTATTGTTCAGAAGGCAACAACTAACTATACACTTGTTACGACAACAGTAACAAATGATACCTTGCGGTTTACTTCTGCTCCAGATGAGAACGCAGAGATTGAAGTCAAACACTTAGGACTTCTTACAACCGCTCGTAGAATTGCAGACAATCAAATTGTTACTGCAATGATTCAAGACGGTGCAATAACCTCTGCAAAACTAGCCACTGGTGAAGATTGGGGATTAGTAACTGGTTCATTAGATTCAAATTTAGATTTCGGGAGCGTTTAAGAAATGGCTAAACAAGTACAATTTCGTAGAGGTACAGAAACAGAAAACAATGCTTTCACAGGCGCTGTTGGTGAGATTACTGTAGATACTACGAACAAACAATTAAGGGTGCATGATGGTTCTACCGCTGGTGGAACTGCCGCACTAGGTTCTGGCGCAGTTGGAGTAACCGTTCAAGGTTACGATGCTGATACTGCAAAGACAGATGTAGAACAAACATTTACTGCACCACAAAGAGGGGCTATTACCGCTCTGACAAGTGCTGCAACAATTACAATAGATTTGGACAACGCCAACTTCTATTCAGTTACATTGGATACAAACGCAACTTTTGCTAACCCATCAAATGTTACTGTAGGACAGTCTGGTTCAATCTTTATCACACAAGATGGAACAGGTTCAAGGACTGCATCTTGGGGTTCTCAGTGGAAGTTCATTGGTGGTACTGCACCAACACTAACTACTACTGCTGCAGCAGTGGATAGAATTGATTATGTAGTTAAGTCTGCAACTGAAATTCATGCTGTCGCTACACTAAATTATACCTCTACTTAATAGGAAATTTTTGAATGTCTATACATAATTTTGCAAACGCTATTGTAACTGGTTCTTCTGGACAAGGTGGTGGTGGTGTTGTTGAACAATCCCTCAAGTTTAACGATGATGATCTATCATTTTTAACTCGTGTATTTGCTACTGATGGAAATCGCAAAACTTGGACTTGGAGTGGTTGGATAAAACGTGCCAATATAGGAACTGCTCAAAGATTTTGGGGAACAATAAATGGTTCTTCTCAAGAAGAAAATATTAGATTCGAAGCAAACAATACAATCAGATGGTATTGTCATGATGCTGGCGGTACTGCAGCAGACAATGACTTATCAACAGTTGCTGTTTTTCGTGATGTTACAGCATGGTATCACATTCAGATTGTAAAGGACACAACAGAATCAACCGCTGCAAATCGCAATAAACTTTATGTGAATGGCGTTTTGCAATCTTGGGCCGGAACAAATTACGCTACACTAAATTATAATGGGTGGATTAATGCATCTGGTTCTGATAATTACCATAGAATAGGTGCCCACGCATATTCAAATGGTTCGGCAGCGTTTGATGGTTATATGGCTGAAGTTAATTTTGTTGACGGTCAAGCCCTAGACCCTACCAGCTTTGGCCAGACTGTTGACGGTTACTGGGCGAAAAAGGACTACGAGGGTTCATACGGCACAAACGGTTTCCGCCTGACCTTCCAAGATGACGTTGTGTCTGAGGGGTTCAATACTGTTACCTATACTGGCAACGGCGGTACGCAAAGCATCAGCGGGTTGGGTTTTCAAAATGACCTTCTCTGGATAAAGTCACGTTCCGATGGTGCTGGCACACATCGTCTTATTGATTCGGTTCGGGGCGGTAGTCTTGCGTTGCAGTCAGAAAACACAGGTGCAGAAATAGATAACAGCGCACAAGTTACATCACCAAGAGATGCGGATGGGTTTACTGTTGCCGGAAACACATCTGCATTTAATCAAAGCGGCGACACATATGTAGCTTGGGCTTGGGATGCTGGCAGCGGTTCAGCCGCAAGCAATACTGATGGGTCAATCACCAGCACGGTCAAGGCAAATCCCAGCTATGGGTTTAGCATAGGCACATTCACAAAAGGTTCTGGCACAGAAACATTCGGACACGGCCTCACAAGCGCACCAGAGCTTCTTATACTAAAACGGCGTGACAGCACTGGTAGTTGGTTTTCTTACTCATCTGTGACAGGTGCAGACAAGTGGATACGCTTAAACGGCGCAGATGCAGCTACAACAAGCAGCACATTCTGGAATAACACTGCGCCAACATCGTCTGTGGCTACCATTTCAACAGCGTATAACTCTGGCGAACAGGTTGTGTTTTATGCGTTCAATTCGGTGGCTGGCTACTCATCCATCGGGTCATATACTGGCAACGGTTCTGCGTCAGGGCCTACAGTGACGACTGGATTTGCCCCCGCTTGGGTTATGGTAAAGCGTTCAGATGGCACAGGTTGGTGGGCAATTACCGATAATACAAGGTCAGCTGTTAATCCTCGTTCAAACACATTAGCAGCTAATGAAAGTTATGATGAAGCTACGTTGACTTCTGATTTAAATATTGACTTTACTTCCACAGGTTTTCAAATCAAAGATACAGATGCTTATTATAACGCATCCGGCGGCACATACATCTATATGGCCTTCAAAGACACGAGGCAAGCGGCCTTCTGGAAAGACGTATCTGGTCAGGGCAACCACTGGACACCTTCTGGATTAGACTATCGTGATAGCTTGACTGACAGTCCGGCGAATAACTTTGCTACGTTGAACCCCTTGGCAAAAGGTTCTGGCACTATAACTTTTAGTGAAGGCAATCTAAAGTCTAGCACTGCCGTATCATTGGCAGTGGCAGAACACGGCGCAACATTTACAATCCCGAAATCCGGCAAGTGGTATTGGGAAGCTTTTTATACTGGTGCTTTAACGAATGGTTCACAAGCCACTTTAATGGGTATTATGGATACTGGCACTCAGACTGTTGGTTCAAGTGGAAATCATTTAACAACCACAACTGGTGATTATGTTACATATTATTCACATAATAACGCCATTTATATAAACAATGTATTAACAAATTACACTTCAGAAATTACGACTCAAACTTCTGCTGTTGTTGGTTTTGCCGTTGATATGGATAACGGCCATCTATGGGTTCATGTTAATGGCACTTACATAAATGGCACACCAGACTTTTCCACTGGTGGTAATAAGGTTGCTTCACCAGATACTACTAAAACTTTCTTGCCGTTTTTTAGTGCGAATGGTGGTGCAACATTTACTTGGACAACTAACTTCGGTCAAGACAGCACCTTCGCTGGCACAACCACCGCTGGTGGCAATACAGACGCCAACGGCATTGGCACATTCAAGTACGCCCCGCCAGATAACTATCTTGCCTTGTGTTCGCAGAACCTTCCAACGCCCACGATTGTTGATGGGTCTGAGAACTTTGTGCCTTACCTATACACGGCAGATGGCACATCACCTAAGTCCAGAACAGGTCTTGGCTTTTCGGCAGATTTCTTGTGGTTTAAAGACAGAACTGTATCGCTTTCACACGCACTATATGACACGATTCGTGGGCCGAATAAAGGATTACAAACAAATACTACAAATCCTGAAAACAGCTATAATGCATTAAACTCTTTTGATGCTGATGGATTTACAACAATCACTGATGGGGTTGTTGGAAACCTACTTAATAATAGCACTGATAACTATGTAACTTGGGCTTGGAAAGCTGGGGGAACACCCACTGCAACAAATAGCGCTGGTGCTGGCGCCGTTCCGACAAGTGGTTCGGTATTGATTGATGGTGTTGCTTCAACATCAGCTTTGGCTGGCACAATAGCAGCAAATAAGATTACTGCAAATACAGCCGCAGGGTTTAGTATTATTAATTATACTGGTAATGGTTCTTCTGGTCAGACGGTTGGCCACGGCCTATCAAGCACCCCTGAGTTTCTTATAATGAAGGACAAAGGTACTAACGCTAACAATAATAGTTGGAATCTCTGGCATAAGTACGCTGGCGATGGTGATGACTATGGCTACTTTACCACCACCGCCCATGTAGGCTCTGCACAGATAATTCCAAATGGCACAGACACGATTGAATTAAAGGCGAATCTTACAACCACTAACCAAAGCGGTCACAGCTTCATTATGTACGCATTCCATAGTGTTGATGGCTACAGTAAGGTAGGAAGCTTCACGGGCAACTCAAATGTAGATGGGGCCTTTGTCTACACCGGCTTCCGGCCTTCATTTGTGCTTTTTCGTAGTGCGGCGACTAGTGCAAATTGGTATATTATAGACAATAAACGTAATCCAAGTAACGTAGTAACTAAGTATTTAAGACCAGTTATAACAAATACGGAAGGAACTTTAGATTTTGTAGATTTTCTTTCAAACGGTTTTAAGTTGAGAAGCAGTAGTGCTGAGATTAACGGCTCGAATGTAATTTACCTCGCCATCGCAGAAACGCCTTTCAAATATAGTAATGCTCGGTGATAAACCGACTAAATAGTATAAAGAAATAATTAGGAGATAACACAAAATGCCTTGGTTATACACAGGAAGAGTAATCAGAGAGGGTCGTGCTTGGACAGACAGTGATGGTGTCCAACATCCAAGAAATTGGGGAATCTGGTCTGATGAAGAAAAAACAGATAGAGGAATGGTTTGGCAAGATGAACCAGCATCTTTTGATAGTCGTTACTATTGGGATGCTGATACAGCAAAGAATCTCAATGACGTTAATGAAGTTGATGGAGATGGCGATCCAATCTTGGATGCCGATGGTGTTCAGATTGTCACAAAAGGTCTCAAAACAACTCATAAAGAAAAAACAAGAGAAATTGCAAACTCAATGCTTGCATCAACTGATTGGTATGTGATTCGTAAAGCAGAACGTGACGTTGCTATTCCTAGTAATGTTGCAACATATCGTGCTGCCGTTCTTACACAAGTGGACGAAATTATCACTGCAATTGATGCTGCGGCAGACATTGATGCTTTCATTGCAATCTACACTAACACTACAGATTCAGATGACAATGTGGTAGTTGCAGTTGGAAACGACTGGCCAGTACTAGAGGATTGATAAATGGCTGACTATATTGGTGCAGAACCGGCTTACGGTGTATTTCAAAGACAAGTTTTAACTGGTGATGGTTCTACTACACAGTTCAACTTAGACTATGCTGTTGCACAACCAACTTCACTGATGGTTGTGTTGGATGGTGTTGTCCAAGAACCAGAATATTCTTATGATACTTCTATTGTAAATGGACAACCAGTAATTACTTTCTCAGAAGCACCAGATGCAGCTGGACGAGCATCAGTAATCTATATGGGCAGACAGTTACTAACTGCACAGTCTGCTAATACTGAAACACATATTGATGAGTTTAATGGAGATGGTTCTACAACTACATTCACAATGACAAGAGTTCCTGCCGCAAACTCTGCTGCAAACTATGCTGTCTTTGTAGATAATGTTTACCAGAGATATGGTTCTTCATATGCATACACTGGTGCTGGTTCAGTTATCACATTTTCTTCTGCTCCCCCAGCAGGAACAAACAATATTCAAGTCATTCAATTAAATGGGTCTAACACACTAAATACTGTTGCCAATGGATCAGTTAGTAGAGTAAAACTAGATTTTGATCCAGAGGATGACGCAACAGCATTGGCAATTGCATTAGGATAATATAGGAAAATAAAATGGCGAACACTTTCAAAAATGCGGCTCTTGCAAATGTAAATAATAGTGCATATGACACTCTTTACACTGCACCGGCCTCAACACAGGTAGTTGTTCTTGGACTTGCCATCGCTAATAAATCAAGTAGTGCGGTGACAGTCAAAGTTCAGTTCGGTGACACATCGGCAGCAACTACACACCAATTACTAGAAGATGTAAGTATTCCAGCAAATACTACATTGGAAACACTTGCTGGACAGAAATACATTCTAGAGGCAACGGATACGCTTAAAGTCCAGGCGGGAACTGCTTCTGCATTGGATGTTGTTTTAGGAATTATGGAAAAAACATAAGGGTAATATAGAATGCCGTTTTTAGGAAAAAATCCAACCTCTGGTTTCTCAACGATTGTCAAAGACGATTTGACACCAGACGGTTCAACCACTGCTTTTACTCTCAGTAAAAATGTTGCGTCTGCAAACGATATTGCAGTGTTCGTAGGTAATGTTCGCCAAGAACCTACTGACGCTTATTCTGTTTCGGGAACAACTCTGACAATGACTGCGGCTCCTGCTAGTGGTGTGAACTTCTATGTTCTGCATATTGCTGGAACTGTAGAGAGTTCGGTTGTGCCTGCGGCAGGAACTACAGTGCCTGGTAACTTCGGTGTTTCTGGTGATTTGACTGTAGACACAGATGTATTAAAAGTAGACTCCACAAATAATAGAGTTGGCATAAATCAATCTGCACCCGATTCTGCTTTAGAGGTTCGTGGTGGAAGTAATAATCAATTCAAAGTTTCATCTACTGGTGCAGAAGCAAATATGAGACTTGAAGGTGGTAATTATGGACAGTTTAGTAATACCACTGGTTCTTTGTATATTACAAACGACACATCAAGTGATATATATTTAAGAACTGCTTCTACTACTAGAATGACTATTGCCTCTAGTGGTTGGATATTGAAATCCAGCGCTCATCCAATTATGCAGGCAAGCAGTGGCCCAAACATTCGGGCAGTAACAGGAACAGGAACGGCCTCCACAGTTGTTATATACAGTTATGCGGGCGTGAATAATGGTAATTACTACAGCACCTCAACTGGTCTTTTTACTTGTCCAGTTGCTGGTTGGTATAGAGTCTTTCAACATATGATGGTTGACACCGCCGGCGTAACAGAATCACTAAATGTTCAATTGATTAAAAATGGCTCTGCTTGGTTGAGTTCGTATACCAACAATACTAGTTATGAAATGAATGTGAGTCAAGGTATAATTTACTGTTCAGCAAATGATACTCTTGGTGTAAGAGTGGGGCATGGTGGTAAACACGCTGGTTACGACTCTTTTAATATAGAGTTAATAGGATAAGGATAGGATAAAAAATTATGGCACACACATTTACGGTTACAATTACTGATAGTGATAAAGATGCATTTGATTATGTTGCATCTGATCCAAATCAATGGGTTTCAAACGCTGTAACGGAAAGAGTTCGTATTGCAAAAGATGAGATTATTGCTCTTCTTGTTGCACACTGCAATACAAATAATATTGCAATCGCTACTGGTGTTGATGCACAAATAGCACAGGCATATGAACTTGAAGTAGTTAAAACTGCATCTGATAGAGATGCAGAACTTCTTGCAGCTGCACCGTCAGAATAAATAAAAGAGATTAATAGGAAAGAAAACGCATGGCACTCTCAAAGGTAAATCCGAATTTCGTTGAACAGACTCCTTATGGTAGAAGGAATCTGATTATCAATGGCGCTATGCAAGTGGCACAGAGAGGCACTTCAATCTCTGGTGTTGCAACCGCTTATCTTATTGATAGATTTCAGTGTGCATCAAATGCTGCAGATTGGGCGATGGATCGATCTACGGATGTTCCTTCTAATGAACAGTTTACCTATTCAATAAAAATTTCTCCAACTTCAATAAAGACACCAAGTTCTGGAACATATGCTGTTTTGGGTCAGGGTATTGAAGGGCAGAATATGGCACATTTGAAATGGGGAACTTCTAATGCTCAACCTATTGTGATAACTTTTTGGGTAAAGTCTAGTAAAACAGGAATTTACACATACTGTATTAAAAATTCAGCTGCGAATAGGTCATACATAACAGAATATACAATTAATACTGCCGACACATGGGAAAAGAAAACCATTTATGTTAATGGTGACACCTCTGGTTCATGGCCTGCTGATAATTCAAGAGGTATGACTAATGACTTCTGGTTGGCAGGAGAAAATGTAAATAGTTCAAATCTTGATAGTTGGCGTCCAAATAACCAAAACATGAGTTCCAACCAAGTAAACTTTTTTGACAACACTTCAAATGAATTTTACTTTACTGGATTGCAAGTTGAAGTAGGCGATATTGCCACCCCATTCGAGCACAGAAGTTATGGTGAAGAGCTTGCGCTTTGTCAGAGGTATTTTAGAAAGGTTGTTGATGGCGCTGATACTGCCACA
>Ga0222715_10002431_pt1 | contig 17040 bp, 15 predicted proteins | sample C33_9DmetaG_FD_165056 | JGI IMG/M metagenome (GOLD analysis project Ga0222715, IMG submission 165056) | Estuarine water microbial communities from San Francisco Bay, California, United States - C33_9D | ecosystem: Environmental > Aquatic > Marine > Unclassified | place: USA: California... | reverse complement strand
TTGGTATTTTTTCTTTTGGTGGTGTAGGTATTGTTTCTTTTGGTGGTGTAGGTATTGTTTCTTTTGGTGGTGTAGGTATTGTTTCTTTTGGTGGTGTAGGTATTGTTTCTTTTGGTGGTGTAGGTATTGTTTCTTTTGGTGGTGTAGGTGTTTTCTCTTTTGGTGGTGTAGGTGTTTTGGTTTTAATGGGTGTTTCTTCATCTAAATCAACATCAATTCCTTCATCTTCATCTTCAGGTTTAGATGTTACTTCTTTAGAATTTACATCAATACCTTCATCATCTTTAGAATCTAAATCGACATCAATTCCTTCAGCTTCATCTTCATCAGAAAGTTTAGATGTTGATTCTTTAGAATCTAAATCGACATCAATACCTTCATCATCTTTAGAATCTAAATCGACATCAATTCCTTCATCATCTTTAGAATCTAAATCAACATCAATTCCTTCATCTTCATCTTCATCTTTAGAATCTAAATCAACATCAATTCCTTCATCTTCATCTTCATCTTCATCTTCATCTTCATCATCTAAATCAACATCAATTCCTTCATCATCGGAATCTTCGCCTCCTTTCATAATTTCTTCTTCTGGTAATTCAACTTCTATTCCTTCATCATCGTCCTCATTAACATCCTCATCATCATCATCTTCAAATAAAAAATCCATAACATTAATGGTTTTGTCTTTACTTTTTTCAGCAATTTTTCCAAAAGTTAAATCTTGAGCTACTAAGCCTACAGGAACATTATTTAATATAGGTTTTTCAGATGGAGCAATAATTTCTTGAAAATCATCATCTTCTACTTCTTTAATTTTACATAATGAATCAATAGTAGAAAGAGGAATACTACTTGATTCTGGAAACTGAGTAATACGAATAATAGAATCTAAATAAATAGGAATAATATTTAAATAAAAAATATTGTTAATGTTTTCCATTTCAATCATAATATTTTGTTTAAATTGATCTTGCGTAATTTTTGTTAAAAATCCAGGATTATTTTTAATTTTTAACGATTTTTTTCCTAGATTTTGTACAACTTGTAAACTATTTAATAATTCAGCAATTTTTAGTTTAGCTTGAGTTTCAGTTAATTGAAAATTATCAATAACAGCTTCTATGATATCATCATCGTCATTTGCTCTATTTAATAGTTCCACAATAAAGGCATCCGTGCTTTCCATTTCATTGAAATTTGAAACTCTTTTGTATCGTAAAACAATCCCTTTTTGTAATTCTCCTACTAATATATTAAATACACTAGAGACGCATCCTACAATTGAGTTTAAATTGATATTTTTTTCAATATTAATATATGAATGATAATCAATTTTAAGTATTTCTATACTAGAATCATACAAATTAGTATAAGAGATAATTTTATACCCGCTATTAGCGATATAATCTTGTATAATTTTAATAATAGGATTAATAGAAGCTTCAAATATTTTATCTAAAATAGGAATAGATACCGGATGTTTAACATCTAAAGAAATTATTATATTTGCATTTGAATCAAATTCCAATAGGATAGGAAGAATAGAATCTTCATAAGGAAACTCTAAATAGCATGATACTTTTTTGGATCCTTTAATGGATTTCATTAATTTAAATATTTGTGATTTAGATAAGTAAGGAATTTTTTTTTCGTTTTTAGAAATTTTATTACAATATAAACGATATATATTTTCCTTTTTTTTAGATGGATTAAATTTAATAAATGGAATTAATTTTGTAGCATGAATAAGTTTAAAAACTACATCTAATGGTAAATTAAATGAAATAGGTTGTCGTATAATAAAATCTATTTTTTTAATACCTTGTTCAATATAAGATAATTCAGATTTTCTAGAATTATAAATATTATGAAATAATTGAATATTTTCTGATTGTCTAATAAAATTAGTATTAATGTTTTGTTTATTATTTTCTAATAATGTGAGGTGTTGTTCTTCTAACTTTTTTAAATCATTGATTTCTTTTTCTTCAAGATAAGGGAGATATAAAATAGTCATTATTTTTTCGGATAAATTTTTAGAAACGCCGTATTTTAATATATCGTTAGCATTACATAAATAAATATTATTTTCATAAATAAAACCGCTAGTTAATAATAATTCTTTATTACTAGTACTAATTAAATTAGAACTATAAGATGATAAAATTTTAGTAAAAGATATTAATCTATAAGGATTAACAGTATAATTAAAAGAGTCATTACCAGAAATAATATGTTGTCCTAATGGAATATCAATTAAAACTTTTTCTGGGATATTAAGATCAATAATATCATTAAAATCATATTTATCCTTAAAAGTAACACCTTCAATATTAAAATCATTAATATTTGATAAAAGTTGAAAAAGTATATCTTGAGTAATAGAGAAGTAATTATTATGTGTTAATGATTCGTAAGTAGTAATATTATTGAAATTTTGTATTTGTTTAGAAAAAAGATACATTTCTTCAAAAGCAATTGAACTAGAATAAGCATTAATAATTTTTTTTTTAATATTTTGTATAGTATCATCTGAATAAATAGATTGTGCAGTAAATTGTACAGGTATGTTGTTAGAAGTAATATTTTCTAGTTCAGATTTACTAAATACATTTTCAAAAACGGAATTACTAGGATTTTCTAAAAAAAGTTTTTGAACATCTAAATCTGATTCACCATAAAATACTGTAATCTTAGAAATATTGTTACTATCATTTAATTCACAAACTTTATAAATATCACTCATTTATATATAAAATCAAAATATTATTTTATATATATCTAATGGCAATTTATGGAATAATGGCTTGTTGCATCAATAAAGGAATAGGTAAAGATAATAAATTACCTTGGAAATTAAAAGAAGATTTAAAACGGTTTCAGGAATTAACAACTGGACAAGGAAATAATTGTATAATAATGGGCAGACAAACATGGGAAAGTATTAGATTTTTAAAAGGCAGAGATCATTTAATTTTATCCACAACAATACAATTAGACTATAAACAAGATAACAATGTAGTAAAGAGTTTCCAAAATATTAATGACATATTAAAATATATAAAAGAGAGAAAATATTACCAGTCGTGGGTAATTGGTGGAGAGAAAATATTAAAACAATTTTTAGAATTAAATTTAATTGATATATTATATCTAACTTTTCTAAATGAGCAATATGAATGTGATGTATTCATGCCCAAGATACCCTGTAATTATTTTCAAACGAGTTATCAATTATTAAATGAGAAAACAGAAACAGGGAAAGAAGTATATATGATAATATTCAATAGAATAATAAAAGGAATGAAAGTTCTATATGAATATAATATTTGGACAATAGAAATGATTCATTTTGAAGATTATCCAAATGTTTATTTTACAATAAAAGATAGTGACGGAAATGAAAAACAAACAATAAGAGAGAAATTAAAGTTAATATTATAAATCATAATAAGGATTATCGCTAATCGTCATACCACAATAATTTCTAGGATTCTTTTTATAATCAATTGGCTCATATATTCCTAATTCGACTGCATTTTCTAATAAAAATTTAAAATTTTGCCAAAATTCATCTGTATGACCAACAGAAAAAGTCATAATATGGGCAATTTCGTGAATAGCTACAAACATTAAAGTATTTTGATCAATTAAATTATCATTATTATTTTTATTTTTATTTAAGCAAAATGCTAATTTTTGACCTTTATTTTCACTATACGCGGTATATTCGCTTGTTGGTAATGTTTCTTTAATAGTCGTAGGATTAAAGTTTTCTACTAATTTTTGAACATTAGATCTATTTTTATATCTAGATCCTACATTTTCAACTAAATATTTCAATTTATCAGTAGTTTGGGCTAATAAATTAGAAGCCTTTTGAATATTATTTCTTTCTCTGACACAATATTTATTACCATCTGCAGTAGACACTATACATCTTAAATTAAAAACATCAGATTCATAATACAGTTTTAAACCAATTAAAATGATAAATAAACTAATAATAAGACCAAATAAGTTTAATTTTAATTTCATCTATAATAAATTATTATAATATAAATTATATTAATTTATTTATTGACCACCTTGTCCAATTTCGAGAGGAACTCTCATGGTATCAGGAGAAATAGTGGTATTATTCCAAGGACCAACATTTATTTGAGGATTAGCAGGTTCAGAACGAAGTTGTAAGTTGGCATTTCTTAAAGTGTTTCCTACAGTGTCAATACCAATATGATAACCAGATCTTAATAAATTTATGTTTTGTAAATCTCCACTTCCAGTAGGATTTAATTGTGCCCATTGACTATTGGTATCCTTAGGAAGTAATTCAGATGGATCAGCAACAGGTTGTCTAGAACATGAAGGAGGAAGACCTTGTGTTGATGTGCTAATACCAGTTGCAGAAGCATAAGTTTCATTTTGACCTAAAGGTTGAGAAGGTTGAACACCAGAAGCTTGTTGTTGTTGCACATTGTTATACATTTCTTGGGTTCTTCTAGAGCTCATTTGTTCTGAACCACCTATAGATTTATTGGTACTATAAGAATTAATAAGGAAAAGTAAAAATAAAGCACCAACAACAAAAAGTACGACATGTTCAACTTTTAGTTTCTTAAGAGATTTCATCAAGTCACTCATTATATAAAATAAGGGATAAAATATTTTTTCATAATTAAAAACATATTTTATTAAATGTTCTAAATTTTCTAAATTAATTCAGTTCCTCAATTATATCATTAATTTCTTTTTTTATACTATCTGCATCACTATCACTTTCATCTTCAGAATAAGAGTCCTCACTATTTTCCAAATCTTCTAAAAGATATGTATTTTTTATTTTTTTTGCTTCTAAATAAGCAGAAATAGCTGCTTTTTTATGTTGTTTTGCTTTTTGTTTGGCTATTTTATAAATCTCCATATACACTTCATTTGGATTTTTCAGTTTAATTGTTTCATTGTTAGTTGTATTTATTTTTTCTGAAACATCTTCTAAATCATTTGACCCTTCCAATTCTACATTCTTTTTTTTATCTTTAGCTTGCAAATCTTCTAAAGCAATCTCTTTTTGATTTTGTATTGATTCATTCTTATATTCTTTTATTTCATCCTCACATTCATTATCTTCTAATAATTCTTCAATTATATTACTACTATCATCTTCATATTTTTTATCTTTATGTAATTTTTGTTCTGTTATTGTAGGAGATTCAATATTATGTTTTGTTTCTTCTAAATGAATATTTTCTTCTTCTAAATGATTATCATTAATACCTTTAGACATATTAGTATTTCTTTTTATCAAACATGAATTAAATATTGGCTTATTATTGAGAACCATAATTTGTTTTCCAACTAATTCCAATTGAAAATTTCTTGCCGAAAACTTTATTCCAATTACTTCTAATATAGGAATGATTATATTTGAATCCTTAATATCTGTGATGGGAAGAACATTTTCATTTTCATCATATACTACACAAGTATACTGATTATTAGTTTTATTTTTTGTAATTGAAGTTCGAATCAAATGAAATTTACCACCTTTATATGCTCTTGAAATCGGATTAAAAAAATTTTCAATGTCATTATACTCAATATCATCTTGGAACCATAAATGTTTTTTTTGAAAAACAAGATTAACTAATGTTGATTCTAAAGTTTCAAACCATTCAATTACTTCTTCATCTTCACTTGTAAACATAAGATCCATATATGCTTTTTTTGATGTTTCATTTATACCTTGTTTAGTAAGACACTTGGATGTTTGAATATAAAATGGTTCTGAATTAAATTTTAATTTAGTAAAATAAGCTCCTCCTTGAACAGCTACAGGCTGAGACAAAGATAACTTAGAAAAATCAAACTCTTTATTAGTAAAATGAATTTCCTGTTCCATTATAGTTCCATATAGATAAAATATATTCAATTATAACACGCTAAATATAAATATTTATTTTACATAAATATTTTAATGAAGGAAGAGTTTATTGACCAATGTTTATTAATTCTAAGGAGGGAAGATGTTAAAATACAATTAAAAGAATTATTTAAACCATTAGTCAGTTTAATTGTACTAGAAATTTATCCGTATATTTACTTATCTTTAATGTTTGTTATAATTAGTTTTTTATTAATTTTAGGCATTTTTTATTTATTATTGCGTATTAATTTTAAAAACCTAAAATAATATTTTCTAATGATTTAATATAAATGGCAGGTAATTTAAGAACTGAAGTCAAACCACCAAACACATTAACCACTCCACCACCAGCTCAATCTGGAGGCAGAAAAAGAAGAAAATCTAAAGGAAAAACACATAGAAGAAGAAGGTCAAGAAAAGCTGGTTCTTCTTGTGGAGCCAAACATGGAGGTTCCTCTATGGGAAAGTCTAGATCTGCAAAAGGCGGAATGGGTTTAGGAGCCGTTATTAAGGAAGCTTTAGTTCCATTCGGACTTTTTGCATGGCAAAAACGCACTCAAAAAAGAAGTTCTAATGGTATTCACTCAAAAATGACACGTCGTCGTTAAATTTTTAATTCACAATTATAATATTTTCTATGTTAATATTATAATATGGCACCTACAAGTATGAGAGCTATGGAAAATATGGATTCTGGTTCACCATCATCCAGCGGATGCAGTTACACTGATGGTCCACAATATGTTGGCTGTCAAGTTCAATCTAGAGGATGGCCTACTCCTCAGAATATGTCAGGAGGAAAAAGAAAAAGAAGGGTTAGTAGAAGAAGAAGAAAGTCTGCAAGTAAAAGAGCTAAAAGAGCAGGGGGTTTAGTAGGAAATGCAATTGTTCCATTCGGACTTTTTGCTGCCCAAAAACGCACTCAACGCCGTCATGGACATGCTTATGGAAAACCTCATTACAGAAAATCTTTCAAAAGTCGCCGTCAACGTCGTTAAATAATTTATATGTTTAAATATTTAGATATATAAGTTTAAAATATATATATGGAAAAATTCCAAAGCGAAATTAAAGAATGGGTTAATTTAGATAGCCAATCTAAAATTTTAAATGAAAAACTTAAAGAAATTAGAAATAAAAAAAATGATATTACTGATAATATTTTAGATTTTGTTGAATCTAATAATCTCTCTTCATCCACAATTAAAATTACTGATGGAAAATTAAAATTTGCACAAACAAAACAAATTTCCCCTATTACATTGGGTTTTTTAGAAACATGTTTTATGGAGCTATTTCATAATGAGGACAAGGTTGTAGAAATTATGGAATTTATCAAATCAAAGAGAGAAATTAAATTTAATCCAGAAATTAAGCGGTTTTATAATAATTAATTTATGTCTTTATTATGTATATGGATTCTGATTTAAATTTAGATTTTAAAAATGATTTTGTATTAATGACGGATAATCAAGGAAATTTAACATGTGGAGGATTTACAATTAATAATGATTTATTATCATTTTCTCTCGACCAACCTTCTACTCAAACTGGAGGAAAAAAAGATGTTTTAAAAAATTTAAAAGATTTAGGTCTTCCTCCTGGTTTAATATATCATCCTTCTACATCAAACAGAAATACTCTTATTAAATATGAACATGATTCTGAATTATGTAGTGATAGCTTATATGATAAATTATTAGATTTAGTCAATGTGGAAGATAAAAAAAAATTTGCTATTAAAACAAAAAAGAAGAGAGAAAATAAAAAGAAAATGTCACGAAGACTTAAAAAATAATAAATATAATAAATAATGAAATCAATTATTTATTATAAAGGTCATGACATATATGAATTATATGATAATATTAGAAAATCTAACTCAAGTGAATGTTGTATCTGTTTAGAAGGAGAAAAAGATAAAAATTATGATCCTTTTTATGATTATAATAATAAAATATATTTAATTAATTGTCATTGTAGACCTAATATACATTATGAATGTTTTTATGAATATGTAAATTTAAAAAAAAAATGCGTTATATGTAATCAAGTTATAGTTATTCAAAAAACGGATCGAGAGAAATTAAAAGAAAATATAGTGTATTTTGTATCAAATTCAACAAGATATTTAGTAACTTTTTCTATTACTTTTTGTATTTTTCAAATTATTAAAATATTTATCGTTTGATATTATATAAATGCTCAAATATACTGAATTAGAAAAAGCTTTTAAAGAAATAAAAAAAAAAGGATTAGGATGGAAAGCAGCAGATGGTAAATACTGGTATCAAAGTGAATATCAAAGATCATTAACTTTTTATGCGTTTAATGATTGTAATAAAGGTTTGTTGACAACTGGATTTAATCATGTTCAAATAGATTTTATTTTTAATAAACCTGCTGGTAAAAATCCAGGAACAGCTTATTATGTGATGGAATATTCTAAATATGTACCTAAAAGAAAAGGAGAATCTACATCTAAATATAAAAATACTCCAACAGCAGTTCAATTACCATTGGATACATTTAATCCTCCTCAATTTGATGAAAATAATAAACTAAAAGTAACTTACACTGATAAAAATGGAAAACTATGTAATGTTTTATTAGGACCATGTAATACCCCGGAAAAAGAACAAGAATATAATTGTCCTGTTCAAGGACCTGATTTTGTTGATGATGAAGATTGGAAGGAAAAAGTAACGCTATGGTTTGAAACAAGATTAAATATAGCCATAAATATAGCAAGAATATCTACAGAATGGAAAGGCGAAAAAATTACTACAGAACAAGCACTGGCCCCATTAAGAGATCCAAGATATGTGTCGCATGATCCTAGATTAGAAAAAGTAGATGTTGCTGTGACTGGTGTGCAATCAAAAACTGATGACACATCTAACAAGTCTATTGGGGAGGCAGAGAAACATCTTCAAAAGGTAGAAAAACTATTGGAAGTTCATGAAAAAGATATGGTTCCAGTATTAGGTACAGGAGGAAAAAAATCAAGAAAGAAGAGAAGAACAAAAAGAAGAACCAAAAGAAGAAAAAGCATTAGAAGAAAGAAGGGAAAAAAAACAAAGAAACATTGAAAGAAGAAAAATGAAAATGTATACTACAAAAATAAAATCATACAACTCTTTGGAAATACATCCATAGAGAGAAAATAGAGAGATTTAATTAAATTAAAAAATAAAATAAACACAACTTATTTTTCCTTATTTAAGTTATTTTAAATAATATATTATAAAACAACTTAAAGACTTTTAAAGTAAACTCCAAACATTTCTATTAAATGGAGCAACTAATATTTCAGGAACTCGTCTTCTCCAGTATTCTACTCTCTTTTCTTGTTGAATATCTCTCAATGTTCTTGGATATAATGGCTCATTATCCATTATCTCTTGTTCTTGCTCTGTAATCTTTGGTTTATATCCATAACAATTTGCCCCAAATCTTACATTTGGATTAGCTATATATCCCCCGTTTATTCCTGGTCTTCCACAATCATTCTCATGTCCCTCTACTCCTTGTAAGTAATCAAATGTCTTCTTTTGTGTAGGAAAATATGCCATTTGTCCTTCTGACCATCCATAACTACACCATTCTGCACCATTTTTATATGCTTGTTCAATTTCATTGTAATTGGCTAATTTAGCACCATATGCTTGACACAAAGCATCCGCATTATCAAAAGTATATTTATTGCCTGGTATATGAAATACTTGTGGTTTTAATTTAATTTCTGGAACAGGTGCTATTTCTTCCATAGGAGCAGATGGTTGTTCAACCGTTAAATCAATGGAAGGACTTTCAGTAAATAAATCATCTAATCTGGCAGTTAAATTTATATTAAAAAAATATTGAAGTCCATTCAATATTACTACTACTACTAATACACCTCCTAATAATATAGTTAACGCTTTTGATGAACCATTTCCACTACCTTCTACATTTGAAACACCACTATCATTTCCATTTTTTCCTAAACTTGAAAATAACATTATAAATAATATCAATATAACAGTAAATAATAATACATTTGGTATACCCAAATTTATTCCTGTCCAATAATTATCACTACTATTTTGATTATAGGTTTCTCCACTACTTTTCACTGTTGGTATACCTAATATTGAATCATAAGTTAAAATCATATTATATATATTATTTATTTAATTTTTTTTTCTATAAAATAAGCAATACCCTGATGTATTATTTTCGCCTGTAAAAGTTGTTTTGGAAACATTTGTATCATTAAACAAAAACCAATCTCCTGATTTCACTTTTATCGTTGCTGTATAATGCCCTCCTAATACCCCTCCACTATGATTACATATTCCATATAACTCATATTTAAAACTGTTTTTATTATATCCTTCCACAAATTCCGTTAAATCTAAATCATCTAATTCTAAATTAATAGGCTTTTGTATCTTTTTTCCATCAAAAGTAAATCTTTTTAAATCTATTACTAATATATTTGGAAAATTCCAAAATTTTATTTTCTTTTCTACTCTTTCATATTCATTTGTTTCCTCATTTTTCCATCCCTCTATTACTTCTGAACTACAATATTTTTTAAAACAATCTTTTATATTTATTACATTCTTTTCTAAATCTAATGGTAGATCTATTATAAAATATGGCTCCGGCTTTATACTTAATATTTTTCCCTCTTTTTCTATTACTGATACATGAATTCCGTAAAATATATCTAATAATTCCGAATATTCATTACTATACATTTGCTTCATCATCTCAAAACATTTTATTGCTAATTTATCTGTTTCATTTTTTACATCTCCTTTTATATTCATATCTACTTCTCGTCTCATTCCATTATGAAACGCATCTATTATAAATAACAAAAATTCTGGTAAATCATTTTGAGCATATCCAGTAAATATATCTTTTTGTTTTTGCTTAGCTACATAATGAACTGCCTTTAAAAACCCCTGAGGACTTATTATTACATTTTCGTTCCACATCATTTTTCTTAAATTATCCCATTCCACCAATAATTTAGAATCTAATAAATAATTCTTATTATGGTAAGCCGATAATTTCTGCTTGTATGACCCTTCATTTTTTTCTAGAAAATTATTTAATAATGCGGTATGACTTAACACTTGCATACAAGAATTTATAAAACAAGTATTTCCTAAATTTGCTAACCCACTTAAACCTAACCCACTTAAACCTCGATTATCCATAAAATTATATATAATTTTTTGTTTAAACTAATTATTTATAATCAATTTAAATGTTTTTTTATTTATTATATAATGAATAATAATAATCATGAAAATGATAGAATACTTGATATGTATACCGTTTTAATTAATCAAGTTTATCTCTCTCATACACGGTTTTTAGAAACTGTCAGTTTTTTAGAACAAGGTATTAGAGATATTTACAACAATTCTAATAATATCCCCCGCAATAATCGTTCTAATAATAATAATAGAAATTATAATATCCGCACTAATAATGATTTAAATAATAGAACTGTAAATAGACCTAATTTTAGAAATATTGATTATTTTTATAACCGGACTATTCCTAATAGAGCCACTCCTAACTTTCGACACCAAAGAGGTTTTCCTGAAACTCAAGGCTTATCTGATTTTTTTTCCGGTTTATTATCTAATCAACCCCCTATTAATTTTAATAATCTCTCTCCTGTTCTAGTTAGACCCACTCTACAACAAATTAATAATGCCACTGAACAAATCAATAATACACAAACTACACATATTATGTGTCCTATTACTCAAGAAGCTTTTGAAGAAACTAGTTCTATTATTAGAATTAGACATTGTCAACACTGTTTTACCAGAGAAGCTATTATGAATTGGTTTGACCGTAGTGTATTATGTCCAGTATGTAGATATGATATTAGAGATTTTTCAAATAATCATACCCCTACTGATATCTCTAATAATACCATTCCTTTTCAAAGAACAACCAGCATAGAATCTAATAATCCCATTCCTTTTCAAAGAACAACAAGTATGGAATCTACTACCTCACAAGACTCTACTATAGAAAATTTTTTAAATACATTCACTTCTCAAATATCTGAATCCTTATCCCAACATATTTTTAATAATGATATTTCTCTCAATAATTTAGATAATAGAGCTCTTAACTTGGAATATACCATTCAAACACCTAATAATGTTTTTACAATATCTACTATGTCTCCTGAAAGTATTGGTCATATGATGAGACGAATTCGTAATCAAAATAATGAACATAATAATAATAATAGTAATCATACCCATAATGATGAACAAAGTAATAATTAAATACATTTAAAGTAACATTTATATATATTTTCAATGAATATATATATAAAAAATATTATTGATTTTTTTAGACCCTTATTTCCTCTCATTTTATTTTATATAGGTTGGATTTCTTTACATTATATTGCTGCTCAGTTTTATATTTGTTATTGCACCCCTAAGTCTTTATGGGGTTTTTTTATTTCACCCTTTCTATCTGTTGCCCCTCATTGTAACGCTTTAAGATGGATTATTTATGAATCTGGTTCTATTTTATATGGAATGTGGATGTCTATGGCTACCTGGTTTGTTGCTAATATATTAACTTTTACACCTAAATAAAAAAATATTATTACTATAATTTACGACACATATCTATTATTTAAAGAATGTAGTTATACTTTTCATTTTATTTTTTGTATTATCAGTTTCACGCAAATATTTATCAAATAATAAAGCTTTCACTTCCTTATTTTTTAAATCTTGTATTTTTGTTTGTATTTTTTCTTCATCCTCTATCGAATTTTTTAATGTCTCTATTCTCATTTGAAAATTCTTCTTTTTCCTCTTAAAACTCTCTATATCCTCCAATACTAATGCAAATACTTGCTGAACTGGCTTCATTATCTGATTCGTTATGTAAAATGAATAATTCGGTCTTATTTTATTTTTTATTATAAAATCTGGATGTTCTATTTTTTCACCTTGTAATGCATTCTTATTTTTCGTCTCTATATACACAAACGGTATTCTATCTCCACTACTAGGTTTATTTCCTGGATCTCTTTTACCCATTCTATCTGCCAATACTTTATGTGCTATTTGCTGCGGATTCTTATAATTTGACCTTAATGATTTTGTAATTATCAATTTATCCATTGGATATTTTTCTTCAATTATATTTTTCAAACAATCTTGCAAGAAATCTACTGCTTTTTGTATATTTTTTTCCTTCATCAATATATCTATTATTCCTCCATATACATCCTTTACTATTGGAGCATTATCTCTTCTTTTTAATACAATTCCCATACTCTTCCGTTTTCCTTTATTTGGATCCGTCTCATATAACATCCCTACATACCTCTTTTTCGATAATAAACAAAATGGCATAAATGTTTTCTCATACTCTAAATCATGCGGTTTCTTTAAGAATTTTGTTGCCATTTCACCTGCTTCTTGAGCTAATTCAATTGTTATTTCTAGTGCTTTTTCACCGCGAATTTCTTCTCCTTCTAATGTCTTTAAATTAAAGGTAAAGAATACAGAATCTGTATTATGCACTATCATATTACCTATTCCAGCAGCAAAATGATGATTATTTGTTGTTAAATCATATACATAATCATCATACTCTATTTCCATTATTTTTTTAATAGCATTTCCACATTTTCTTTGTGCTCCTTTAGTTCCAGTTATTCTATAAATATTTCCCTTATCCTTTCTAATATTTATTGATGTTTTATAACCTATGCTATTTGCTAACCAACAAATTTGTGCTGCACTAATCTGATTTTTTTGATCTATTCTTGTATTTCCATTCTTATCTTTATCCCCATCAGCATCATATAATCCTTCCCAAAAAGCCTCCCTTATTTCTTCACTACCATTTAATATGAAACTTGGAATTATTTTTTTATTATCACTATACATCTGGCTTCTATATGTTTCAATGAATTTGGATTTATCTCCATATTTGTTAGATTTAAAGTATATTTTGTATACTCCTGAACTTTTTAATGTATCACATATTTCCCATTCATACTCGGGATAACATTTTTTACATAATTCCATATATTTATTTAATAAATCCATATTAGAATTATTTAATGCCCAAGAAGCTTTCTTACCACTTGGACAATCATATATGCCACAACTTCCATCACCAAAGAAGAAACCATAAATTTTTGCCATTTCTTTACTAATATATTCTTGCTTTCCATCGTATGTCAATGTTTTATGTAATAATTTGGTTCCTATTTCTACATCTTTTGGTGAAATTTCTTTTCCATCTTCCAATATTAAGGAATGATCATCTGTTACATCTACCATTCCTGTATGTGTCAATATACGCAACATTTTTTTATGACTAGCTAACTTATGTCTTATTATTCTTTCTAGCTTTGTCCATCCATTTTCCGTCCATGTTTCTACTCCTGTTAATTCACAAAATTCTTTTTCTTGTTTTCCATTTTCTTTACATGTCACCCAATTATTATTACCATAATTAGCCAATTTTTCCATTTCAATAATTTGTAATTCACCATGCACACGAATATAAACTGGTGTATTTTTTGAAACACTATCTCCGTACACATATTCAGCATTGGAATGAACCTTACCAAATTTAGTCTCCACTATAACATCTCCATATGTTTCCTCTACCACTCTTTTGGCATATGTCAATAATTTACGACCTGTAGCTGTTGTAGATGCTGCTACATCTTTTTCGTAAAATGTGCTTGTTTTTGCACCACACTGACCATATAAAGAGTTAGCAGTTAACTTATAACTAAGTTGTCTTTTATCCAATATATTCTTCATAAACTCATCTGTTTGCTGAGGAATTAATTTCCTTGTCGCATTTCTTGATGCCAACAATTCTTCTAAAATTGAAGGCATGATTGCTCTTCCTTCTGGAAACTGGGCAAATCTACAAACTTTTGTTCCACTATGAACCTTTTCTGATTTTCCTCTAGCATTTTTAACCCATTTAAATGTATCATATTCTACATCTACATATTCATATTCAGGTAAATTATCATATATAAAATTTCCCTTTTCATCTTTTTCACCAGTCTCACAAATTAGATTTTTTTGTAAATCGTATTCTTTTGTCCATACTTTACTATCATGTGATAAATTCTCACTAATCATTGAAGATGGATATAGTGAACTATAATCCACACAAGCTACTGGATTATCCAAATACAAATTACACTTGGGATCCAAAACAATTGCTCCTTCATATCCATCATCAAATAACGGTTTTTCTAATACGGGCATTAATGTCTTTTTTTCTCTACATTTCTTTGCAATATAACTAGTCAATTTAATACCTTGACCTCTCATTACCAAGAAATTAATTGGCACACTACAAATCTTCGCCATCTCTACATAACCAGTCATTACATCAATCTTATTCATAAGATGATGAACCAAGTTACAATCCTGAATACAATATTTCGCAATTACAGCCCGTTCCTTTGGACCTTCATTTGTCATTCTAAAAATATCTTGAGGCGTTACATCATCCTTAGCTAAACCCCATTTGACATGTTTTTTCATATCTGGATTTTCTTCACTTTCTATTTCAAATGTTCCTTCTTCTTTTAATACATTACTCACCTTAAATTTTTGACCATCTTTATAATAATCTGTAGAATGACTCGTTTCCTCAAAATTAATAAAACTACCATTTTCCAATCCTGTCAAATTTTTACTATATATTTTTGTTTTTCCATTTTTATGTTCTATTTTCTTGACATCGTCTCCTATAAAATATCCTGATACATAATCCAGCTTATAGGAAGTCAAATTATAATCCCTTCTGAAATAATTATATAAATCAACTTGCAATCTTCCAGTCATTTTAATAAATTTTAAATCATGTTCTCCACTTGCAAGTACTATTTTACTCTCTTCTATTTTTATTCTTCCTGTATCCTCATCTTTAGCCCCGCAAATTTCATTTTTATTTCTCGATAATTTTAAAAATTCTTCTTCACATTCATTTTCTTGTGCTCTTATATGTATAAACTGATAATCAAAACCAAATATATTATAACCAATAATAATATCTGGGTCTTCCTTTAAAATTAAATTTTTCCATGCCATCAATAATTCTCTTTCTGTTTTAAAACTCTCTATTTCTGTATTTTCTATTTCTTTTACATCATCACAACTTCCTAATGCTAAGCAATTATTTAAATATGGTTTCTCGTCTCCATATTTCAAAAAGGTTGACCCTATAAATGTCACCTTATCTCCCTCCAATTGGGGAAATCCTGCACCTTGAAACGCCTCTGTTAATTTATCTAGTTTTTCTTCTCTCTTTAGACTTCCATGAATCAAGTCCAAAATATTTGTATTTAAATCTATTTTGGATTTTTTGGAATTATATTCATCCTCTTCTTCTTCTTCCTCATCCAAATACATTTTTTCAAATGCCTTTTCAATAGTATACTCACTTCCTTGATTTTCTTTAAATAAATCGTTTATCTTTTTAGTCAATAATCTATCTATTAATACATTTAATTGCGACATAGTTGGCTTATTTTTGGGATAAACTTTATCAATATTTTCTACATTATCATATCCAAATGCAGTTTTAATTATTTTCATAAATTCACTCTTCGTTAATTCTGAATCACTATTTTCCAGATATTCCATAATATTTGTTGATAACTTCTTATATGACTTTTTAGGAACTGGAAAATCCCCATGACTACTACTAGCCTCTATATCAAAACTACAAATTTTATATGGAACTCTTGTTTCTTTGTTATTCAATGGAATCAAATCTCTATATTTTATTTCAAATTCATACTTACATGATGTTGTTTTATTAGTAAGTCTTTTGGCCTTTTTTAATGGCAAACATACCCACCCTGAAGGACTGATTTCTTTTATATGAAAATACCTTAATAATGGAGGAATATTAGCTTCATATAAATAGGTATGTGTATCTTGAAATAAATATCCATTATCATTTAATCGTCTTCCTTGTTTTCCATTCACATAATATAAATTTTTCACTTTATTCATTACACTTGTATTTTTGAATTTTAATAAAATAAATTTATGCTTCTTACCTGC
>Ga0222715_10002428_pt1 | contig 17057 bp, 11 predicted proteins | sample C33_9DmetaG_FD_165056 | JGI IMG/M metagenome (GOLD analysis project Ga0222715, IMG submission 165056) | Estuarine water microbial communities from San Francisco Bay, California, United States - C33_9D | ecosystem: Environmental > Aquatic > Marine > Unclassified | place: USA: California... | reverse complement strand
TGGAACCATTCAAGGCTACCTTTCAATGGAAGCAGATCGCTTCATCACCTATGATGGCGCTGGTAACTTCGCAATGGACGAGGTTCTTTTCTCTGGTTCATCTCGTGGATTGCTTTCTGTTGATCTTAGTTCTAATGGTGGACGTGGTTCACTCTCTTATAATGCATCAAATGGTGTATTTTCATATGAAGGTGTAACTCAAGCAGAAATTCGTGGCGATATCAGTGTAACTGATGCTGGTGGTGACGGATCACTTACTTACAACTCAACTACCGGTGTTATCACCTATACTGGTCCAAGTGCTGCTGAAGTTCGTGCTCACCTTTCTGTTGCTGATAGCGATGCTATTGATCTAGACTTTAGAAGTGGTGCAATTAGTGCTGAACTTGTTCTTTCTGGTGGTGTTAACAACGATGCTCTTGAAATCGTTTCTGGTGCAGGTCTTGACCTTAAGTCAACCATCGCTGGTAGCAGAACCTTCTCTGACGACATAACCATTAATGGCGACCTTATCGTTCTTGGTAACACCTTCTCAGCTTCTGTTGGAACTCTTCTTGTTGAAGATGCTCTTATCACAGTTGCTGATGGTGCTGCTAGTCTTGCTAATGGCCAAGGTTTCGAAATTGGTGCTAACCTTGCTTCATTCAAAGTTGATACTGCTGTTGCTTTTGATGGTGCTGCTGAAGCTGCTTTCGATTCTTCACTTCCAATTCAAGCTCCACACATGAAGGCTGCTACCTTCCATGGTGAACTTGTTGGTACCATGAAGATGGATGTTGTTTCTAAAGCTGATGCTGACACCGTTCTTGATGCCGGTAAGGTTAACAAGTACGAAAATCTTACTGCTGGTGATGCTGATTCTATTGCTCTTCCATCAGGTGCTGCTGCTGGTCAGATGGTATACCTCAAGATGGGTGATGTACCTGACGGTGCTTACCTTGAAGTAACTGCTACCGATATCGATGGTGTTGCTTCAATTTATCTTGAATCTCCAAATGCTGCTGTTACATTTATTTGCAACGGTTCTAATAACTGGATGGTATTCTAATTTTCGGATTGGTTTTCATTCCTTACATTCTGTGGAGGTTGCCTTCGGGCAACCTCCCTTTTTATTATCAAAAACCTATTTACTGTACAGTTTAAGATAGAGGATTAGCATGTCTTATAATATTATGAAGAAGCGAGCGGGCTTTGCTGGCTCGACCGAGGGAACAATTGAGAATATTGTAGACACTCACACAGACCAAACAATAAATGGACAAAAAACAATAACCGACCTCACAGCATCGGCATTTTCATCATCAGCAACAGTTTATGCAACAGCATTTGTCGGTGACGGATCAGGACTCTCGGGAGTTGGAGGCGGCGGAGGAACTCCAGATGGATCGAACACTCAAATTCAATTCAATGACGATGGCGCCTTCGGAGCATCAGCCAATTTAACATTCGCAACTTCATCAAATACTCTCGAGGTCGCAGGAGACATCAGTGCCTCAATTAATATCTCGGCTTCTTCTTTCTATGGCGATGGCTCTAATCTTACAAACCTAGGAGCTGCTAATATCTCGGGACAGTTGTCGGCTTCTCAAGTTGCCCATTCAATGCCTCTTACTAATTCTGCTGGGATCTTGACTGCTAAGACAAATCAGAATAGAGTAGTTAGTTCTGACCCAACATTGGGAATCGGACTTGATACATCAACTTTAACAGGCCGAGGTGGAGTAAATGACAGTGATTATTTAATAACAACAGACGGTTCTAATAACTATTATACAATACAATTTTCTACTATCGAGTCCACCCTTAATATCGGCGGTGGGAACATCACCGGCTCTAATTCAATAGAGAATATAGTTCTCCCAACAAAAATAAATCAATCCGAGATCTCGGCCTCAACAGGAATCTCCGGAGCTTATTTTCAAGGAGACGGCTCTGGCTTAACGGGTGTCACAGGAACACCAACACCAGTTGGATTAAACACCGAAATCCAATTCAATGCTGACGGAGCTCTAGGCTCCGAGAACACTTTAACTTTTTTAACAGGATCGGATACTCTGGTTACAGTTAATTTGTCTGCTTCCTCAAATATATCCGGCTCCTCTCTTTATCTTCAAGATATAATTGATATTGCCGGAACAACTTTCGTTGATTCCTCGAGAAACATAACAGTAAATAAAATTACGGCCTCTTCTGTGATTTCATCATCAGCCAACATTTCCGGTGCAGCATTCTATGGAGACGGAAGAACATTGAGCGGTGTTCCTATGCAAACAGCAGTAATTAATGGAATTTTGAGAGTATCAAACCCTACAAATCAAACTATAACAAGTGATCTAAATTTTGTTTATGACGGAGCTGATGTAACCTTAGACGCTGGTGACTTTATTTTAACTAACGGAAATATTACAGCATCCGGCCATGTGTCAGCATCGACATTCTATGGAGATGGATCAAACCTAACAGGCATATCGGCCGGCGGTAACACATTCTCAAGAGCCGAGGTCACATCAACACCTTATACCGCATCTTCTTCGGATTATTATATTGGTGTAAGCACAGGCTCCGCAGCTATTGTTCAATTGCCTTTGGCTAACACACTAGTCAGCGGTCAAACTTTTATTGTTAAAGACGAGAGCGGCAATGCCTCTCTTTATAATATCACAGTCCAAACATCAGGCTCTGACGTGATTGATGGGCAATCAAATCAAACAATTGAATCAGATTATGGTTCGATTTCATTGTATTCGAATGGTACTGATAAATTCTTTATTTTCTAGTGCTGTCCGATAAAGTCAAAACTATTTAAAACATTTGGAGGATAATAAAAATGACTTATAAATTTCAACGTGGAGCCGCAACCTTAAGTGGTTCTATTACAGCCGAAGAGGGCTTGGATGCTGGTTCTTCTGGTGTCTCTGCCGCTGGTGCAATCGCTGGTGCAACGACCATTTCTGGTTCTGCTACTACACTTACTACAATCGCAGGCACTTCTTTGGCTCTTCAAAGTGGCGGTATTACTGCTGCTGGTGATATTTCTGGTTCTGCTTTAACCATGACCACTCTTGCTGGTACTTCTTTGGCTCTTCAAAGTGGTGGTATTACTAATGCTGGGGCAATTGCTGGTGCAACAACTATCTCTGGTTCTGGTGCTATCTCAGGTCTTAGCTTAGATATTGAAGATGCTGCCGATATTAATGGCGATCTTACTGTGGGTAATGCCCTAACAGTTACAAATTCAGATTTAGTTGTTTCTACAGGCCATATTTCTGCTTCATCTGGTGATATTTCTGGTTCTGGCAATTTATATGCGCTTGGTAATTTGGAAATTGGCGGTAATGCTACTATTACTGGTGATCTTACTATCAACGGAACAACCACAACTGTCAATTCAACCGAATTAACTGTTGATGATACAAACATCACAATTGCTGATGGAGGTAATGCTGAGACTGCTGGATATGGTTTGACTATTGGTACTACCAATGCAGTAACTTTCCAGACTAAGCAAACTGATGGAGCTAATTCTTTGGCTTCGTCTGTTCCCGTATCTGCTTCAACCTACTACGGTTCCGGCGCAAACCTTTCAGGAATCAGCGCAGATGCCGCAAGTGGCTTTTCCCTTAATGGTTATAATACTGATAACTATTCAGCAGGTGCCATAATCAGTACTGCTGCAAACAAAGGGGTTCATGCATGGGAAAATGCAAATGTTACAGCTTCTTATACTTTTGATCTATCCGGCTCTTATGCTGCCGGTAATGTTGTAATCATTAAAGGACATGGCGATACATCAACTTATCCAATTACAATTAGACCAAATGATAATACTACTAATGGAATTGATGGTGATACTTCGATTTTACTAGAGTCAAATTTTGCTTCCGTAACTATGGTTTATGATGGATTTGGTAACTGGATGGTTATCTAATCATTATTAAAATGTGTTTTAAAGGATGCCTTCGGGCATCCTTTTTTATTTCTAAAATTCTATTTATAACAAAAAGGATTAACTATGTCTTACAAATACTCAAAAGGATCTCAAGTTATCGGAGACCTCAAAGCAGCAGATGACACCGAAAGAAATACTCTAATTGATTTCGGCGAGGACCAAATTGAATTCCAAACATCTGGCTCTGTTCGTCTTCAAATAAGCAATGATCATGTATCATCATCTTTGCCTATCAGCGCTTCTGTATTACATTATGCTGACTCAATTAAAATAGCAGGAGCACCTCCGGGCGAAGATACTGTTATTGATAATCAAGGCAACTTTTATGGAAATTCAATTAGTGTCGGCACTGTATCCGGATCTAACATTGTTGTTACTGATGGCGGCAGCCCTGTTTATCAACTTCCCATTGCCGATGGAACAAGTGACCAAGTTATGAAAACAGACGGTGTGGGTAATATAACTTTTGATTCCGTTGCTAATTTAGGCATACCATCTTTTATTGCTTATGGTTACAATGGCACATTTACAGGAACCGGACCGATTGAGACCACAACTGTAAACGGCTCAACAAATGATTATGGCTATAGAATTCCGGCCGATGGTCAAGTCACTCATATTACAACAGAAATACAATATTTAATAAATACTAGCGGAACTTATGATTTTATAGCCGAAGTTTATAAAAATGGTGCTGTTACGGGGCAAACTGGATCCGTTACAATTTCAGGTGGTTCTGGTGCTGCCAATAATACGGGTTTTGTAAAATTACTAGATTCTCCTATTTCTTTTGTTTCTGGTGATCGTTTAACAATTAAAATGAATTTTGATGCTGCCGGTATACAAGCAGACGATGCGGCCCTATTATTAAGAGTTGTTACAACAAATTAGATAATCTTCCTTTTCCCATCATAAACACTATTTACTTGTGATATAGTATTTCTAGGAGAAATTTTAATGTCTTCAATGTTAGAACAAGCAATTGTTGATGCAACCGCACTTCGTGAGGCTGCTCTTAAAAACGCCGAACAGGCAATTATTGAAAAGTATGCTCCTCAAATCAAAGAAGCGGTCGAGTCTCTTCTTGAAGGAAATGATTCTCGAATTGGTGTTGGTTCGTATGTTCGTCATATGGAATCAAATCAAATCGGAAAAGTTCATTCAATTGACGAAGACGGCGTTCAAGTTGAAGGACGAAATGGCAGAGTGTTTCTTGCCGAGATGGATGAACTAGAAGAAGCAGATATGCTTCATGAAGAAGAAATGGGCGGAGACGCTGGTGCCTCTGTTGCAACCTCAGTTATGCCTTCTGCTCCAATGGCATCATCACCAAGCAATATTGTTGATCCAAATGCCCAAGCTGAGCTTTCAATGGAATTCGAATTCGATCCTTCAGATTTTGAAATCGACCTTGATACTATAAAAGCAGCAGCACAAGAAGACCCAACATCTGGTGGCGAAGAACCCATGGCAACAGATGATCTTCTTGGTGGACTCGCTGGTGACGAAGGTGATGAAGATCTTCTTGGAGGCCTTGGCGGTGGTGATCTCGGCGGAGACGAAGAAGAATTAACTCTCCAAGAAATGATAGAAATGGTTTCTGATATTCTTAAAGAAGAAGACGAAGATTCTGAAGACGAAGAGTCAGAAGAAGAATCCGAGGAAGAACTAAACGAAGAACTACACGTTGACCTCGGAGAAGACAAGCACGGTTGGATCACAACCGACGAAGGAACCAGAAAATACGACGAGGAACTTCGTCTCGCCAGAGAACAAGGCGATATGTATAAAGAAGAAAACGAAGAACTCAAAGAATCCTTGAGACAAACAAACAAGGATACAAATAAGATTTTAAGAGTTGTTGAGCAACTCAAAGCAAAACTTGACGAAGCAATGGTTGCCAATGCTCGTTTGGTTTATGCGAACAAGACTTTAAGCGATGCCTCCCTGAATGAGCGACAAAAATCTAAAATTGTTGAAGCCATCGCAAAGGCGACATCTGTTGACGAAGCAAAGGTACTTCATGAGACTCTGAGTGCTACAGTGGGATCCTCTTCAAAGAGCGGTCCACAATCACTGAGCGAGTCTGTAAATAGAAGATCTAATCTCTCAGCGATAATGCCTAGGCGAAAAGAACCCGTGGTTACCGAGTCCATGTCTTTTGCTGACAGAATGAAAAAACTCGCTGGCATTAATTAATCATAAATGGAGGTATTAAAAATGTCTATTGTTCAAACCCTTACTGAGGGCATGGTCCAACGCGATATGGCGAAAGAAGGACAAGCTCTCCTTAACAAATGGGGTCAAACCGGTCTTCTTGAAGGTCTTTCAAATGATCAACAGAAGCACAATATGGCCCGTCTTCTTGAAAACCAAGCAAAAGAACTTCTTCGTGAATCGTCTTCAATGGCAAGCGGTGATGTTGAAGGTTTCGCTGCTGTGGCTTTCCCAATTGTTCGTCGTGTTTTCGCCGGACTTATCGCTAACGACCTTGTTAGTGTTCAGCCTATGAGCCTTCCTTCTGGTCTTATCTTCTTCATGGACTTTAAGTTCTCTGACAACAGCCCTGCTGGTGTTGCAGATCGTCTTGGATATGAAATCGGTGATTCTATCTATGGTGGTGGTAAATTGGCTTCTCAAATCACCGGTGGTGTAAATATTTCTCGCGACCGTGATCTTGGTGGTGGTCCTCGTGGTCTTAACAACGGTTACGCTTCTGCTACTGGTTCTGTTACTGTTGACTTGACTGCTCTTGTTCTTGTAGCTTCAGGTACTGTTAATGTTGCCGCTGGTGAAGGTGATAACCCACTTTCTGCTGCTGATCAAGCAACTCTTGAATCTTTGGTTCAATATGACCCAGATCTTGCCGGTCGCAATGTTGCTGTTTTCGAGTTTACCGGATCAACCGCAATGAGCCAATTTGTTGTTGACAACGTTACTGCTATCTCATCTTCTGGTGGTGCAAGAGGTATTCACATTCGTCGTTGTACTAGAATCGGTTCTGGTTCTCTTACACAAGATCCTTCAAGTGATCTTTATCGCTTTACCATGGTTTATGCTGCTCCTGCGGGAACAGTACTAGATAATGGTGGCGCTACATCACTTCTCGGAGCTATTTCTGCTTCTGATGTTAGCACTTCTTTCCCAATTGACGACGACCTCGTTGCTGGTAATGGCCTTGGATCTATTAAGGGTGATGACCTTTGGGATCTTGAAGGAAACGAAAGAATTCCAGAAATCGACATTAAAGTTGATTCTGTAGCGATCACCGCAGAAACCAAGAAATTGAAAGCAAAGTGGACCCCAGAATTGGGACAAGACCTCAATGCTTACCACAACTTGGATGCTGAGGTTGAGCTTACCTCTATTCTTTCAGAGCAAATTGCACTTGAACTTGATCGTGAGATCATGACTGATCTTATTGTTGGTGCCACTGCTGGTACCTACTACTGGTCTCGTTCACCCGGTCTTTTTGTAAATCGTGAGACTGGTGCTGAGGTTGGTGCGGCTGCGAAAGCTCCTGACTTCACCGGTACCGTTTCTGAATGGTATGAGACCCTCATTGAAACCATCAATGATATATCTGCTCAAATCCACAGAAAGACACTTCGTGGCGGTGCTAACTTTATTGTTTGTGGTCCTGAAGTTGCTAACATTCTCGAGTTTACCTCTGGTTTCCGTGCGAATGTTACAGCTGATGCTGACAAAGGTGATATTGGCGCTGTGAAAGTTGGTTCTCTTAGCCGCAAGTTTGATGTTGTCGTAGATCCTTATTTCCCACGTACCGTTATTCTTGTTGGTCGCAAGGGCTCTTCTTTCCTTGAAAGTGGTTACGTATACGCTCCATACGTTCCTCTCCAAACCACACCTACCATCTTCGGACCAGAGGACTTCGTTCCTCGTAAAGGCGTAATGACTCGTTACGCTAAGAAGATGGTTCGTCCTGACATGTACGGTCTTGTTATCGTTCGTGGTCTTCTTGGTGAGTCTGGTGCTTCTTCTTAATTTTTGAATTAACACACTCACTACCCAGCCCCTCGGTCTTCGGATCGGGGGGTTTTTCTTTGTTTTTAACTAATTATTGTATAATTTAGGAGTTATAAAATGGGTAAATCTTTTAAAAGATATAAATTTAGAAAAAAATCAGAAGCACAAAGCCAACTAGAAGAAGTGGTCGCGCCTGTTATTGAAGCAGCACCAGAACCAGTTGTTGAAGAAGCACCAGCGCCGGTTGCCGAAGAAGTTGCCGAAGATCCAAAAGAAAAAAGAAGAACCAAGAAGAAGTCATCAAAGTCTTCAAAAGAATAAAGGGAAACAAGGCCCTCTTTTAACTATTTACTATGATCGGAGGGTTCATGCATGGCATTTCCAACTTTAACACCAACTTCACAACAATCAGCAATTATTCTTCCGCCAACAGGAACGGTAGGTGATGTTTTAACATCCCTGCCTTTTGGTATTTATACAACAGATGCTTTTCTTTCAGGGGCAGCAGACCAAGTTGCTTACACATACCGAAAGCTCGGTGGTGATATTCTTGATCTCGAGATCAAAGCAGAGAACGTTTATGCAAATTATGAAGAAGCCGTTTTAGAATATTCTTATTTGGTTAACCTTCATCAAGCAAAGAACACTCTTGGTTCTGTATTGGGTAATCCAACAGGTTCATTCGATGAAGATGGTAATATCACAGCCGGACAATCAGGTGTTGAGCTAAAATATCCAAAGTTTAACTTTGGTTACGCAATGAAAGTAGGTTCGCAATTCTCGCATGAAGCAGGAATTGGCGGATCACTTCCAATATACTCAGCTTCTTTTGATACAGTTGTTAATCAACAAGATTATGATCTTCAAGCAATTGTCTCAGCATCAGCAGAAGCTGGTGGTGTTCCATTCGAGAACATTGACAGAACAAAAAGAATTGTAATCAGAGACGTATTTTATCTTTCTCCTCGACAAATGTGGAGGTTCTATGGTTATTATGGCGGATTAAACGTTGTTGGTAACCTAAACTCATATGGACAATTCGCAGATGATTCAACATGGCAGGTTGTTCCCGCTTGGCAAAATAAACTGCAAGCTATTCAATACGAAGATCATCTTTATACACGAACCTCTCATTATTCATATGAAATTATCAACAATAATCTTCGTCTTTTTCCAACACCCGACTCGGTTTCACCTGAAAAGTTCTGGTTTCGCTTTTCAATTCGCGATTCATCTTGGGAAGACGATTATAACGATGGTCAAGACGGCGTAAACAACATGAATACGCTTCCATTTGAGAACATTGCTTTTGAAAATATCAATTCAATTGGAAAACAATGGATCAGACGCTTTGCTTTAGCTCTAAGTAAGGAAACATTGGGCCAAGTTCGCTCAAAATTTGGCAATAATGTGCCAATTCCCGGTGACAATGTAACTCTTAATGGTTCAGACCTTCTAAGCCAAGCAAAAGAAGAACAAGACAAATTACGCACAGAATTAAAAGAACAATTAGACCTTATGACCTACGATAAATTAATCGAGACAGATAAGAACATTGTTGACAACACAAATAATATTCAAAAATATGTTCCTTTGGGAATCTTTGTGGGATAATCATGAAAGTAAAAGTAAATAACAAAAATAAAAAGCAAGTTTTAAAAGAAATAAACGAGGATGAGTACGCATTAATAGAAGATGCATTAGAAATTCCTATTTCGGAGCTTCCATATTCAAATATCTTTGGAAATAGATACCGTGTTCTTGGCGACTTTGAAACCGTCAATAAAGGCCATCCAATTTATGAAATGATTAAGTTTTTTCAAGATAATGATTGGGTTTTGAATACACAAGAAGGTAATAAGTCTCTAACATTCAGCAAAACTTGGGAATATCAGAGACCAGATTCAAATAATAGAATGGAAATGAGCAAGACTATTCAAACAAAGTCAATTACTTTAAAACTTCAGAACCTTATTCCGAAGATGATTGCTTTTTATACAGAATCACTCCCAAAATTATATAATCAATATTTTGAGGCTTTTATAAAATCCGCCGAATTAAAGAGAAAAGCAGCTGATCTCATGGCTGGTGCAGATACAGAAGAAGGCTATAAAGAATGGTATAAAGCCAATGAAGCTTTTCAAAAAGCAAAGATGTTTGAGGTCTCTAAATCTGCTACAATGAGAAGCACAATTAATAAGTTTCTCGGAACAAGCTATAAAACAATTCCAGCAGTGCAAATAGCAAATCCAAATACTTCTTTGACTGCTCCTATAATTGAGAAATTGCAAGGCTTTCAAAAAGCAATCTCTGATGAAGCGCAGCTTTATAGATGGCAACAAGATCATGGCGATCTTTTTATACCTTGCTATGTTATATTCTCGAGACACCCTATTGATGTTTTTAGAATGTCAGACCATGTTCAGATTCGCTCTTGTCATACCCCTCCATCATCAGCAGGCGAGGTTAGATTTGATCAATATAATATTTGCGCTTTAGCAGAGGCTTGGGCCAATGGAATGATTGCTTATGCTGTTGAGGTTAAACAATTTGAACAAAATAATATTCAACCAACTCAACAAGATATCGATCAATACGAAGATTCCGAACTTTTCTGGGATAGAACTCGGGGAGAGGGTGTTATTTCCCCTATTGCTCGTGTAAGAATTAGAAATACTTCCTTTACAGACCCAGAAACAGGCGAGGTGACTCAAATCGGAGTTCCGGATCAGAAAGTTTATGGCACAGACATCGGAGGCTTCAAAGAATACGTTCGTAGTCATATCTCTGGAATTCAAAAGTCTTCACTTCAAAAAATATTTAACGCAACCGTTGAGGCAGGAACTAATAAGCTTTCCATTCCTCTCGACAACTTTGAAAGATTTGGTGGAAGTTATGAAGACAATGGTGCCTCTATTAGAAGCAATTTGTCTTTAATGTTTGCGACTGCTCTTGATTTTGATGCTGAAGGTATCGAGACCAGCGGCGATATTAGATACGATAAAAGTATTCAAAACGAATTAGAAGAGAGAGCGAATGAAGGCGGGGCCGGTTTGGAAATATTGCAAATCCAAGCTGATGAAGAAGCCGAGGCCGCCAGTCGCAATACCAGATGGCATTTCGATGTTTCTTTGGATTTAGATTACGAAGGCGATGTTTATATCGAAGAGATTTTGCTTACAGTGTTCGCTGTTCTCCCAGAGTCCGTCAATGTCGGAGACAATTATACAGCAATCAACGAAGCGTTTGCAGATTATATAGATAGATTTAATCTTTATTGGGGCAATGAAGAAGTTACACCAGACTCTATTGCGGCTTATGCTCCTTCTACTTTTATGACTCACAATTTCGCAAAACCTTTTATTGCGATTAGATATCCAAATTTAGCTGAGATTTCTTATAATATGGGAGAGAGAATTGCTTTCGGAGAACTTCCCGGGGAACTTGCAAATATGGCGGACACTTCAAGAAATGGCGGCTTAGGTCTTGCTCTTGTAACCGATCCTTATATTGAAGATGCTTTCGATGCTGTTGCAAGAGATATTTGTGCTTTACGAGATTTCTATGATGATCCCGAATGGTATTTAAATCAAGCTTATCATCAAACTATAGATCAAACCAATTGGCTTGTTGATTCTGTTAGCGAAGGCGAAACAATGACAATGTTGGAGATTGTCGAAGAAGTCTCATATGACACTATCATGAATATTGATTTAAAACAACTTATTATACGCGGCAAATACACTCCAAAACAAGCAGCAGCCATACTTATTGCTATTGGCGAAAGTGAAGAACTTCAACAATGGCTTATTCGCGAAATCAACAAAGAATGCCAGATTTCTGTTGGAAATGGCGAGTCTTTTATTAATAATAATGAAACTGTTATTCCTTTTACAATAGACGGGCCTCAAACATATCAAACAGTAGAAGATGTCTTGGCTGATATTGATGCTGCTGGTGATGATTCATGGTCAAGTGTTCAGGATCATTTTCAATTAAAAATGACCGTAACAAAAGACCAAATTGACTCGAGTGCAAAATTCCTTGCTCTTTACTCTCTTTTATCGCAATACGATCAAGACGAGATGGCAACCTTGATTTTGGCTTACAGCGATGAAATAAAGAATTTATTTCCAGCAGAACCACAAGCCGTAACCGAAAACAAAAGACGAATGAAAATTCGCATGCTCCGAGGATAGTAAATGTCAGAAGACAACAAATGGTCAAAACCCGCATCTCCGCCACCTCCTTTGTTTCTCGGAGAGAAGGAGCGCAATCTTGTTAAGCAAGTCAATGATGAGATTATTGAAAGGGTCATCGGCCAACAGGTCCTTTACTTTCCAATTGATATGGCTCGCACCAACTTTCATCCAATATACGGCGAGGCCATTGAAAAAACTTTTCTTCATCCAATTAGAGTCTATGCTTTAGTTGAGTATGGTGGAGTTGAAACCTCGTTTCTTGATGGCATGGGGCTTGACAAGACAACCAATATTACAGTTAACTTTCATAAGCGAAGATTAACCGAGGATCAAGATCTTTTCGTTAGAGAAGGTGATTTCGTACGATACGGTGATATTTACTACGAGATAGTGAAACTTAACGAACCTAAGCAACTTTTTGGACAAATCGAGCATAGATTCGAGGTAACTGCAACCTGTATTAGAGCAAGAGACGGAGTATTTAACGGTGAGTGAAGTAGAAGAGATACCATTTTTACCATCAACAATCGAGACCATTGATGTTGGCTTTTATAATTGGGTAAACGAAAGCTTGGATCTTCACGCTAACACTAACTCTGGATGGAAAAAAGTACCTTGTTTATGGCTCTCAGCAGAAAGAGCTTTCCAGATCAAAAATGATAAAGATTTGCGAGACTCTGCTGGTAAACTTAAATTACCTTTGATTACGGTTACTAGAGAATCAATGGTTAAGGATCCATCTTTTAGAGGCACGCATTACGCTCACTTGCCAGAGAATGGCGATTATAAAGGCGGCGCCACAATAGTTTCTAGAAGAATTGTACAAGACAAAACAAGAAATTTTGCAAACGCTGATAAAGCTAGAGAATTAAAGAGCGGAGACGAGACAGGCAAATCAAATAACAAAAAAGTTGTTTATGAAACTATTGAGATGCCCGTTCCAACCTATGTCACATGTAATTACAAAATTACAATTAGAACTGAGTATTTACAACAAATGAATGAACTTGTCACGCCTCTTATCACAAGAACCGGAGGTGTAAATCATTTTCTTTTTTCAAATGATGGACATCGCTTCGAAGCATTCATTCAGCAAGATTTTAATCCCGATTCTAATATAACCAATTTAGGCGAAGATGAGCGTTATTTTCAAACCCAAATATCTATTAAAGTTCTTGGATATTTAATGGGCGAAGCCGGCAACAGAGAAAAGCCAAAAGTTGTCGTCAGAGAGAACTATGTTGAAGTAAAAATGAGCAGAGAAAGAGTAATGATTGGAGACCAATTACCTTGGAATACTGTAAATAAACAGAAATACCGCCAATAATTACTATTGATCTTCATCGATACTATTTAATATGATTATAAGTTTATAAGGAGTATATTAATGCCTAGAAAATTTGACTTTATTTCACCCGGCATCCAATTAACCGAGGTTGACCAAAGTACAGTTCCTGCGCAATTGCAAGACGATGGACCTCTTTTGATTGGACGTGCTCTCCGTGGCCCCTCAATGAAGCCAATCAAAATTAATTCATTTGATGATTTTGTTACCGTTTTCGGTAATCCTGTTTATGGTCCGCAACCGGGCCCAATGGACGTTTGGAGACAAGGAAATACCATCGCTCCTACATATGCTGCTATTGCAGCCGAAGCATGGCTCGCAGCAAACGATTCACCAGTCACATTTGTTCGACTTTTGGGCGAACAGTCAAACAACGCTTCAGCCGCTGGATATGCTGGGTGGGATGTCGATTCTGATAAATCACTAGGTCGCACTGACTATACTGAGTGTGCTGGTGCTTTTGGTCTTTTCATTGGCCCATCTGGGAGTAGCGAGGTTGGTACCGGATCACTTGGCGCCATCATTTATTGTAATGCTGGAACTGTAGAATTAAAAGGTACTCCTAATTACCTTGGAGTTTCCATAACTGGTTCTGCTACTGTTTTTGAATCTTTGTCTAGTGCCGGTAATCAATCAACCTTTACTCTGATTATTAAAAATGCTTCTGGTACAATTGTTGAGGAAAAAGCAGTTGATTTTACGCCCGGAAGTAAAAACTATATTAGATCTGTTTTAAATACAACTCCGCACAAGGTAAATACAACTATCAATGAACCAGCAGATGTATTAACTTATTGGTTAGGAGAGACATTTGAAGAATCTGTTGATACTGCGTTAAGAAACGCTTCTGCTACCGGCGCTGGGAACCAAATCGGTATTATTTTAGGACTTGCTAGCGGCTCTATTGGCGAAAGTAAGACAACAGTGGCATCTGAATATGCAGACCACCGATTTGGTTCTGTTGCCGCTAAATCTGGTTGGATTATTAATAGAGACCCATCAGAAGTAAGTTCTAACTATGATGCGGCCACTGCGGAAAAACTTTTTCGCATTATTGCCCTTCATGAAGGTAAGGCATTTCAAGATCAATTCTATTGTGCAATTGAAAGCATTAAGTTGGGCACACAAATCATAAAAGATGGTACTTTCACTTTAAGTGTTTATGAGTGGGGAACTAATCGTCTTGTCGAACAATTTTCTAATCTTACTTTAAATCCTGTATCGGACAATTATATTCTTAAAAGAATTGGTGATATGAATATGGTATGGGATTCTAATGATAAAAAATTCAATATGGTTGGTAAATATAATAATCAATCAGATTATATTAGAATCGAGATGGCAGACGCTCTTAAGAATGATCAGCCACCTCAAGATGAATATGCTGTGCCATTTGGTTTTATTGGACCACAAAAATTTAAACCTTTTGTTTTGTCCGGAAGTCATGACGCTCCATTAGTCGAAGATCAATCAGCAGATTTCCTTGATGCAATGGTTTTGGGATCCGGTAGTACTCCCGGAAATACAGATGCTTTTGATACACTTGATGATACCGATTCTTTTGTTTTGTTATCAAGTCCAACATCAAGTTTAAATGGCCGCGTAGTTTGTTTTGATTGGCCTTCGTTGAGATTGACAACTATCAATTCAAAAGGTTCAACAAATACAAGCTATAGAGCAACTGATCTTTTTGGTGTAAATCAGCATCTTTCATCTTCAAATGCTTTGGATCAAGGATTTAAAGATTTGATACGTGCAATGCCAAGAGGTTTTGATCTTCATACAAATAGCGGTGTACCCGGTCGCGCAACAGAAACATCATTTATCTTTTCATTAGATGAAGTTGTTTATGATGCCAATAGTAACTTAGGTTATTATGTCTCTGGTTCTAGGGCAGCAGGAACTTCTTATACAGCTGTCAATGGTGATCAAGCTTTATTGGATGCAAAAATCAAACAATTTACAGTTCCACTCTTCGGTGGTTTTGACGGACTAAATATCACAGAATTAGAACCGTTTAACAATGGAGATATTGGGACAACAGAAGCCACAAGCTATACTTATTATTCTCTTAATAAGGCACTTGATATAGCCGAAGATCCCGAAAATGTTGAAATGGACCTTCTTTTGATGCCCGGTATCAATAAGGAAGAACTAACGAACAGAATGATTGACATCTGCAATGATAGACAAGATTCTCTTGCTATTATTGATCTTGATGCTTACACTCCTGCTTCCGAGACCACTCCTACACAAGAAGGAAAGAAATCTCTTGCAAGCGTTATTTCTAGTGTTCGCTCTAGAAACTTTGATTCCTCATACGCTGCCGCATATCACCCATGGGTTAGAGTTCAACAGAAAGGCGACACAGTTGTGACTCCTGTTCCTCCTTCAGTTGCTGCTTGCGGTGCTCTTGCAAGATCACAAGCATTGAGCGCTCCTTGGTTTGCTCCTGCCGGATTCAATCGTGGTGGACTTACAAACCTCGGCGGGAATGCTGGTCCGAGTGTCCTCTCTGTTGTTGAGACCATGAATAAAGCAAATCGTGATGATCTTTATGAACTTGATATTAACCCAATTGCTCGACTTCAAGGAGAGTTTGTAATCTTCGGACAGAAGACACTTCAACAAACTCCATCGGCTCTTGACAGAATCAATGTTCGTCGCATGATGATTTATCTAAAGAAGAGAATCGGTAGAATTGCTAATACCATCCTATTCGACCAGAACATCCAAGTTACTTGGAACAAGTTCAAGAGTAGAGCAGAACGTGTGCTTAATAGAATTAAAGCACGAGGCGGAATCACAGAGTTCAAAGTTATTCTTGATTCAAGCACAACCACTCCAGATCTTCAGGACAGAAACATCCTCTATGCCAAGATCTATGTGAAGCCAGCCAAAGCAATCGAGTTTATCGCAGTTGACTTTGTAATCACGAGATCCGGAGTTCAATTCTAATGATCTATACTAATTACAATAAAGGGAGATTAATATAATGGCTTTTTGGACTTCAGCAGGTGTAGAACCTAAAAGAAACTTTAGATTTAGAGTACAATTTTTATCTGAGAACGCTAACGGCGGGAATAGCGTTATTGATGGAATTCTTTGGTGGGCTAAAACCGTTACAACTCCATCTTTTGATGTTGGTGAAAATGAGCATCACTACCTAGGAGGTAAATATTACTTTCCCGGAAAAGTATCTTGGTCTGAGGTGTCGATGACGCTAGTGGATCCTATTTCTCCTGATGCCGTTGGCGTAATGAATCAGATTTTGATTAATTCTGGTTATATGGTCCCCCAATCAACAGAAGATGGGCAATTTCATACTATCTCAAAAAACAGATCTATTGCAGCTGGGCTTCAACTTATTGTTATTGAGATTTTAAAAGCAGACGGTGCGGTTGTTGAAAAATGGACTCTTAATCAGCCATTTATTAAATCAGCAAAGTTTGGAGATCTTGATTATTCAAATGAAGATTTGAGAACAGTTGACTTAACAATTAGATACGATTGGGCTTCATGCACTTTCCCTGATACACATCCTGATTTCAGCCAAGAAACAACTTATTTTGAA
>Ga0222715_10002427_pt1 | contig 17057 bp, 28 predicted proteins | sample C33_9DmetaG_FD_165056 | JGI IMG/M metagenome (GOLD analysis project Ga0222715, IMG submission 165056) | Estuarine water microbial communities from San Francisco Bay, California, United States - C33_9D | ecosystem: Environmental > Aquatic > Marine > Unclassified | place: USA: California... | reverse complement strand
CCTCCTCATGCAGGTGGTAAACCTCATGAAGATGATGGCGATACAACTTTACTTTTTTTACCTGATGATTGGAAAGAAGAGTGGAAAGGCGAACTTCTTATTAATGAAGGTAAAGAATCAATTCCTTATAAAAAAAATAGATTAATCGTTTTTAACGCTGCAATTATACATAACGCTAATACAAATTTATCTAATAAAAACAGACATACAATAGCATGGAAAACTTTAACATAAAAAATACACCAATGGTCCGTGTGACGTGGATCGACGCTCGTGATACAGAGACAGGATGGCTTGATATAAAAGATGTTCTTGATGCTCCGTTAGCCGTGTGCCAAGAAGTGGGGTGGATGGTTCATAATGGTCCTGAGAAAATAATTATTATGCGTTCATATAGCAAAGATAAAGAAGATGTTTCAGGTGGTGGCGCTATTGCTATCCCTAAAGATTGGTTAAAGAAAATAGAATACTTAAAGGTAGATTATGCAACACAATAATGTTTTAAATAAATTGAAAGAAACAGGTTATATAGTGATTGATGACTTTATTAATGAAAGTTATCAAAACGATATTGAAATGTTTTTATTAAATTCTGAGTTTCAATGGTATTTTTATTCAACGACATCTGACAATACTGATAGTTTAAATTTAGACAATCATTATGAAGGACCTCAATTTGTTCATATTTTTTTTGATTATTACTTAAAAGAAAATTCTCCACATTTAAATAAAATATTAAATGTATTACAAGGCTTGTATGAAAAAACAAATATAGGTGAAATAAAATTACTTAGAGTAAAAAGTAATTTACAATTAATGAGAAGCAAAAATACAGAAAAAAATTTTACAAAACCACATAAAGATATAGATGAAAAACATATTGTACTATTGTATTATGTAAATGACAATGATGGAAAAACATTTTTATTTAATGATGATTTTAGTATTAAAGATACTATTACTCCTAAAAAAGGAAGAACATTAATTTTTGATGGAAATTTAATACACGCTAGTTCGCATCCTATAAATTATGAAACTAGACTTGTTATAAATTATGATTTGAAGATAAAATGAAAATAAATTTTATAAGTCAAGCTGCTGATTTAATTGAGCATCCAGTTCCTATTAAAAAAGTTGTGCCTGATTGGTACAAAAAATTAGAAAGCTATTTAGACAATGACGAGTATCAACCCACTGTAAAAAAATGTCAACCTGTATTGGATAGCGTTACCATGGGCTATGCGATTTTATCTCCTTTAGATATTTTGTTTAAAAAAAAAGAAAATTTAGAAACAAAAACTTTTGAAATAGAAATAATACCAGCAAGATTAGATACTTCAAATAAAACCACAGAGCAGTGGATGATAGATTTAAACGTAGGTATTCAATATCACAAACAAGAACAGTTGAGTTTATCTATGATTTACCCCAATGAAATACCTTTAGCATTTAAATTTTTAAATCCTTGGATTATAAAAACACCGCCAGGTTATAGCTGTCTTTTTACTTCTCCCTTTAACACAGAGAAAAAAGACATAAGATTAATCACAGGTATTGTAGACACCGATAAGTATGAACCTCATATAAATTTTCCGTTTTTTTTAACAGACTGGGACACAAATAAAAGTAAAGGTAAAATGATAAAAAAAGGCACACCCATTGCTTTAGTGTTTCCATTTAAACGAGATGATTGGCAAATGAATATAGTTAATGATAAACATCTAAAAGATAAAATGAATGTTTTCAATTGGAAATGGTTTTCTACAATAACTGATAGATATAAAAACAAAAGATGGATAAGAAAGAATTACAAATGACAAAATTATTTATAGGCACGCCTTGTTATGGTGGTTTAATTACAGCAGATTATTTTAAAAGTTGCCTACAGTTAGCAGCTTTGGCTGCTACAAAAAAAGTAGAATTACAATTTGGAACAATAGGCAACGAGTCTTTAATAACAAGAGCACGTAATACTTTAGTGCAATTGTTTATGGACGGAGATTACACTCACTTAATGTTTATAGATGCTGATATATCTTTTGATCCCGAATCAATATTTAGAATGTTAGATCTAGATAAAGAGGTTGTTACAGGAGTATATCCACGCAAAACTATTGATTGGACAAAAACTATAAGAAGAGTCAAAGATAATCCTAATATATCAGAGGATGAACTTCATTCAGCGTCTTTACAGTACAACTTAAATGTTACAAACCCTGACAAAGTAAAAGTAGAAAAAGGATTTATAGAAGTTTTAGACGGCGCAACTGGATACATGTTAATTAAAAAACAGGTATTTAAAAAGATGGCAAAAGCTTATCCTAATTTAAGATTTAAATCGGATCAACATTTAGGCGATCCTCATGACAAAACATTTGGTTATCATAGCACTTCTGATTGGAATTATGCTTTTTTTGATACAATGATTGAACCAGAAACTAAAAGATATTTGTCTGAAGATTATGCTTTTTGTCGTTTATGGCAGAAAATAGGTGGTAAAGTATATGCAGATATAGCTAGTAGCTTAATACACTCAGGTAATTATAACTTCAGAGGGAGAGTATCCACTCAATTCTTGCCACAAAACAATAAATAATTTAGTATACTCCGACATGAAATTAGTCGATTTAAAATTCCAACCAGGCATAGACAAGCAAGACACTGCTTACTCAGCAGGAGATCAACGTAGATATGTTGACTCTGATTTTGTTAGATTTCACTATGGTAAGCCTGAAAGGTGGCAAGGTTGGAAATATTTACCAAATCCTAATAAAACTATTGTGGGCGTGGTCCGTGATACGCATAGCTGGATTGGTCTAGATGGAACAAGGTATCTAGCTCTGGGTACGGATAGAAAACTTTATTTATATTCTGAAGGCGCTGTCTATGATATTACGCCTATTAGAGAAGAAGAAGCTTTAACAAATCCTTTTACAACAAACGGTACCACAACAGTTTCAGTAGAAGATGCAGCTCACGGTGCAAAAGTGGGTGACTTTGTTACGTTTGATTCTTTTTCTACTATTGACGGATTAGATATGAACAACGAGTTTGAAGTGATCACAGTAGTTTCTTCTAGTGTTTACACAGTGACTCATAGTGATACTGCATCTGGTTCAACATCAGGCGGTGGTGGATCAGGTAATGCTAAATATCAAATTAATGTTGGTCCTTCTACATCTACATATGGATATGGTTGGGGAACTTTAACTTGGAATTTAAGTACTTGGAACACGCCAAGATCATCTTCTAGTGTTGTAGTAGATGCAAGAAACTGGTCATTAGATAACTTCGGTGAAGATTTAATTGCTACTGTTTTAAATGGTGGCACTTTTGTTTGGGATACATCGGGCGGTACAAGTAACAGAGCAACAACATTGTCCAATTCTCCTACTGCATCAAGATTTAGTCTAGTGTCAACAGATACACGACACTTAATGATATTTGGTACAGAAACAACTGTAGGGAACAGTGCTACTCAAGATGATTTGTTATTTAGATTTTCTGATAGAGAAGATGCTACGGATTACACACCTACGGCAACAAATGAAGCTGGTTCATTACGTATATCAGATGGTTCTAGAATAGTTGGTGCTGTTAAATCATCTGGTCAAATACTGGTTTGGACAGACACTTCTCTTCACGGTGTTCAGTTTGTTGGTACACCTTTTACTTTTGGTCTTAGACAACTTGGTGCTAACTGTGGTTTAATAGCTCAACACGCAGCAGTAGAAATAAACGGGCGTTCTTACTGGATGTCAGACAATGCTTTCTATATGTATGATGGTGTTGTCAAAAAAATGCCATGTTCTGTACAAGATTTTGTATTTGATGATATAAGTTACACAAACAAAGCTGATATAGCCTGTGGTATAAATTCTGCTTTTAACGAAATAATTTGGTATTATCCATCAGCAGATGCCACACAGGTAGACAGAGCTGTTGTTTACAATTACTTGGAGAATACTTGGTATACCACATCTCTTTCTAGAACTACTTGGCTTGGTGCTTATGTATATGAATTACCTATTGCTACTGAATATGATGCTAGTTTGTCTGCTAACAACTCTACAATACTTGGTTTAACTGCAGGTGCTTCATACATTTATGAACATGAAACAGGGAACAATCAAGCAGATGGCACAGCAATAACAGCTTTTTTAACAACAGGGTCTGTTGAAATAGCAGATGGTGATGAACTTATGTCTGTAAGTAAACTTGTTCCAGACTTTGATAATCTAGCTAATACTATGACAGCTACTTTAACATTGGAACAATATCCTCAGTCGGCAGACAATGTCACAACCACTGGATCTATTTCTAGCACCACAGAAAAAATTAATGTAAGAGGTAGAGGTAGAGCGGTTAAAATTAAATATGAAACTAACACAGTTAATGATACAGCTTGGAGACTTGGTTCTACTAAATTACAACTTAGACCAGATGGAAGAAGATAATGGCTAAAATAACAATTACACGATTACCTAATGCTACAGCAGAATATGATCCTAATCAATTTGATCAAATGATTAGTTTGTTAGATCAAATAATTTTTTTACTTAATACAAACTATCAACAAGATTTAAAAGACCAGTCAGAGTCGGAGGCTTTTTTCCTTGGCTAATACTTTTAAAAGCGCAATGGTAGATATTACCACAACAAATTTAACAACTGTTATAACAGTTCCTACGGCTAACCCTGGTGCAACGCCACCAGTTCCGCCTACTACGGATGTAGTAAAGTCTCTTTTAGTTTGTAATGATTCTGGTTCAACAACTTTAGTTGATGTTGAAGTTGTCAGAGGAGCTGCAACCTTTGAAGTATTCAAAGCAAAGAGCATTTCTACAAACACAACAACAGAATTATTGACTCAACCTTTAGTTTTGCAAGAAAGTGATATTCTTAAAGTTCAAGCCAATGCTGCCAATCAAGTGCACATTATAGCAAGTTTTTTAGAGATCACGAAAGGACAACTCTGATTAACTTACATTCTCTATTTATTACTCCCGTATTTTCACTACAACTTGAAGGCCACCAACATCTTATAGATACTATTTATCAATTACGAGAAAAAGATGAGAAAGGTATGCCGCGGTCCAATATCGGTGGTTGGCATAGTAACGATGAAATATACAATATAAAAAAGTTTCGTCCGCTTGTAGGTGATATATTAAAACATGCTAAAGATTGTTTTAACCACCTAGATGTCAAACATAATTATGTTCCAGAGATGACTGGCATGTGGAGTATGATAAATCCGCCTGGATCACGAAACAATGTACATACACACCCTTATAACTATTTATCTGGTGTATTTTATTTAAAAGCTCCAAAAAAGTGTGGAAATATTGTGTTTCTAGAGCCTAAACCACAGTCAGAGGTACTATCACCCCCAAAAACAAATAAAGCCTCTATACACCTCGCTCACAGCGTACAATGGGAACCTATTGAAAATTCCTTGATTTTTTTTCCATCTTGGTTACAACATGAAGTACAAACAAATAATTCTGATGAAGATAGAGTTATCATCAGTTTTAATATAAATTGGAGAAACGAAGATGCCGATAGTTGAACCTGCTGAATTATTAGGTCACATTACTACTGAAGATGGAAGAAAAATTCCACACTACAAAGTAAAAACTGAAACAACAATCACTCATGTAGATACAGGTGCTGAGTATAACTCAGAAGCAGAAGCTCAAGCTGATGTTGATAATCCTGGAACTTCTACAACTGCTGACAAAATTAAAAGAGACGTAAAAATATTTGCGCCATCTTTAGCAGATATGTTAGGTGAAACGCCTGATTAATTAAGCACTACACGCTTCACATTCCATATCAGAATCCAAACCAGTTATCATAACTGTTTCATCAGAGTTATGTGGTTTACCTTGAATTGTATGTATGTGAGAACTTTTTTTGTGTTCTAATAATTCTTGTTGTAGTCTTTCATTGTCTCTTTCCACTGCTAATAAACGTTCGTGGTAACGACTCACCTTATCAGCAAGGGTAGCTATAGCCTTCAATACTTCTTGATTTTCCATAATATCTCCTTGATTTGTAATTTTTGGGTGAGATCTAATTTAAACATGTGTATAGAATATATCAAGAAATCTTTTATAATTGTTTTCTTGACAAAGAAAAAAAACTACTCAATGTTAATAGTAAGCGAGAGTTTTGGTGTTTCTTTGCTTACAACCTCATGGTCTGTGTGTTTTGGAACAAAAAGAACAGCTCTCGGCTCTAGTACTATTTCTTCTTCTTTTACTATCCATGTTGTAGTTCCATATATCTGTTTTACAATAACGTCATAATTATGTGTATGTTTATTAAAGCTTGGTCTTCTGCCTGGTTTTCCAAAATAAAAATTAGCACAAGCCCATATTCCTAGCTCTTTCTTTAAATAATCACTAATAATTCTTAATTTTTTATGTGTATCCAACACATTAGGAATAAGACTTGTAAAACCTAAATCATAATATTTTTTCCATTTATCAAAATCAAGATATGTTCCGTCTACATATTTTGTATACATATCAACCATATCAAGAAATCCTGCTTGATTCATTATTCTAAGTCCATGTGCAGGAGCGCCAGGATGCATCATGTCATATTTTGGATACCAACGCCTGCTAATTTTAAGTATATCAAATATATCTTCTTCTTTAAGATCAAGATCAAAATCACACAGCCATTGAAGTATTTCTCTTTCGTGAGTAATAGGCTGTTGAGATTCTTGTTTCAAATGCCAGTTTGTTTTATCTAAAATTGGTTTTTCTACTAAAGTTTTCATCGTTACTCCAAATATAAATTAAAAGACACAGATCTTCTTTCTGTATCAGGTGTCCTAAAAGGATAAACAGTGTGCATTAACCAAGAAGGAAATAAAAAAAAATCACCTGGTTCAGGTAAAACTACGTATTGATGTAAACTCATATAATTAGGATTACCCGAAATAAATGCAATTTTAGCACAGGTTTTTGTATGATCTTCATTTTCTATTTTTGAATTCATATTTGGCATTTTTAAATAACATACACCTGATAGATAACCATCGTGCGTATGTATTGGATTAAAATCACCATTCCATTGAGAAACCATCCAAGCAGAAGACATATTAATTTTTTTAAAAGGATGTTTTTTGTTTTCTTTTTTAACAGTGTCATCAAAAAAAACATTAACATGATGATCATTTAAATACAAATCGGTTTGTTGCGTTATATAATTAGCAAAAGGAGCTGCTTCAGGAGTCGTTAGCCAATTGTTTTCAAACCTAACTTCTTTCTGTACATTACCTGCTAAGTGACTTGACCAATCATATTTCTCAGACAACACAGGATCATTTAAAATTCCGTCTGTTTTCTTAATTAACAATTCTAAAAGATTCTCCGACATTTTACTTTTTAAAATAGAAGGGCCGAATGGTCTCATTATTTCAATATTATTCATTATTTTTTCTTTAAAGGTATATAATTAAAATGAGACATTCCCATATAGTAATGTAAGTCTTGTGTTTTTAAATAAGGCAATGTTGGTAATTTTTGTTTTATCTTATCGTAAGTGCCCATTAAATCTTTTCCTTGTAAAGTTTCATAGGTTAATAATATCTCTAAAGGCCAAAACCATAAAAAATTGTGTTCTATTAATTCTATATCTTTTTTAACTAAATCTAAAAAATCAACTACTTCCATTTCAAAAGGCTCTCTGTCATAGTAATGATCAAGAAGTAATACATCACACTTTGTACCAAAACGTGTGTTCTCATTTTGAATTATATTAACACCACCCCATAGGTCGTTATTATATTTTTCATGATAGTCTATTACTTTAAAACTAGATTCTATAACAGTAACTTCTCTTACCTGCGGTTTATGTCTTAACCAATTAGGTATATCGCCTAAACCAAAACCAGAAATAATTGTTGTACCAAAAGCTAAATCTGTCATAGCCATATAAGAAAAACACTTAACAAAAAATTTATCTACAGTTCTAAGTTCCTTTTTATTTTTATAAAGAGACCAAGCACCTGTTTCTTTGTCATGTTTTACTTCTATGTTATCTTTTTTAAATTTATTAAAATTAGGTTTCTCAAAATCATATCTTTGTAGTAATTTTAAATGTTTATTTTTCATATTATTTCCATTCTGGTCCAACAACCCAACCAACCAAACTTCTTCTCACTCCACTTGTTATTTCTGTAACTCTATGTCTCGTACGCGAATCAAAAAATATTATGGCACCTTGTTCTTTTGAACCTGTAAAAGTTCCATTGCCTGTATCAATTTGTAGTTCACCACCTTCATACTCATTAGAAGGTGTTAATTGAACAACAAAAGATAATTTTCTAACAAGATTGTTATTTTTTAAAATGTTGTCATCAATAAGTTTTCTTGGATCCTTCATCCAAGCCTGACTTCCTGAGCTTGTTTCAATTGTAAGTTCTGTGCCTCCGTCCATATGCCAATTATAAAAAGAACCTTTTTCGTAAACAGTATATTGCATTGTATGGTTTTCTATACACGTTATATCAAAATGAAAATTATGATTATTTGCTAATGTTATGTAATGCCACACAAAACCACCCATCCAATGCATAGAAGGTATCCAACAGTTTTTTGATTTACGCCATACTTCTTTTTTATTTGTATCAGGATTTGAAATAATGTTTTCGTCTCCTGCAAAAATACCTGATTTACTTAAATCTTGATTAAATTTAAATAAATCACGAACACCGATAGATATTATTTCTTCAGGAATTCTACTATTACACCAGAATATTTGTTTACTCATAATTTCTACTTTATTATATGATATGATATATCATATAAACGTTTTATGAAAAACATAAATTTATTAAATTATTTAAAAAATCTTAAATATATACCAGCAAACTTACCTAATTGTTTTGTTTACTATGGAGATATAAAATCTTTATGTATATCACCAAAATCTTCAGCTTTTGTTTCTAATGGTATAATTGAAATATTTACAAATGATGAAAAACATATCACTCAAGATTGGAGTAGACACATAATAAAATTAACCGCAGAGAGTGCTGAATTAAAAAATGAAACAAATAAAAATATTTTTGCAATTCTTCAAGAATCTATTCTTCTTCCTAATAATTATACAGATATTGTTTTTAGTTTAAAAAATTAAGGAAGTACCCATCCTTTTGAGTTATCACTTTGATAAAGAGTTTCGTCCCAGTAATAATCTTTACCATCACTAGGATAATCAATAGGTGCGATCCATTCATAATTACTGTCTAAATTCCATGAAGCATAAGTTTTTACTTCTAAAAAAACATCGTTAGTTGAATCATACGAACCTCCAACACCAGCAAATCTTTTTCTTATATTACCATTGTAAGAAGTTTGTTTCCAATTAGAATGCCCTGTTAAATTAGTTAAAAAAGTAATTCCAACAGCTTCGCTTTCATTACCATTTGCGTCTAAACAATCTGAATCCATTACCACCTCTATTGATAACACAATATTGTTTTCATCTAATTTTGCGAAATGTGCCATTACTGATATTTATACCTAATTTTAACTATGCCTGAACCACCGTTACCAGAGGAATATGTATTATTTGAAGGACCAGTAGATGAATTTCCTCCACCGCCACCGCCTGTGTTAGCTGTACCTGATTGAGCACTACCTGCATTATCATTAATGCCAAATTTTCCGTCACCGCCACCGCCAGTGCCACCATTACCTGCATTACCACCGCCACCACCAGCGTACGACGAGCCATCATCCCATAGTAATCCGTCACCACCATCTCGTGGTCCATCAGTATTACCTGCTTCATTTTTGCCGCCGCCTCCGCCGCCGATTCCAGTACCTGACCATGATCCTGATCCTCCAGCATTACCTTGACCAGATGTACCAGAGCCACCGCTGAAACCAGTTTGGTTGTATCCTGCTCCTCCTCCACCAGAACCACCAGATCTGCCAGGTAAAAAACTTGAACCAGGACCGCCCCTTGCAACGCCACCTGCTCCTCCACCAATAGCAGTTAAACTTCCTGCTGCAAAAGTAGAATTAGAGCCGTCAGTGCCTTGTGTTTGATTTGATGAGCTACCTGCGCCACCGCCACCAACAGTAACGCCAAAAGAACCTGTTGTTGGACTATTATTTGTAGTGACAATCATGCCACCTGCTCCTCCTCCACCAGCACCATTTTCATAGGTTCCAGAATTAGGTCCACCAGCACCGCCAGCTACTACAATGTAATTGTAGCCTTGATTTCCAGCAGTCGTAATTGAAAAAGTTCCGTTACCTGTAAATGTGTGAAATTGATAATCACCTGAAGTAGAAGTGGTACCACCACTTGCAGCCATAAAGACTACATTTTCTGTGCCATAAAATTTTGACATAGCGATTGTACCAGATGATGGAACTGCTCCATTTGTACCAGAAGCTGTCGCAGGAACAAGTCCTCCTCCAGCATAATATTCACTTAGTCCAATTGGATTTGTGCCGCCAAACTCTGTCTGTAACGCAGAGAAAGCAAGAGCACCTGAAGTTGGTATAGCCACTCTTAACCTCCTAGTTTATCAACTTTTGTTTTTAACTCTTTAATTGCTTCAATTAAAATTCCCACCATATTTCCGTAAGCAACCGATAAGTATTCTTGCTTATCATGTATTACTTCAGGAAGAAGAGGTTGAATTTCTTGTGCGATAACACCCGTGCCGTTCACACCCTCTCTTTTAAAAGTTACACCTCTCATTTGAGAAACTTTTTCTAATGCATCTTCAATTGTTTTAATATCTGTTTTAAGTCTTTCATCAGAGAAAGCTGTTACATCATTATTAAATGTTGCTGCACCAGCACCTGACATATCCAAAGTCAAGGCTGTAATGGTAGCTCCTCCATCGTTACCTTTAAATATAATGTCTTTATCTGACACAATTGATTGAACTACAAAGTCAGAAGAAGAATTTGTTAAAGATCCTACATGCGTACCAGCATCAGAAATTTTTACATCTCCTCCGTCAGCATCTAATATAATATCGCCAGCAACGTCTAATGTTAAATCACCAGATGATAAATCTATTTCAGTGCCGTCAATTGTAATGTTATCTACTGTAATACCAGCATCAGCATCTACTACACCATTAAATGTAGCTTTACCTGCATCGGACATATCTAATGTTAAAGCAGTTATAGCAGCACCGCCATCATCTCCTTTAAATATAATATCTGCGTCTTGAACACCTGAAGTAATTACAAAATTACTTGAATCGTTTGTAAAATTTCCTACGCCTGTACCTGCAATAGAAAATTCAATTCTATCATCAGTAGAATTAATAATCATAGTATCGCCGTCAGCGTCTAATACTAAATTTTCACCATTAACATCAACAGTTCCATCAGCTAAGAAAGAACCACCATACTGACCACCTGAAGCAAAAACATCGTACCAGTTAGTACCATCTGTAGCTACCAATCTAGTAGCACCATTTGCAATAGATAATGTATTACCTGAAGCACCTAGTCTTACAGTCATTGCAAAACCACCACTAGTAGCATTACTAATTAAATAAATTTTTTGAGTTGCTGGAAATTGAGCAATTCTAACATCAGTATGTGAACCTGTTAATCTTATGTGAGCATTTCTTGCTTGGTTATTAGCTTGTGATTGTGGTCCGTCAGCATTTGTCAATGTGGTTACTGCTGAATCTCCACAAGCCACATCTACTATACCAGCAATTGCAAACTCTAATGATTGCGAAAAATTGTTGTTGGTAATAGTTCCCCAAGTTCCAGAATTTTCTCCCGAACCTTGAAGCTCTATTCTCAAACTTGTTGAATAAGTTGACGCCATTGTTTTATCTCCTATTTAAAGTTTTAGTTATTATTTGAAAGTTTGTCAAAACTTTTATGCAGCTTTATGAACTTCGGTCCAACTTATTGCGCTGTTTGAGTCATCCACTTGAGACCAGAAAGTTCCCTGTAAATTCCCTGTACTACTTGTAACAGAAACTCCAGTAGGTGTAAAGTCCACACTTATATTAACAGTAGGTATACCAAAAGCAGAATTAATTACTACAGAAGGGGCTTCATATATACTTGCTTGGGAAGCCTCTCCTACACTTGAGGTCATTGCAATACCAGTTACGGATACTATAGCGCCTGCGGTAGTAGTAACGTCTCCCTCTGATAAAGTTAAAGCATTTCCTGTAACGGCTGTTGTAGCTCCTCCAGTAGCAGTTTCGTCACCAAGAGAGGCTGTTGTACCTACACCTGTTAAAGTGAGATTACAGTCACCTGTCATTGTAATTGTGCCAGGAGATGCTGTTATTGCGTTTCCTGCTATGTCAACAGTCTGTGGTAACTCTCCTGCGGAAGCAGTCATACCATCTTCAGTAACAACAATCGTTAAATTATTATCTCCTGATATTGAGAAAGTTCCTATGGAAGATGTTGATTGAACACCTGTAACAAATACGGAAGTACCTGGAGTTGATACTGCTGAATCAGCTTGAACACCTGTAATAGTCGGAGCAACATCTCCTTGGAAAGACATTGATCCTGTATTTGAAGCAAGTGAATTACCTGTAAGAGCATAAGATTGTTCTGTAGTATTCCAAAGGTTATCACTCCAACCTATTATTATACCTGTATCACCTGCCGCTCCTCTGTTCCAACCTGATTGGAAAACACCAGAAGCAGTTTCATCACCAAGCGATGCTGTAGTGCCTAATCCTGTAGGAGTAACTACACATGTTCCTGTAACAGTTTCAGTGCCTAAAGATGAAGTTATTACATTTCCTGTAGCATTTACTTCTGCAATACCTGTAGCTACAGCAGTGCCTAAAGTTAAAGTAGTTCCTAAACCTGTGACTATTACGTCTGCATTACCAGTTGGTGATTCTTCTCCAAGAGAAGAAGTCATTGCAGCCCCAGATAATCCGTTGCCTACTGATAAAATAAAGTCGCCATTATTCCATGACGAAGCGTCCCACCCTAGTGGGATTGTTGTGCCTACCCCTCTATTCCATCCAGTAAGTAACTGATTGTCAACAATCGTCGGATCAGGCATTGTGCCTAATGATGACGTTACTGCATTACCAGTTACTGCGTACTCACTTGCTTGAGCAGCATCTCCAATACTAGATGTAAGTTGTATTCCTGTTACACCAAAAATATTGGTTGTTATTGTAGATACGGAACCAACTGTGGAAGTGAGACCATTACCAGTGGCTTCAACGGGTGCAAAGGTATTCCAAGCACCCGAATTCCAGGTCTGTCGGCCCCATCCTTGGATAGAGGCCATAATTTATTCTCCTATGCGATCCTTAAAATTGCAGCAGTTGCTTCAGCAGCAGGGAACGTAATTGTAAATGTTCCTGAAGTTGAAGTTTTTACTGCACCAAAATCTAGTACACAAACAGATGCATTGGTAGTCAAGCCAGATACAGTTGAACTATTATAAATTACAGCAGCTTGTGCTGAAATAGTTGCACTTGTAAATGAAATGTCAGCAAAATCACAAACAGCCGCATCACCAGATAAAGTAGGTGTTACAGATGTTAACGCACCGCCACCTTCAGAATAAGTGCCTGAGTCTGCTACTTCATCAGTTGTTGAAAAAGCAGTTGTTGATTTGCTTAAAGTTGCTTCGTTGTCGTATAATGCTAGTTTAAAAGCGTTCCCTGTCGTTGCCGTGAAATCGTGTAGGCCTTTCAGGATCTCCACTTTAAAACTGTTGCATACAGCTTGAGTAATTGCCATAATAATCTCCTATGGGTTCCTTGATTCGAGAGGGATACGAATAACGCCGTCCCGAAATTCGTCTCTACGATCACGCCCCATCTCATATGTGGCTAATGCTTGTACAGACTGATTATACATTTTATCGTAGTATTGTATCATATCTGCTGGACCTTTCAAGTATCCAAGTGCTTCTAAAATACAACCATACAATAGCACGTTCGGAGCATTTTGACTTAACCAAGTTGACGTATTTGAACTTGTTAAGCCAGCAGGCTTGTACGTGTATGCGAGCTCTACAGTTAATGCAGCGTTCGGGGTTGGCGCAAGATAGTGTGTGTCTTGATCCCACATCGCATAAAATTTAGGCGTTGCGGTATCAGTTCTATCTGGTGCGTATTCATTCATAAACGAAATATCTTTCTGTATCAAGTAAGTTCTGTCGTCATTACTATCTATCAACTGTACATATCTCGTTGCTTCCCAATCAGAGGGAAGTGGTAAAAAAGGATTATCAACTGTAAGTGTTGCTGTGTCATATTTTCTGTAATAATTTAAATCTACCGTTCTTCTTACTTTATCTTCAATAGATTCAATAAAAGGTTGAATAACAGCATTAGAAAGCACGTTTGTGCTTGTTTCTGTATAATTTCTTACGTTATCTGTTAAATCGGAATAATCGGTCATGACGTGCTCACTGTAACATTACCTACGCCAGAATTCAACTGTGTAGGTTTATTTGGTTGTTGTACACTTAAAGGCATCATGCTCTTTTGTGTAGAGGCATAAGCTACCCCATTTGCATAGTAATTGGTAACTGGCATATCTAATGTTTGAAACTCATTTACTGCTACTCCATCCTGACCAACAAAAACTCTTGAGTCAGCTATTTGTGCTTTTGCATACTGTAAAGACTGTGGGTCTGTAACAATTGGTAATGGTTCTAATTGAGGTTGTTTAGGTTCAAACTCACTTATATGAACCCATGAACCATTCCACTCTTGAACCATTTCGTTATAAGGAAAAGCCATACCAGATCTATCTGATATTCTTTGTGCAAATTTACCAGATGCATATTTGCCCATTATTAAACTCCTGGTAGATAAGTTTTAGGTGATAAAAATAAACTTGTTCTTTCGCCGTCTTGAGCTGCTGCTCGTTGAAACTCATCTTCGTAAATTTGTTTTAATAATTGAATTCTATCTGGCGCTTTTTTCATAGCTATGTAATAAGCTAATCCAGCAGTTAAACATGGAAGAAATCGAAAAGGAACCTCAGCATTATTTGTGTAAGCGCCCGAGTCCTTCATCCGAACAAGAGCATAATATACTAGAGTGTACGTTGTATCGGCTGCAGGATATAGAAATAGCTTTGGGTTTATCGTACGCTCAAAGTAGTATTGACTTGGTCGTCCGCTGGTTGTTTTAACGGTATAATTTAAATATGTAGAACGACTTATTGATGTCGTTGAATATTCATTGTTACTCGAATCACGGATCACGACATCAGTAATGTCTATAATTTGTTGTGAATCATCAGCACTAGAACCAAACAAATCTGTTCCAGATAATTCTGTAGTTGTAGCTGCTAAAGACTTTTCTTGTTTTTGAATTGTCCAAAGATTTAATCCTCTGTTAGCCCATTCAGCTAACATTAAATTAATAGAACGCCTAGCGGTCTTTATATCGTATCCACTACGTGTTTGAAGACCGCAACGTTCAAAAGCTTCCTCTGCTATATCATCAATAGACAGATCAAAGTTTGCGGTTGAAGCGTAAGTAGGCACTATTTTTTATTACCCATCATGTGACCACCACCACGTTTTTTCATAACTTTTTTCTTTTTAGGACCCATAGCTCCTCCACCACGTTTTTTTACTGGTGCTGGCTTTCCACCTTTTTTCATCATACCAACTCTTTTTTTCTTACCCATCATATTGACCTCCGAATATTCGTTTATAGGTTTTTTGTCTTGATACTACAACGTCTTGATAGTACCCTCTAGGCCACAATTTATAGTACCCAGATTTGTGTAGTTTATCAGAAGCTTCTTGTAATTGCGAGAACTTTTGTATCAGCATCATGGAATAAGCTAGGTCGCTTTCTACCACAGGCATTTCTCCAGTTGGTGTTACTAAAAACTCTTGTTCTTCTTCATTAGCTGGATTTTTAGGATGAAATCCCATAAAAAATATATCTTTTTTGTTATACCATTCATTATAAGAATCTATTATTTCTTGATACTCATCAAGTGAGTAATTAAAATAAGGATCACAAAATATTAATATTTCATGAACCTTAAAATCTAGTTGTTTTATATGAGCATTTAATTCAGCTTTATATTGTTTATATTTTCTTTTTACTTCAATAATAACTTTGTTATCGTTCCATGTTTTTTTTGCAAAAGGACACGCAGGCATTCCACCTAGATGTTTATTAGGAACTTCTAAAAAATGTTCCGACCATTTACGAACATCGTCTGTTATTTCTTTTTTAGAATACACCTTTAAAATTAAAGCCTTTTATGGCTGCTCCTGCTCTTCTTTCTTTTGATATAAGACCTCCACTAGCTGCAAATGTTTTTACATTTTTAGGTTTGCCGCCTGGATTACCCGCAGCTCTTTTTCTGCTGACAGCACTCGCCTTTTGCCCACTTGTCATCCGTGTGGCTTTTGCAAGGGGTACGCACTTCGGATATTTTCTCTTGCTTCCCTTGCTGCTTTTTCTGCCACAAGGTTGATATTTTCCGTCTTTCTTCGGGGCTCCAATGTCCACCCACTTCTCTTTGACCCATGCTCTTAATCCTTTCTTTGACATTAAGTAATTGTTGTTCTTTTACGTTTGTTTTCTGCAACCGCACCACATCCTCTCGCAATACCACCTTTATTAAGATGAGAAACTTTTTTTCTTTTTTGTGAAAGTTTGTTGGAAGCAATTGCTCCTCCATTAGCTTTAGATTTTACTTTTCCTGAACAAACTGCAGAAGCGTACATATTGGCATAAGCTGATGGATAAACATCGTATTTTCTTTTTGCGGCTTCTTTACCTTTAGCACATAATTTACCCATGACCTTGACCTCTGTATTTAACGTGTTGACGTCTTTTGTTTTTATTCTTCGGCCTACTGCGAGAAGAATTACCTATACTAGTTCTTTTTTTAACAGGAGTAAAGTATTGGTTATTTGGGAGTTTTGCTGCCATTATTTCATTTGAGATAAAGGATTAGCGAGAGTTAGTTTGATTTGTTTATCAATGCTTTCTTGTAATTCTGTCATAGCTTCATTTAGCTCATTTTCTAATTTTTGCATATCAGACTCAATACCATCCACCG
>Ga0222715_10002425_pt1 | contig 17077 bp, 7 predicted proteins | sample C33_9DmetaG_FD_165056 | JGI IMG/M metagenome (GOLD analysis project Ga0222715, IMG submission 165056) | Estuarine water microbial communities from San Francisco Bay, California, United States - C33_9D | ecosystem: Environmental > Aquatic > Marine > Unclassified | place: USA: California... | reverse complement strand
AAAGCCGCGCACGTCTTGACCAGATTCAAGTAGGTATTACAGGCTTTACAAACTTGCTACAGGAGGAGTTGGAGAACCCCGCCCCGACTGAAGCGCCTGTTGAAGGTGAAGTAGTTTAAAGAGTAGTAAAACGAAAAGGGACTGAAAAGTCCCTTTTTTATTACCTGTAGATTACCAAGGTACTCCGCCTGATGTTGCAGATGCGGCATCAATTTGCTTTTGTACTTTAGCAGTACGGTTAGCTTCAATACGCGCTTTAGCTTCTGCCGCTGTTTCTTCGTCTTCAATTAAGCTAGTCCAAATCCAACCTAAAACGTCAGCTTCAGTTAAGTCTGCGTATGCAATATATCCTGCCGCTGAAGCATCATACTCGCAATGTAGTTTACCACCTTCAGAAGCAGTGTAGGATGGCGTACCATCGCTTGCCGCTACCATAGACCAGTAGATTAAAAAGACACCACCATCAGCGTCTGTGTGTTGCATGTCCGTTACGGACCATGTAGTTGTAATTGCCATGTTTCTTTCTCCTTTAAAGACAGTTGTTGTGTTTAGTTAAGTGTTGCGTCCCACATTTTGACGTATTGCGGTTGTTCGTTCATTATTCTGTAGTAACACATTACGCCTTCGTGGTTTGATTGCCCTGAGGTATATGCACTTGTAAAGTTTATTAGTAGGTTCATTCCACTAGATGATACAGAAGCCACGTTTCCTTGTGTTTCTAACACAGCTAAAGACCCAATGGAGGTTAGACTTTGAAAGGCAAATCTCACAAACCCTGCCTTAACAGAACCAGACATATTATATTCTCCTGTAACAAATGTAAGTTCTACAAGACACGGACGATGTTGATTTCCTTGTGAAACGATGGGAATAGATAACTGATTACCCGCAGAGGTTGTATTGAAAGCCATTACTCCGTCTACAGACTTACTAGGGTGGCTAGTTCCTGATATTATACTCCAAGACTTTTGCCCTGTACCGTGTCGTCCATCTGAGTTTTTTACTTCTAAGCATCCATAAGTTCCAACATTAGATGAACCTATTTTTACTTGCTCAGAACCAGCATCAACAAACAACATATTAGCATTGTTATCAGACGCAACGCGGAAGTCTTGGTCAAGACCGCCGTTATTAAACACCACGGCATCTCTACCAAAATCAGCCATTTCATGCCAAGAAATAACTGCACCTGCGTTACCAGACGTTTGGCTTCTGAATTTAATGTCTGCGCCTTGAGAGCTTTGACGAATTTGAGTTACTTGTCTAGACGATCGTTTGTACCTATCTCCACTAGCGTCTGAGAAGAAGCCTGTACCAGTCTTTAGTCCGCCTGCCCAATATGCACTACCTGCGTAGATAGTTCCATCATAGGACATATCTATGGATACACCAGAGGAAGATGAGGCACTGCCTCCACCTGTTAAAGCCCAATTGGTAGCAGTTTGGATGCCAATGTTGTTAGTGCCGCCGTCTACAAAGAAAGCGTGTTGTGAACCGTCAGACTCAACGCGGAAGTCTACGTCATTGCCAGCTTCGTTAAAGATAATATTGCTAGAAGTAAATTCAGCTATGTTAGTGTCATTGACTTGCAAGAAAAGTCGTGTGTCGTTAGCACCAGTACCAAAGTACACGTTTTGTGAAGTATCTAGTTTCCAAGAAGACCTAACAGTTTCTCCCAACTCCAAATCAATTTGACCGCCCCAAACACCGTTTACAGCAAGGGTTGTTCTATTTGAGTAATTAGCAGGGGTGGTAGTGCCTAGCCCTGTATTCCCGTTTCCATCAATATAGGCGGAATACGTCATGCTTGGTGTGGCTGCCGCTGTACCTCGTCTAAACGCAAAAGAACCATCGGTACCCATCTGTAAAATGCTGCCGCCTACGGAGTTATTTATACTCTTCCACGCACTTCCGTTGTAGTAAACATTATTAGAAATACCTGCCCCAGCGCCGCCCATCATAAACTTACTGGTGTTGTTATAATCAACTAAGAAGGCTGCACCCGCGTTACTTATGCTAGAGCCAACAGTTACAGTACTATTACCACCATCAACAAACAGCATATTAGCGTTGCCGTCAGACTCAACTCTGAAGTCGTGGTTATTACTGTCTTCGTTAATGATGACTGCATCATTAGCCAGTGCAGTAATCAGCTGCTGACCATTCGCTTGCATGATGGCAGTGTAATTAGCGTTGGTCTTTAGCTTGTCGGCTGTCCCGTTAGTTGCAGTGATATACAAGCTATCGGTGCCATCAAAGTACAGTCTTACATCATCGCTAGAGCCGAAGTTCAGGTTGTTATTGTCGTTTAGGTGTATGCTTCCGGCCTTCAAACCATGGTTATAAGTCGTTGCTGAACTGTACGTGTAATCTTCATCAACAGGCGAAGACGGAGGGCTAGTGTACCTAGCAATGGCACCCGTGCCTGAAATGCGAACAGTAGGCGTGAAATAAACATTGTTGGTAGGCTTCACGTAGAAATGCACTTTCGTAGCATCGGTATTATCCCGATACCCGATCAAGTTAAACATGGAGGACGACGCCCCTGTGCAATACCCCGCGACTGTTGTTGTTCCCGAGGCGTTTCTAGCAACAAGGTTAAACACTGCGTAGTGCTCTACGCCTCCGGCTCCAATATCAATAGTCGCGGCACCCGAAGCCCCATTACTAGCGGGGTAAAAAGTAAAGAGGTAGTACGGCGTGTTCACCGCCCATGAACCCCACGCGGGTGCTTTAATAAAGCGATGCCCGTTTAAATGGGTAACACCCGCGCTTACAAGCAGAGCGTTATTCTCGTCGTTGCCGCCGCTGTTAATTTCAACTCGGTTAGAGCCAGCATCAACTTTAAGCATATTAGCGTTGCTGTCAGACTCAACGCGGAAGTCTACGTCTGCGCTGTCTTCGTTTATAACAACATTACCTTCTAACTCAATTTGACCTGAGCCATGACTTTTTAACCTTAGCCCTTGGTTGTTATACGTTTGAACATTGTAACGGTTATTGTAAGGATATATTTGCCCAACAAGCGTTCCATCTGCCCGATAGTATCTAAATGCTTGGTTGCCGTCAGAGGTGCTATTTAATGACAGATTTCCTGCGCTCATGGTTATGCTGTTGCTAGAAGTGAGTCCTGCTGAGGTTATAGCTCCACTAGAGGTTATAGCCCCACTAGAAATTGTAGAACTAAACGTAGCTGCACCACCCGCAGAACCGTCAATTCTTAGTGCGTTAGTATCTAATGCAGTAGTCTCAGAAGTTCTAAAAATTAAGTCTTGGTCGATAGCTTGTATATCAATATATGATGCGCCAGGTGCTTTAAATCTTATATTGTTTTCAGCAAAGATTGTATTATTATTACCAACGGTAATATTACCTGCTACATCAACAGTACCGGATGCTGTGATACTACCAGTAACGTCTAAGCTTCCGAAAAGATCAGTAGTTAAAACATTATTAAAACGTGCAATATTCGCCCCAGCATTTGTTTTAACAAGCATACTACCACTAGAGGTTTTAACCAGAAGATTGTCTACGATTGCATTTGTAGAGATCAAACTTGCGCCTGTCGTTACGTTACCTGAGAAGGCGGCGTTTCCTGCCGCTGACATATCGAGGGTGAGTGCTGTGATTGTATTATTATTATATATTCCTAAAAACTTAATATCTTTGTCGTTGGTATTAGACATAACGACAAGATTATTGTTTCCATCATTTTGAATGCTACCTAGTGTTACCGCACCATCGTTAAACAGCCAATCTCCACCATCAGCATTAAGAATGATATCACCTGCAACGTCTAGTGTTAGGTTGCCAGAGCTTACGTCAATCTCATTACCGTCTATTGTGATGTTATCTACTACTACACCTGCATTGGCTGTTAAAACCCCACTACTTGTTACGCTGCCTGTAACGTCTAAAGGTTTATTAAACGCCCACTTATCGCCAGTTGCTGTGTACAAAAGTGTAGCGGCAGCACCGGCCACAGTAAGACCTGCACCATTTGCTTCGGAATTAGTAGTCGCTCCGCTTGCAACAGTGATATTTAAATCTTCTACACTGAGTGTAGCAGTATTCAGAACAGTTTGAGAACCTTCAATTTGAAGATTACCAGCAACTACAACGTTACCTACAGAATCTATAGTAAAAGCTTTTGACGTATCATTTCGTGGAATAATAGAAAACGTGTCTGTAGAGTTATTTTCACCATACATTATAGCAGCTTTACCGCTACCCCCACGCATTCTCAAACCAGACACACCCGCAGCGTTGCTATTTTCAACTAGCAAGGCATTGTTGGCATCTGTAGACATTTGTGCGACAGTTGCTGTGTTATTTACAGTAACGGATATCGCATCAGATAATACTCCCCTTGATAGGTCTCTTGCCTTACTCATTCATTATTCTCCTGAATACTGTTCTACCCTTGCTGGAGGGGCTTTCGTAAATTTCTATACTTCTATAAAAGTACTTAATATTGTGAATTATAGCACCAAGGAGGTGCGTTGTCAAATACTTTTTTTCTGCAGGTTATTGCTATGCTGATGTATTTTATACTTCGATTTCTTTTTCAGTAATAGAGTTATCACTCTCTATTTCGGCAACTAGTGCATCTATTTCATCTGAACGAGATTTCCATTCTTCTTGAGAAGAAGGATCAGGCCTTTCATCAAATACTTGAATTTTTCCCGATCCATCTACAATTATTTTTAATTTTGCCATTATCCTATCCTCACTAGTTCTAAGTTCGTTATGTATATTTGTTGTACACCATTGTACCCATTTGTGTAATATGCAATATTTTTATTTCCTGCCGCCATGTAAACAGGGCTAGAACAAAATCCTGCTCTTGTAAAATCAGTTCCATTTGCAGTCGCTATTGCATCCGCGTCCCATTTTAAGTGTCCTGTGTCAGGTCCTCCACTAATTTCAAACCTAAACGAGTGAGTATATTTGTAGTTTGCAGTGCTTGTACCTGTGTGAATGTTTGCTTGATCAGTATTCGTTAAACGGACAGTTCCTTTAATTACATAATACCCCTCCTCCACATTTACTTTCATCCATGTGCCACCATGTCCTCCAGAGGTGTTTTCAAAGTAGATTGCATCACCACTTCCTGATATTGACCAAGTTGTGCCTCCTCCATCTGAATTATCCGTAGGAGTTTGATCAAAGTCTGATCCCCCATCTACTGGGTCATTATTCAAGATGTTAATTGAGGTTTCGTGCCCCACACTCGAGGTGTGTGTAGTATTATATACACCCGCAGTTTTAACATGTCCATGAAAATACGCAGACTTATTAGAACCCGAATCTTTAGCAACATTTAAAATAGTAAAAGATTGATTAGCTGACGAAACGCCGTTAATAGCGCCCGCGCCCCCTATTTGCAATGCAGTAGGGTTACCGCTGTGATCTGTTTTTACTATAAAAGCATTGCTGCTATCGGCCGAAGTTATGACTGTAGCACCTGCAGCCAAACTTCCTGCCACGGACGCATTAGATTTAAAATCTGCATGACCTGCAACTTCTAATGCATGAGTTGCAGGAACTCGACCAATACCCACACGGTCATTTGTACCATCCACGTAAAGCATATTATCATTATTGTTCGACTCAACACGAAAGTTTAAAGTCTGAGAATCCTCATTGACGACAGTTTGAGTAGGAGTAAATCTTATACGATTTCTTATGTACCCTGCAACAAGAGTGCTAATATTCATACTCGAATCGTATGAACCATTTGTAACATCTTCTGCAATTACTGATACATATGCTGCTCCATTAGCATTACCTGCAGTATTTTTACCAATAAATTGAATTTCACCAATGCCATCATTCGCGGCAGGGCTTGCAGAGCTGTTTTCAATAATAAGCTTTGTTGAACCACTACCAGAATTACTATTGACTAATCTTAAAGAACCGTTTGTTCCTGTAGTAGTTACTGTAAGAGTGTCACTTTCTGCGGGAATACCACCGATACCAACTCGGCCATCAGCCAATATTGACATTCGTTCTGTTGGATTACCTGTTGCTCCAGTATAAAATCTCATACGGTCACCACTCCATCCATCAAAATAAATTCCTGATGATGGGTGGTCTGAACGACCATAAACAACAGAGCCGCCAGAGTTTACGTAAGTATTTGCTCCTATCATTAAACCTGCGCCAGCCTGATCAATGGTTGATATACCAGCATGACCATTTCCACTTGCTGCTTTAAAAATAAGTCTCATTCCTATTTCTTCTAGGGGGAGCGACAATGAGCCTGTGGTAGCGCCTGCAGGGTATGAATCGGGAGAGGCTACACCAATACCCAAGTTCCCTGATGCGGATAATTCCATCTTTTGCGAAAGCGGCGCGCCACTTCCTGCAGATACTGAACCACTACTATACCAAAGATATTTCCCTGTATGTTGAGCATATAGAGTGCCCAATCCTGTATTTTTTGCAATCCAAGCGGAACCAGTAAAATATAAATTAGATGAAGTAGTTACACCTGAAGTTGTGCCATAAATAGAACCTCCAGTATTAAGATCTAATACAGCATAATCAGTGCCCCAAGCACTCGGAGTGGTACGAATACCAACATGACCTGCGCTGTCTATTCTCATCTGCTCAACTGGAGTTGCACCAGCTGCTCGAGTAGAGAAAAGCAAAGCACTCGCATAATTTCCCGCAGTGGAATTTTCTTTTATTCCTTGAATATTTCCAAAGTGATAAGTATCTCCACCAGTACCATTTGAATATCCACCGAAAGCTATACCTCCGCCTGTTCCTGTGGTTGCAGAGGTTGTGTCGAATGCTAGTATGTTATTTTTAGCCTGTCCGTTAAATCCAGTCGACCCTTGTACGTGCAAAGCAAAATAAGGATTAGAATTTCCTATACCAACTTTGCCATCACCCTTAATAATCATCATAGGGGTATTGCCACTATTAGAAGTAACTTTGAAAGGAGTATTAGTAGCTGTATTCCAACGAGTATCTACCCATAAACCATCCGATGCGTCAGCGTATGAAGCTCCAGATGTTCCTGCAGAATTACCATCATTTTCTATTTTAACTGCAAAAGCATCTACATCTTTCTTAACGGTTAATAAATATCCTGGAGAACCTGTTCCGATACCAACGTTGCCTGTCGATTTTACAGTGATTTTATCCGTACCACCATTAACACGTATACCTACATAACTATCTGTATCAGCAGATCCACGACCAATCATTCCGGTATTTCCGTCACCGATAAATAAGCCATAAGCGTTATCTAAAAATATATTACCGCCTGCTATGTCCAACTTAGCAGAAGGAGAAGATGTGCCGATACCAACGTTGCCGCCCATTGGATTTATGGCTAATGTGCCAAAATAATTGGAATGTTGCTGGTCTGGATGACCCGATTGAATCCAAGATTTTCTGTCGTTAGCTTGACCAGATACTCCAAAACCTAAACCATTACTACCTGACGCTCCTCTTAGCATTATAGCGGAAGCTGTATTCCAGTCTGAAGTAGAGTTGGATGATGTTAGATTACCTATAACCTGTGGAGAATAATCTGCTGTTATAGGGTTTGAGGGAGAAGCTGTTCCGATACCAACTTTGCCTGAGGAATCAATATATAATGCGCCTGTTGTGCCACCAGCGCCTTTTTCTATTTCTATACCGGTAGAGTTTGTGGTGTCATCTCTTATTATAAAATTTCCATTAGTACCTCCCCAACCTGAAGTACCCCCGCTTGCAGCTAAATTCCAATCTGATTGTGTTGATGAATAATTATTTCTAATCTTAATACCAGTATAATACTGGTTTACTCCATCAGCTTTAATGATAGCTTGTCCGCTATGAACAACATTTAAATTACCTGTCATCGTACCACCAGCTTTTGGCAATGCCGCACCAGCGGTAGTAGTTGTACTAGTCAATACAGCGTCTCGTGCTGCGATGTCTACACCATCAACCGTTCCTGAGACTACGATATTACCTGTAACATCGACGCCAGCGGCTGTGGTGCCGAGTCTGAGCCCTGTAGCACTACCATCATCAAAGAAAAGTTGAACTGCGCCACTTACTCCAGTTTTTAATTGGTTTCTATTTGAGGCATTTTCTATACGGAAATCATCAGAAACTAGTTTAAGAGCTCCTGACGCATAAGTATTTGTAACATAAGAATGGCTACCATCATGATAAAGTTGTAAGTCTCCACCCGTTCCAGCTCCTAGCTCTAGTTTAATACTGTCGCCAAGTATTAAATCACCAGTAAGAGTACCACCCGCTAAAGGTAGTTTAGTAGCAATACTACTCGTAAGAGTACTTGACAAAGTAGCGCTGTTTCCGATCGACGTTGCAAGTTCTTCGAGAGTATCAAGAGTACTCGGAGCGGAACCTACCAGATTGCTTACGGCTGTACTCACCGCACTATTTAGTGCTGTAGTATCTACGAAGCTGTTGGAAGATAGGTAGCTTGCTACTTGAGTATTTACTGCACCACTTCCGAGTTTAGCGGAAGTGATTGCACCATCTGCAAGAGCATCTGTTGTGATTTTTGTATTAGCCATTTATAGTTCCCTTTTACCTTACCCGTCAACGTGCGTTTTTACAGGCCCTGGGGTTGCATCAATTATTGCCTGAGCTGCTGCTCTTTCTTCATTGTCTTTTACGATCACTGGATTTGCGACTGTAGCTGTAACGGGGTCTTCACCTATTTCCTGAGTCGTAACCTCTACAGTTGCTTCAAGAGGTTCAATTGCAGGAATTACAAATGTTTCTGTAACATCTTGCATCTCTCCTGTTTCCATGTTCATCTCTTGACCAGTAGTAATAGTTTCACTTGACTCTGGTACACCTACAGAAAGTTGATACTGCGCTACGCGAGCTTTCGCTGTTTTATACGCTTCTACCTGTTGTGCAAATTGTTTTGCATCTGCGGCAGCTTGTAATTCGGCAGGTATATCACCAGTAAAGCAGTCTGCGCCTTGTTCAATAATATCATCGAGTACTCTTTGATAATCTGAGTTTCCTTCTGCTAAAGGAATACCAGCTCCGTCTAAAATTCTGCGAACTGTTTTTTCATCTATTGTTTCATACATTTCATTCTCTCCTATAACTCAGCATCAGCTTGCCATTGAAATATTAGTCTATGTGCTGCCCATGCGGCACCATTTCTAGGCACATAGCTTCTAAAGCTTGTGGTGCCTATATTGTTTGTTGTTGTATTATAGCTTGCCGATCCTGAATTTGAGTTTATGTAAGCTCTGCCACTATAGGCATTACCACCATTAGAACTATTAGGATCATAAGTAGTAACTGTAGGAGCATCTCTCATTTGAGTTCTAAAATAAACTTGTGCAAGTACATTAGTAGCATCTGAACTGCCATAATGGTCTACAGCACCCACAGAAGAGAGTGAAGTACTACCTGTAACATATGCGTCTTTATCATAACTTTTTTGATAGTACCTCTCACACAACGCCAACTCTTCGCCGTATGAACGATGCTCGAATGGAGTGGCGACTTTGCCAACTTCTAGTTGTATCTGCGATATTTGCCAAGTTGCGTTATCAGTAGACATCATAGCATTATCTGCGTAAGCAGCAAATCCAGCATACCCAGTAGTGGATTTCCATTGACCATTTGTTGCTAGTCCATTCCAAGTACTGCCATATCCCATGCCCCATCTAAATTCTAAAGATCTAACATTGCCTCCAGGCCAAGTTCCATCAGTTATAGGAGGTATTAAAAAACTATGGTAAGTCCACTGGCCAGCAACTGTATTATACTGTAAAGATATAGTTCTTGTGCCATTATTTGATAACTGAACAGACATTGTTGAAGTTAAAGAACTTTTTACCCAAAAGGATAAGGTCATAGGTTTACATGATGCTGTACCTAAACCAATATGAGCAAGATTTTGTCCTTCTACCACGTGGTTGATTTGACAGTAATCTGAAGATCCCGGTGTATGTGGAGTTGTTGTTGTGACTTTCATACTTTTAGTAAGTGTGCCTCCAGGCCCATCACTTACTTGTTCAATATTACCAGCCCAAGACCCCGATTTCTCAAAATAATACTGATCAATATGCCTCGCGCCGCTAGAAACCGAGGTAAAAGAAGTTCCTCGTTGAGAAACTTGCATTGAGCCGTTAATGAGCAAGTTTCTACGACCTACTCCAATAAGAGCTTGTTGTTCCGCTGTAGTTTCAGCACGTAGCATCGCCTCTCCGGCAATTCCTGAAGGTTTGTCCAGTTCAGCAAGCTTCTCGCGAACGTTGATTTCTGGTTTTGTAAATTTAACTGCCATTTGTTATTCCTCTACTATGAAGCCGTTGCTTGCACTGATTGCTGCACCCACTGCGTCTGTTGTGTTGTCGACTCTTCGAAGTCCTTGAAATACTGAACGTCCTGCACTTGTTCCAGCATGAAGCAATTCTGTATCGTCATCGTATGCTAATGCTGTGACTGCATTCGATGTACCGTACAGGGTTGCCTTTGCATTCGTTTGAAAGAGGTGCTTCTCGTCGTTGTATATTTTGGCAATTTGTTCTGGTGTTGGGGCTGTGGCTGAGACACGCCATAGTGCTAATGAACTATTAGTTGCTATATTAGTTCCTCCTTCGTGTCCTATATCCAACGTAGGCGATGTTGAAGAAGAAATAGTAGTTGTCAACCCACTTGCAGTATCTTCTAAGATTCCATCAATATATAAAGATACAGTGCCTCCAATTTTTGTACCACATAAAAAATGCCAATTATTATCATCCAAAGCGTTATTGGTCTTCGCGAATGCCCAGGCAGTATTATCTTTAACTGCGAATTGCGCTTTAGACGTACTACTCAGTATTCTAGCTCTAAATATATTTGCTGATCCCGTAGACCTATCTAAAAACATCTGCTCTGCCGCTGTCGCTGAGGTCTTGAACCAACCCATCACAGAGAAGTCACCCGTACCAAAGTCTAGCGCACTGTTATAAGGCTGTTCTAAGTAGTTACCAGTACTAAATCCACTATACCCCACAAGTTCAGCACCTGTTGCTACAGCAGTTTTCGTAACTGTGCCGACTACTTGGAGACCGTTGCTATTAACACTGCGGTCTTCTTCTGCTAGGCGTACTGAGACGTTGTCATAAATATTAACCGTACCTGCAACATAAGAACCGAAGGATACATAAATAGTAGTAGCGGTTGCTGTAAAAGTTATTTGATTAGTACCAACAATAACGGCTGCATTACCTAAGGAGCCTTGGACATTACCTCCTGCCCCATAAGCTGTTGATACATAAATATACCTATTGGATAGACCTGACACAAAGTCGGCAGATAAAGTATAAGTTTTACCTACAACACAAGTTATGGTTTGATATGCCCAATTAAGTTGATTATTATTGTTTGTTACAATACCAAGTTGTCCAGAGGGGTTTGAAATTGTTCCAGAAGCAGTACTAGTCCACCCAGTAGTATTACTAGCAAACGTACCATTAGTAATCAACTCAGACCCAGTAACATTCGTAGTATCAGTATCCGAAAGTGTTGCGAGTTTGATGTCGCCGTTCATCCAACCTGTGTTATAGTCTGAAGTGATAAAACAAGAAACCCTATCTGGGTCACTTGCTACTCGATAGTGATTTGCTAACGAAAGACCACTGACTGATTTAGATGCGGCGTCTTCTTCATTAAGGGCAATACTTTCGATATTATTATCTGACGAAAGTGCTGAAACGTGTACGTCATCATCGTGCGAAATAGAGTTTGTTATGCGCCCTGTGAAAGTTGATAATCCATTGTAGTAAGTTGCTGAAGTGTCTACTGTTGGAATAGTACTTATTTCAGAAGCATATCTATGACTAAACAAAATACTGTGGTTACCCACAAAGCTGATCTGATCAACAGCTGCATCGGTGCCTTGACTTGTGCCAGTAAGATCAACAACAGTCCCATTATCCTTAATAACACTCACACCACCATCAGTAGCAACCGCTAGGGTTGGCACAGGGAGTCCAGTGTCAGCGTCGATAGGTGCGTTAGGTAAAACAGTTGCAGCTACATCTCGGCAGTAGAGATGGACTATAGACGCAGAACTATCCTGCAGATACATACCTAACCCGTCATTTCTACTAGAAATATCTCCGTTATAGCAATATTTTCCATAATTATAATGATACATACTACCCTTCTCAGAAATAAAATTTATCGAAAAGAAAAACGGAGAATATCCAGAATAACTTGCTACATAGAATCCACCGTTTAATGCTGTTGCTCTACCCAACCACGATCCTCCACTAGAGCTCTCGCCTCCTAACATATCTTTAGTGTTGCAATCAAATACTATCCACATTGACATATCGGGATCATCACCGTCATATATTGTAAGTTTAGTGTTTTCTACAACAAATACAGCAACACTTGGAAACTCTTTTCTTGCTCCACGAGTAGATGTATTGAGTGTTTCGTTATACCAGCTTGTATTCTGTGTGCGCTTTCTCCATGCACCACCATCGCTATCTTTGCGTGTGTCATAGACGAAAACGTCGACCGCTGTGTTTGTGTTGCTTTCAGCAATTGCTTTTAATTTTGCGTTTTCTACTAAAGCTGTTCCTGCTACATCTAATGTTGCCGTAGGTGATGTTGAACCAGTTCCAATACCAACTTTACCTGTTGAGTTAATCGATACGTGTCTGCCATGATCGCCATAACTAACGTGAACTAAATCTTCACTTTCATCCCATCTAAATTCTGCTTTAGTTACATCAGAACTGCCATCATTGTTAGTAATCTTGATAATGCCATCAGTACTTGTCTGATCGTTATTAGAGTCTGTTTGAAGGTTTAGGATGTTGTAAGTGTCGCTGTGAATAGTCAAGCCCACATCGGCAATAGTCATCTTTACATCACCATCAGTTTGCGGGGCACCAGTAGAGGAAATATTATTTTTGAATATAATACTGCCAGTACCTGACGTAGAACCAATAATAACATCGTTGCTGTGATAACCAATCTTACCTCTATTACCACCTTGAGGTCCAATATCGATATGCGGACTAGTTGCACTTACATGAAGTAATGCATCAGGCGCAAGTGTTCCGATACCAACTTTGCCTGCACTAGTAATACGCATTTTCTCTACTGCAGCGGTAGTGTCCGTACCGCCAGCATTTGTCCAGAAAGATAAAGCTGTTGCTGAGTTACGACTTGAGCCTACTTCATTTACTATAGCAATTCTTCCAGCATCTCTTATACCTTGAGCGTTGGAGTCGTCCATAGTACTAAAACCAAGATAACCAGTTGAACCGTTTCCTGTACTTAAGGACTGTCGAACAGATACAAGTTGCATAATAGAATGAGCATTATTATCTGCCATTTCAGAACTTGTAATAACAAAGTCAGACGTTGTGTTTTGACCTGGTGTATGATTATAAGTTCCTGCACCTTGAATATGAAGTTTGGCAACTGGAGAATCTGTTCCGATACCAACGTGGCCAGAAGAGTTTATAACTAACTCATCTGCTCCTGCCCCATTGTAATTTAATCGGAACGTATTGTCAGTATAAGTATATGCCATCCACCTATTAGTGGAGTTTGTTGCCATAAAACTAGTAGTACCTTTGATAACTAACTTTTCGCCTGGGGCATCTGTTCCGATACCGACGTTGCCTGCATCAGTAATAACCATAGGTCTTGTATTATCGGTTACATTTCTAAAATATAGATGACTATTAGTTACACCTGTTGAACCACCACCGATAGCAAATACTTTACTACCTTGAGTGTTCTCAAATAAGATATGAGATGCATCACCTGTTGCTGTACTACCCTTGATGTGTAATTTACCATCAGGCGATGTTTCACCAATACCAACGTTGCCGTCTCCGTCTACAACCATTCTAACATTATTATGTGTAGCAAATTCTAAACCACTATCACTTGTAGTTCCAAAAAATGCATTGTCGACAGAGCTTCCAACAAACCTATTGCCCGAGGAACCCTCTACACCAGCATAGAGTACATTACCAGTATTTTGAATACGAACACTTCTTTCAGTAGTAGAACCTCCGTTAATAAAAATGTCGCCAGTCATAGTACCACCAGCTTTCGGAAGTGCTGCGTTAGCTGTAGTACCTTGAGCTGCTGTAGCGTAATCACTAGAATCAAAAGCCTTAACCTGTGCAAGATTAGTTACTTCTGAATCCATCAAAGCGCCAGAGGATGTTACGTTTGCCGTATCAGTTACATCTGCACCTACTTCTATACCGTCGAGCTTAGTGCCATCAGTAGCTACATCACGACCGTCAAAAGTACTATTTGTTGTAATTGCACCGGTCATTGCTCCGCCGGCTTTTGGTAGTGCAGCACCCGCTGTAGTCGTCGTGGAAGTTAGTATTCCATCTCGTGTTGCAATATCTACTCCATCAACTGTGCCGGAGACTGCAATATTACCAGTAATACCTATGCCTGCACTACTAGTAACAAACTTAGGACTATTATCGTGGTATAGAGTCTGTGCTCCACCTGAGCTAAATAATGCAGATGTTTTGCTTAAAGCAGCATTACCGACTGTGACAGTTCCTGAAAGTATTTGAATATGTCCAGCACCATTGTCTCGTATAATACTGTTACTGGTATCATGATAGATTTCTAAATCGTTTGAGTCACCAAGTTTTAGCTTCTTCGTATCTGCAAGTACTAAATCTCCAGAAATTGTTAAGTCATTTACATCGGTAAACGATACATTTCGAGATCCTGCGGTAACTTCAATTTCTGCATTATTTACAGGAGCTGTATCAAAGGTAAGAGTTGTGCCTGACACAGTATAAGTATCTTTATTCTGATATACTGCATTGACGTAAACTTGTGTGTTATTTTCGCTACCAGGAGACACTGAAAGAGTGTAGGCTGCTGTTAAACCGTTTCCTGTAAACGTATCAAGAGTAATATCACCTGTACCTACTACTTTTACAAAAGTATTTATTTGTACTAAGTCGCTCGCGCTCGCGGCGGTTGATAGTACTATAGAAACACCATTTGTAGCTGTGTAGTCAGTAGAAGGGTCTAGAAGTAAACCGTTTACGTATACTTCTAAGTACCCAACGATATATTTCATAGTGCGAGAGTTATCGTCAGACCCTGTAAAAGTAGTCTGATTATTCGTTGCTGTATAAGCATAAGGTTGCCAAATGGCAGTTTGTTGTGTTGCAGTTCCACCAACTTCTACGACAGAATCACTTCCATCGTTTTTCTTGATATACATCTTACCGTCATAGGTATTGATTGCAACTTCGCCTAGCTCCAAAGAACTGGTACTAGGTACAGCGCCCGACGATGCCGAGCGCTTTAATTTGATCGTTTGTGCCATTTGGCTCTCCTAAGTCTTGCGTATATACGCTAGGATTTTAAATTATTTAGCTAAAGGTTCCGCCGTCTATGGTATTTGCCCAAGATGCTACACCAGCAGTATTCATGCTCAAGATGTAGTCGGTAGCGGTTGCGTTACCGGAAGGTTTAACGAGTCTTGTGTATCCGCCGTTTGAAGCTTTACCTACAAGAAGGTCACCGACTGCGGTAGCTGAGATTGCTTTAATTCGCAAAGTATCGTTGCTAACTTCAGTAGTAATATTGTCATCATTTACGTGAAGAGTGTTGCCTGACTTAACAAGTGCATCTCCCGCAATTACCTGACCAGCACCAGAGAATTGTACAAAAGTTAGTGCAGTAGTGTTAAGAGTAATTGGATCATTTGTTGTAAGTACGAAACCATTATCACCGCCAACAGTACCTTCTTCTACAAAAGTAAACATACCAGAAGTTACTTCTGCAGAGATATTTGCATCGTCTGCTCGTGCAGGCACAGCACCTACTACATAAATACCGTTCTGGCTTCCAGTCGTTTGATCTTTAACAAGTACGCGGTCTCCATTTACAAGAGTAACACCATCAATGGTATCACCTGCATTAAGAGCAGAAGCGATTGTAATGTTTGCAGTAGTAGCAACTCGTACTGAATCTTTAATATCAAGTGCTTGTTTAACTGCGTCTACATATCCTTTGTTTGCAGCATCTGTATCATTTGTAGGAGTTGCTACATTCGTAATTCTAGAAGTATTTACATCTACTACACCAACACCATGTGGGTTTAATGAGATATTTTTGTTGTTGTTTGTAGTCGAAATTTCTAACCCATCCAACGTCAAATCGTCAACAACTAACTCTGTAACACCTGCAATGGTAGTGCTTGAAGCTCCAAGAGCAACAGTAGTAGAACCAAAGGTTACACTATCATTTAGAAGTTGAGTATTAGTTACACCAGAAGCTTTAACTGTTACAACACCACTTGATACTGAGAAATCATCGCTGTGGAATGATGCAACACCTTTATTGCTCGAAGAAGCCAGTTCTCCTGCAATCGTAACAGTTGTTCCATTAGCAGTTGTATCAATACCTTCGCCACCTGTGAAAGTAAACCCTTCACCAATAGTAGCAGCAGCTGTCGATCCATCTTCAGCAGTTAAAGTAATATCTTTTGCTTCAATCCAACCGTTTGTGGCTGTAAAGTTTACACTGTCAAAAGAGGCAACACCTCTATTTGCTCCACCGGCTGTAGTAGCTGTAGTAGCATCTTCACCAGTAATAGTAATTACTTGCCCAGATACACTTGTATCAATGCCTGTACCGCCTACAATATCAAGTCTTTGACTGATAAGAGAAACGTCAGAGTTTGCTCCTGTGTCTGCTCCAATATCTAAGATAGTAGAAATGGTGGTAAATGTAACTGCACCACTACCATCTGTAATGAGAGCTTGACCCGTAGACCCGTCAGTAGTTGGGAAACTATATTCAGTACCAATATGTAACTGCTTGTTGAATACAATTTTTTCTGCAGAGTTAGTAGTAACTAACGTGATGTAGTTATTACTACCTTCACTGATAGTAAGACCTGTTGCAGAGTTATCAACTAACTTAAATTCAGAGGCTTGAGCACTAAAGTCAATAGTACCTGTATTAACTACTAAAGAAGCAGCAGGGTCTAGTATTAGATTGCCCGTGGTTGTATCGATTTGGTTTGCAGTATTATTGAACCGCATAGTACCTGAAAGCA
>Ga0222715_10002424_pt1 | contig 17092 bp, 14 predicted proteins | sample C33_9DmetaG_FD_165056 | JGI IMG/M metagenome (GOLD analysis project Ga0222715, IMG submission 165056) | Estuarine water microbial communities from San Francisco Bay, California, United States - C33_9D | ecosystem: Environmental > Aquatic > Marine > Unclassified | place: USA: California... | reverse complement strand
CCGGACGCTTACTTTTAATCCATATTTTTCTACCATAAGCCATCAAGCAAAAAGCGAGGGGCGGCTTATGATCACCTCAGTAAGAAATTGGTATATAGTTGCAGTCATAGATGGGGAACAATTGGTCGGTGAAGTGTTATACGGTACAGTGCATAATGACCAAACTTTTCGTTTTTTCGAAGGGGACTACGTGACAACATCACGGATCGTGTCGATGGATGTTAAAGCTAAGCAAGTAATAACTTCCAGTAACTCTTATTATGTCCTTAAGGGAAGTGGCAAACGGGCCACTATCGATTTAGACGATTTCGAACTACTTCGGCATGGTTTTTCACCTGAGCAGATCAGGGTTTTAAACAGCTCATCGCCTCTTTTAGCCCATTAGCTTTGGCACCAACCCAAAGGAATCGAAGCACCAATTTCAAGAGTTAAACGCCAGATAAAAGATAACCGGCTGCGGCTGATTTGTAGTAGTTTTACTGATTAGGATTAGATTTTATCTGACAGACTGTTATAAACGAACAACAGACCTTGCTGCTACGCTCAAGGAAGCAAATCAATCCCAAACTGCTTCAGCAATAAAGAAAACAGCCAAAAGCAAATTATCGTTATTAATGAGCTGATGAGTAATGATAGCCAAAAACTATAGCGTTGCATCAGCGCGGGAAAAAGTAAAAACATAGGCAATGTCGGAAATACATACCAAAAGGTGTACCAAGCATGATTGGCTATTTTCTCTGACGGCTGCTTTTCAACATATAACCAAATCATGGTCAAAATGGTTACTGTCGGTAATGCAACTATCATTGCGCCTAGTTTATCACTTCGTTTTGCTAGCTCTGATGCCGCTACGATGACAGTTGCGGTGATCAAATACTTAGTTATTAGCCAACCCATATAATGTCCTTAAATGAAAAACCGATTGCCTATCGGTTTTTGTTGTGACAATATAACCAACGAATTAAATAGAGTAAAGTGTAATGCAGTTAGGTGAACTAGAAAAGTTAGTGCTTCAACATTTCTGGAATGTGAAAGAAGCGGATGCAAAGCAAGTACATAAAGTACTGGGGTTAGCTCGTGGTAATTCGTTAAATACTATCCAAAGTACGCTTGATAGGTTATTTAAAAAAGAATTACTTAAACGCACTAAACAAGGCCATGCGTATTGTTATTCAGCCAGAGTAGATCGTGAAGGCTTAATTGCTCAACTTATTTCAAATGTAACCAGTGACTTTGTTGATGATGGTGAAAATAGCTTAATTGCTGCGTTCAGTTCTGCTTCGGCACAGCTTAATGACGAACAACTCGATACATTAGAAAAAATGATCGAGAAACAACGCCAGCTAAGAAAGGAACGGGCTTAATTATGTTAGTTGGAGATATGGCAATCGTTCTAAATTTGCTCAGTGTTTCAGTGCTTGCATTTGTGATCGGTATTGCAACTGTTGCTGTCGTATCTCGTTTTGTGTTGTTCAGACTCAAACAAGTCAGTTTTAATAGTCAAAAGTTTATATTGTGGTCACTAGTGAGTGCACCTTGGTGGATAGCCTTTTCTTGTATTGGTTACTTTATGCCTTACTCGTTAGGGTTTGATAAAGTTTTTAACATAAGCTGGTTCGAAGATTTTGCCCATTGGCACCATATCGATATTTTTAGCTTTTCAAGTTGGCACGCGTTAACCTTACTTTTAGCACTAATCTATTTAGCTTGGCGCGTAACTAAGACTACCTTTGTTAGAACCAAACAGTCCATCGCATTATCGAGTTTACTAAGCTTTACTGATGCACAAGATGCTAGGACGACTAATGGCAATCAATATTTATTGATGCCTGTTAAAGTGCCTGTTGCCTTTACTACAGGTTTTATATCTCCCAAGATATATGTATCAACCGGACTGCAAACCCAAGTTAGCGATGAACAACTTAATATCATCGTTAATCATGAACTGGCTCATGTAACGGCAAGAGACCCGTTATTTAAAGTGCTTTTCACGGCACTTGCCAGCTTCTATCCGTCACGTATAAAACAAACCCTAATCGAGCAATATGTCTTAATGACGGAAAAGATGGCCGACAATGAGGTCACAAAAGAATACGACCACCTTGATATCGCACAGACATTAATTGATGTCGCTAGACTTCAAAAAGCACTTCCTACGGATTGCGATCAGGCGTCTGTTAGCTACTTCGGACATGATTACACGAGTCTTCGTGTTGAGGGTTTATTAAATCCAATTAATAAACCGTCACTTACTACTATCATCATTACTCTAGCATTATTGGCAACTATGCCAGTACTAGCGGCATCCACAGTCGATAGTTTTCATCACTTTATCGAAACTTTTTTCATCCATTAATTAAGGATATGGAATGAGATTTAATCTTTATAAAAGCAACAGCCAAAAACCGATCGGCAATCGGTTTTTGGCTGTTGGTCTAGTTTTAACAACGGGGGCTGGTTTAGTAACATCAACTCCCTTTTTGGCTAATGCGCAAATCCAGCAGCAATTACAGTCATCACATCAGGTTATAAATTTAAGCAAGGCTGTGACCATGACTCTACAAAGTCATCCTGAGCTAAAAGCCTTGATAGCTCAAGAAGCTGTGTGGCAAGGTAATATCGAGCAAGCTGGCATTGGAGAGCGTCCTCAAATAGGTTTAATGATTGAAGATGCGTTAGGGACAGGTGAGCATAGCGCATTACAAAGTATGCAATCAACGCTCACATACTCTTGGTTGCTTCAACAAGATCAAATTGATGGCAGAGTTAATGCGGCAAAAAGCCAAGCAAATGCAGTAATAGTAGAGCAAAAAATAAAAGCTCTCGATTTATCTGCGATTGTTGCTAAACAGTTTGTTGAAATCTTGATAAAGCAAGAGCGCTTGAAACTCAATCAATTAGCGGTATCTCAGGCACAGGAAGTGGTTGACGCTATTGCCAAAAGAGTAAAAGCAGGCAAAAGTTCTAATGTCGAAATGCGCTTGGCTCAAGCTGAGTTGGTTCGAAGAAATCTCGCTGTCGAAGATTTAGAGCACGAATTAAAAGCCAGCCATTATCAACTGTCATCCTTATGGGGTAAGCCTCAGGCAGAGCTTAAGTTAACGGGAAATTTAATGCTTAAGCCGGAAATTCCATCTGTAGAAAGCCAGCTAAACAAGCTTAAGCAAATCCCGCAAATACAGCAGTTCGCTAATGAACAACGTATCGCCCAGTCTCAAATGGAACTTGCACGTATTGAAGCCAAACCTCAGTGGCAATTCACTGCTGGACTAAGACGATATGAAACGACCGATGATTTTGGTTTAGTGGCGGGTGTCTCTATTCCTTGGGGAAGTGAAAATAGAAATGCAGGAACAATGGCTGCCTTACGCGCAAAACAAGATGTTCTGGCAAGTCAGCAACAAGCCCTAATGCAGAAACTCGATGCGCAGCTCTATGTGCTATTGCAAGAAATGGCACATTCCCATCATGTCATTGAAACGATTCAATTAGAAATAATTCCCGTACTAGAAAACGCGTTGACGGAAGCCGGTCAAGCATTTGATATCGGCAAACTTAGCTACAACCAGTGGAGTGATATCCGTAGAGAGCTACTTAGCGCCCAAAATCAGTTACTTGATGCTTATCAATCTTTGCACTTACAACATATTGAAATTCAACGTCTAACTGGCGTGTCCGTTAGTGATAGCGAGTAGAACCGTGAGTAAACTTATGAAAAATAAAAATATTCTGTCGTCATTGAGCTTGGCGATTATTATCTCATTCACAGGTGTCGTCGCACCTAATGCTATTGCAGCATCAACACCTGCGGCAGAGCAAGCTGAACCAGAGAAAGGTCCACACCGTGGGCGTATGTTACGAGATGGTGATTTTGCCATTGAACTCTCTATTTTTGAAACAGGTGTGCCACCAGAGTTTCGCGTTTGGGCGACTAATGATGGACAGCCTATAGACCCAAAGAAAGTCGATTTAAACGTAAAGTTAATTCGTCTAGGTGATGGCACTGATGATATTAACTTTAATGCCCAAGGTGACTTTCTTCGTGGTGATATGGTGATTTATGAGCCTCACTCTTTTGTTGTAGCCATTGAAGCCACTTATCAGGGTAAAAAGTACAATTGGCGATATGACAATTTCGAAGGTCGCACCACGATTGAGCAGGCAGTTGCCGATGCAATGGAAATCAGCACTGAAATTGCAGGCCCAGCTACCATCCACCAAACCATAACCGCTTATGGCAAATTAAGTTTACCTGTGGACGCTAAGCGAAACATTGCTGCCCGTTTTGATGGTGAAATCACCAAGTTGCATGTCAATTACGGTGAAACTGTCAAAAAAGGTCAAACACTGTTTACAGTAGAAAGTAATGAAAGTCTTAAACCCTACGTTATTAAAGCGCCCACTAACGGTGTTATTACCCAGTTATTCGCAAACGCGGGAGAGCAAACGGGCGGTAGAACCTTACTGGCCATTACTAATTTCACTCGCCATATTGCCAAATTAGCGGTTTATCCTTCGGATTATTCAAAGGTGAAACTGGAAACGCCAGTATCGTTAAACGTTGAAGGTCATGAGGAAACCCTTGCAGGTAAGGTGTCATTTATTGAGCCTAGCGTGAGAGATGATCAGGCAAGAATTGTTTGGGTCGAATTAGAAGATAGTAACCTTGCCGAAGGCAGCTTTGTAAAAGCTGACATAGAAGTTGCAACCATTGATGTACCACTGGCTGTAAAACGTGTGGGCTTGCAAGGCTTTAGAGACTTTACTGTTGTTTACGCCAAAGTGGGTGAGCAGTATGAAGTTCGTATGCTTGAGTTGGGCCGCGCTGGAGGCGAATGGATTGAAGTATTAGGTGGCCTAAAAGTGGGAACCGAATACGTGACCGACAATAGCTACATCTTAAAAGCCGACATTGAAAAGTCTGGCGCATCACACGATCACTAGGAGCGTATAAATGTTGGAGTCAATTTTACGCTTTTCAATAAAGCGCAAATTCCTTGTTATGGTGATGGTGTTAGCTGTGTCAGGTTTGGGGATATGGAGTTTTACCAAACTACCGATTGATGCAGTGCCCGATATCACCAATGTGCAGGTAATGATCAATACCGAAGCGGCTGGGTTTACGCCATTAGAAGTTGAGCAAAGGGTAACTTTTCCGTTAGAGACCGCGTTGTCGGGTTTACCGGGGTTAACCTATACCCGCTCAGTTTCTCGTTATGGCCTATCTCAAGTGGTTGCAATATTCAGTGATGATACTGATGTCTATTTTGCCCGTCAGCTTGTGAATGAGCGTTTATCAGCGGCACGCGCTGAATTACCGCTGGGCTTAGAGCCTCAACTTGGGCCAATTGCGACAGGTCTTGGTGAAATATTCATGTTCACCGTTGATGCTGAGCCTGATGCGACACATGCTGATGGCACGCCTATTACACCAACGGATTTACGAACCGTACATGACTGGACAATAAGACCACAGTTAATGCGGGTGCCGGGTGTAGTAGAAGTGAACCCGATAGGCGGATTTGAGCGTGAAATATTAGTCGCTTTCAAACCTGAAAAGTTACTTGCTTTTGGGCTGTCACAAGCCGATGTGGTTGATGCAATTTCGCAAAACAACCAAAACCAAGGTGCAGGCTTTATTGAGCAAAATGGCGCACAGTGGTTGTTAAGGCTGCCCGGTCAGGTTACTGATATGACTGCCATTGGTAATATTCCGCTTAAGTCGCTTGATGGTTCATCAATTTATATAAAAGACGTAGCCGATATTGAAAACGGCAAAGGGCTAAGAACTGGTGCTGCTACACAAAATGGTCGTGAAGTGGTAATGAGTACGGTGTTCATGCTTATTGGTGAAAACAGCCGCACCGTTGCCCATGCCGTGGGAGAAAAGCTCAAAGAAATTAACGCCACTTTACCAGAAGGTATTGTCGCAACCGCTGTTTATGATCGCACTAAATTAGTTGATAAAACCCTGCAAACGGTTCAGCTTAACCTGACCGAAGGGGCGGTTCTGGTAATCGTTGTACTCTTTGTATTGTTAGGGAATTTCCGAGCCGCATTCTTAACGGCCTTAGTGATCCCTTTTGCTATGTTAATGACAGTGACAGGTATGGTACAAACTCGCGTGAGTGCAAACCTGATGAGCTTAGGCGCGTTAGATTTTGGTTTGTTAGTCGATGGTGCCATTATCATCGTAGAAAATTGTCTTCGCAGGCTAAGTCAGGCGGGAAACAATCCTTTGCCATTAAAAGAACGCATGGAATTGGTGTTCGAAGCAACGAAAGAAGTCATACGCCCAGCGTTATTTGGCGTGTTTATTATCACCGCTGTTTACTTACCAATTTTTGCCCTAGAAGGTGTTGAAGGCAAAATGTTCCACCCGATGGCAATCACCGTGGTTATTGCGTTACTTAGCGCTATGGTGTTATCGGTTACCTTTGTGCCAGCTATGGTTGCCTTGTTATTTAAAAAGCCTGTGAAAGAAAAACATAGCCCAATAATTCGAGGTGCTGCTGTTCTTTACAAGCCCGCTTTGAACTGGGTATTAAAAGCCCGCTGGTTAGTTGTTGTAGTCGCAACAGTATTAGTTGGCTTTTCAGGTTATCAGGCAACTAAGTTAGGCAGTGAATTTGCGCCTAATTTGGATGAAGGTGATATTGCCATGCACGCGCTACGAATTCCGGGCACGTCATTGTCTCAAGCAATCGCGCTTCAGGAATCTTTAGAAGATAAAATTAAACAAATGCCAGAAGTTGAACGCGTCTTTGCCAAAATAGGCACTGCCGACGTTGCAACAGATGCCGTTCCGCCAAGTGTCGCAGATAACTTTATTATCCTGAAACCTCGCGAGTTGTGGCCTGATCCTGACAAAACGAAAGTACAAATCGTGGAAGAGTTAGCCGCGCTAGTAGAGCCAATTCCGGGTAACCGCTATGAGTTTTTACAGCCAATACAAATGCGTTTCAACGAATTGTTAGCTGGGGTGAGAGCTGAACTTGCTATAAAAGTGTTTGGTGATGACTTTGATACGTTGACCACGTTAGGCGATGAGATAGAAGGAGCTATCACTCAGGTTGAAGGAGCCGTAGATATACAAGTTGAGCAAACTACTGGCTTACCTATGCTTAGCCTAGTACCAAATCGTGAAAAACTGATGCAGTTTGGCATTAGCATCAGCCAAGTACAGTCTCAAGTGGCAACGGCTATGGGCGGTACAATCGCAGGTAAGTTTTATCAAGGCGATGTTCGCTCAGATATTGTAGTAAGGCTTGCAGAGTCTCTGCGCAATGATATCGATTCATTACCTTATTTACCGATAACCTTGGCTGATGGGCATTCAGTACCACTTAAAGAACTGGTTGATATTGAGCTGATATCGGGTGCTAACCAAATTAACCGTGAAAATGGTAAACGTAGAGTAGTGGTAACTGCCAATGTTCGTGGTAGGGACTTAGGTAGTTTTGTTGCAGACATCCAAGCAGCCATTAATGAAAACGTTGAAGTACCTGCTGGTTATTGGGTGGAATATGGCGGCACTTACCAAAAACTGCAATCCGCTTCAGAGCGCCTAAGTATTGTTGTACCTGTCACTTTAATCATGATTGTCGGTTTATTAATCCTCGCGCTTAACTCGTTTAAAGACGCCATGATCATCTTTACGGGGGTTCCACTTGCTTTAACAGGTGGTATTGCTGCGCTGTTATTACGTGATATTCCGTTCTCAATATCGGCAGCGGTCGGCTTTATTGCTTTATCGGGCATCGCTATCCTTAATGGACTGGTTATGGTGTCGTTTATCAGAGAGTTGCGCAAAGAGGGAATGTCACTGGATAAAGCAATATTTGATGGTGCCTTGACGCGTCTTCGACCTGTGTTAACAACTGCACTCGTTGCATCATTAGGTTTTATTCCTATGGCGTTAAATACGGGGATAGGCTCAGAGGTTCAGCGGCCTCTAGCAACAGTGGTCATTGGTGGCATCATTTCGTCAACGATTTTGACCCTGTTTGTCATTCCTGCCTTATACAGAATTTTACATAAAGAAAAGGAGTCTATTTTGACTGATGTTGAAGTATTGGAGTCTCAAGATGCCAAGTAACATGATTAAAGTACTGACTTATGTGGCGGTTGCGCTGTTAGCGCTTCTCAGTATCGAAGCTTTTGCTCACGGAGTCGATGATAAAACCAGAGCATTTTTAGAGCAGAATACGGGTGTTCAGTTTATTCCGTTCCTGTATATCGGTGCTAAACACATGATAACGGGCTACGACCACTTATTATTTCTAGTCGGTGTGATCTTCTTCTTATATCGCAGCCGTGACGTACTTTTATACGTCACCATGTTTACTCTCGGACATAGCACAACGTTATTATTTGGCGTGTTAAGCGATATTCAAGTCAATGCTTATTTAATCGATGCCATTATCGGCTTTTCCGTAATTTATAAGGGCTTCGATAATCTAGGTGGCTTTAAGCGTTGCTTTAATTGGCAGCCAAATACCCAATGGGCAGTGCTGATTTTTGGTCTGTTTCATGGCTTTGGTTTAGCGACCAAATTACAAGAATTTAGCCTAGCTGATGAAGGTCTTATTACTAACCTGATTGCCTTTAACTTAGGTGTTGAACTTGGTCAATTTGCTGCGCTCGCACTTATTTTGATCATGATAAATGCATGGCGAAAACTGCCGTCATTTCAACGCTTTTCGACAGTCACAAATACTGCACTAATGAGTGCTGGTGTGATGTTGATGGGCTTACAACTTACTGGTTACTTCACCATTTAATCGATTTTTAACGTATAGAAATACACAAAACAGAAATAAAAGAGAATTTTATGCAACATACAGTTAGTACCAAAACACTCGTTAAAGCGAGTATCTCAGCAGTCGTTGTCGCGGCTATTGCACTGGTTACCTTTATCTTACCAGCAGAGTACAACATAGATCCGACAGGTCTTGGTGGCAAGTTAGGTTTAACAGCACTGGCACAAGCGGCTGAAATGGAAGCTGCTCCAGTAGAAAAAACCAAGGGAAGCGATGAGTTTCAAACTATAGAAGTGACTATCGCACCGGGGCGAGGCGTAGAATATAAATTTTATATGAAACAACATGACAAAATGACCTATGAATGGTTAACCGATGGTGAGCCATTATATTTCGACTTACATGGCGAACCTGAAGGTGACACAACGGGATATTTTGAAAGCTACGCGATTGCGACTACTAATGAAATGAAAGGCAGCTACACCACGCCATTTACTGGCTCTCATGGTTGGTACTGGAAAAACAAATCAGATAAACCAGTGTCAGTACAGCTACTGGTTAAAGGACAATATGAAGTTATTGGCCTTAAACAATAACGAATTTAACTTTACGAATTTCATACGAAATGGAGACTAAAATGAACAAACTAATATCAATCGTTGCGCTTTGTGGTGCCTTGCTAACTGGTAATGTACAGGCACATGGCGATCATGGTGTCATCAGCGGTCAGAAAGCTGTTAGCATCGCTGCAACACATATTCAAAAGATGACTTTTAAAGACGCTGGTTTTGAAGTCGGTAAGTTAGATGAATCATGGAAAAATATTGATAAGTCGCAACTTTCGATTGCTAGCGTTGAAGACAATTTCTACGTTGTTAGCGCGTCTAATCCTAACAATGAAAATAAGCTTTATTTCCAAATTGCTAAAAACGGTCAAGTTATATCGGTTAAAGATAAAAACGACTTTTAACAAAATAAGAAAGCACCTTTTGATAGAAGCAAGAGGTGTCTATGACTTTGGTTCTATTATCGTTAACAAGAATTTGGAAAGTGGGACAGCAGTTAAGCCTTTAATATAAAAGACTTACGAAGCAGATTGAAATTTACCCAGTATTATAGTATGATAGTTTTTTGTTATGCTTTTGCAGCATAATTTACGATAATAGAATATAAAGTATGATACTTTGATAATCTGTTGTTTATTTCAATTCTAAATAAATCAATAGGTTAAGACGTATCTGAGTATGATGCTTTATTGTAAATTTACAAATTTATCCTTAGAATACAAGGTGTTAGTAACCTCATATTTTTCAGAAGTCCCCCTCTCTCATTATCAAACCCATCTTATGTCCATAATATTGACCTTCTCCCTTAATTAATACTAATTCTTCGATGAGAAAATATTAATTAAGCTGCACTTTCTATAAACGCTTTTGGCGATAAATAATTCAATGAGCTGTGTGGACGGACATGCTTGTAGTGGTGTCGCCATTGCTCTATTTCATATTTAGCTTCTGCCAGTGTTCTAAACCAATGTTGACTCAAGCACTCGTTTCTAAATTTACCATTTAAACTCTCTACAAAAGCATTCTGAGTTGGCTTTCCAGGTTGAATAAATGCCAGCTTAACTTGATTATCCTTGGACCAATTGAACATCGCTTTACTTGTAAATTCTGTTCCGTTGTCACAAACAATTGATTTAGGACGGGTTCTTGTTTCCATCTGTTGGTCTAAAAAGCGCGACACCATTTTGCCGTTAATGGAAACAGATACAAGCTGTCCAATCAGTTCTCGTGAAAAGTCATCAACGATATTCAAAACCCTAAAGCGTCGTCCATTAGCAAGCTGGTCAGCCACAAAATCCATCGACCAACGCTGATTTATATCGCTCGGGACTTCCATTGGCAGTCTTGGTCGAATTAACTTCTTACGTTTCTTTGTTCGTACCTGTAATGACTCTTCTGTATAAATTCGATAGGTCCGTTTACGATTCACAACTAGACCATCCCTCTTCAATAACTCGTGCAACATCAAATAACCATAACGAGAATACTGCGTTGCATAGGCTTTTAACCGCTCTCTTAATGCTTTGTCTTGCAAAGGACGTTTAGACCTATGGCGTAATGCCGTTCTACTCACCTGGGCTAGACTACAAGCGCGTCGTTCACTGAATTTATGATGCTGCATCAAGTAAACAGCAATACGCTTTCTAGCTGCAGGCTTTACCACTTTTTTGAAACAACATCCTTCATTGCTTCAACTTCGAGTAGCTTCTCCGCAAGTAGCTTTTACCTAAGCTGCGACTTGAACGAAAACTCCGACTTCAAATCGCCTTATGAGATTAATTGTTTTCAACGGTCAATATGTCGCTTTTGTTCGGTAACGATGCAAATGCACCATAACGGGTAACGGCAAAAGAACCACACTTAGTTGCATAATCAATTGCTTTTAAAACGTTATCAAAACAACCCACCCACTCTTTAAATGACTGTGCCCCGTCAATTTGTTGGGATATCTGAAACAAAAAACCACCGACAAAGGCATCGCCTGCCGCTGTTGTGTCAACCGCCTGGACTGTTGGCGTAGGGTACGTTCCGTCAAACTGAGTGGTATTGAATGAAACCGCATTGTTACCATCAGTAACCAACACAAGTGACACACCGGTTGCCAACCAATAGGTGATCTTGGCATCAATTTTGTCGATACCATAAAGCTCAATCAATTCTTCTTTACTCGCTTTAATCACATCGACTTGTTTGACATGACTATCTATCACCTCAGCTGCACGAAGCGGCTCGTCCCAAAACGCTGCTCTGTAATTAATATCAAGTAGTATTATGCCCAGTTGGCGCTTAAAACAATTCAACGCAGACTGCGTACTTGCTTCCAATTTGCTATTACTAAACATTGTAGAGCTCAAAGTGACTACCGCAGCCTGTTCAAATAGACTTTCAGGGTAGTCATCAATAGACATTGTTAGCTGCGCTGCATTGCCGTTATAAAACTCAAAATATCGTTCTCCTTGTTCATCTAAAAATACAAACGCTAATGCAGTCTGCGCACTATTTATTACACGAACGTAATCGGTACGGACATCGTATTTTTTTAAACTCTCTAAAAGAAATGTACCAAATTTGTCACTGCCTACTTTGCTAATTAGCGTACTTTTCCCGCCAAGTTTAGCAACCGCCACAGCTACATTAGCTGGCGACCCACCTGCATATTGAGAATAAGTTGTTGGCTCATTTAAATCCTGCTTATCTCCTTTATTAGCCAGTAAATCGACAACACACTCACCCATTGTTATTATTTGCATTGTTAACCATTTTTCATTTAAAGCATTAATTGACCTCCGTCAATTAATGCTTTAAGGATTAAAAGAAACGTTTACCAATCGATAAAGAAATCATTCTTGGTAACACCACGCGAGCATTAAAGGTTGTCGTTTGTCCAGCAACAGTTTCCCCTGCTCTGGGATCACCTTCTGATAAGCCTTCAGAATTATTAATGTTTTTAATATCTAACCGCGCATAGTAGCCACTATCTGTTTCTAGTGAAGCACCAACATTTAACATACCATATGAAGGTAGTTCGGCAGTGTTTGCATCATCGGCATATCGCTTACCACTCCAGGAATACGCAGCATGAAGATTAGCAACTCCCCATTCGTATTCATTAACTTTATATGAAGTTGTAAATTGACCGAAGTGTTTGGGTACTCTAACGGGCAAATTACCGTTAATATTCACCGAATCAACCTCCCCGTTACTGTTAATAAACTCTGCAGAAGGTGTGTTAACGAATTCAGGGGATTGATAAGTTGCTGCTAAACCAACCCGCCATGCGTCAGTGACCTGTACGTTGAATTCGCCCTCGATACCTAAGGTATCGGTATTTCTAAATGCCTGACGTTGAACAATTTCACCGTTCAACACCGTCGGCACATTGAAAAATAAGTCGTCGGCAGAAGCAAAATAAGCCGTAACGAATGAAGCAAATTTACCGGAATTGTATTTTGCACCGACTTCGGCCATAACCGTAGATGCGGGTTTGGTTTCTCGTCGCTCTGAACGATTAAACGCATCAATTTCAGATTGGCTCGACATATTGGTTATTGCCATATACTTATCAACGTCAGGCATTCTGAAACCAGATGCATATCGCGCGAACATGGCAAAATCGTCATTCAGTACATAGTTTGCCGCAAGCGTCCAGGCAAGTTCATCGTATGACACTGCAAAATTGCGATAAGTCCCTTCACCAAATGGCAATTGGATATTCCCGTTTAATCCATCGCTGTCAGATGCGAAGCTATTGATTGCAAAATTTGCCCCGTTTTCTGCTTCACCATCTGCGTCCAGCATTTCATAGCGAACGCCAAAGTTTAAGGTGAGATCATCCAGCTCGTACTCAAAATCAGCATAAGGTGCTACCGTGGTTTCACTGTATAAAATATTGGCAAACCCATGTGATCCGGCTTGAATACCTTTGTACGTGCCACTAGCAATGTCATTTCCTTCTGAATTTAAAAACACAATATCCAATCGCTGTGGCAAGGGTTCTATAGATTGCAACGTATTAATTCTGTAATCGGTGACTTGACCATTGATTTTCGAATAAAACAAACCAAAGGTTGAATAAAACGAACCACTATCCGTTGTATCGTATACATGCTTTAACTTCGTTTCGTTTTGTATATTGTCCCCTTCGAAGCGACGATGCCAAAAGCCTGCATTAATACCAAACCCATTACCATTAAAGGAATCAGCGATATTATTATCAGCCAGAGCGAAACCAGTGCCTGCATCTCTTATGTCGTAAAGCAGAGTTCCATCGACATAGGCATCACCCAATAACGAAGTGTTATTGTCGTAAATTTGTTGTGCTTTGGTCGACAACAGTTCAGCATTCCCAACATTTATAATACCCGTAAACGTAGTAAACATATCCGTATAGCGAAACTGATTACTGAAGGTCATGGCATCATTCAAATCGACTTCTGTTGTATTGCCAAAATATACGACATCTGCAAAGTTGCCATCAGCCACGTCAAGATTAAGGTCGCCACTAGGCGTATTGGGGAGCCTCAGATAACGAGCGCTAGCAGAGTTACCTGTGGTGCCGTCTCTAATGTCCATGCCACCAGGGATAGTTTGCGCGTTTGTTGTACTACCGGTTAATGGTTGAGGAATAAAGAAAAACGATTTGTCATTCTGTAGATTGAAATCGAAACGGGTAAAACCATTTGAAAACTCATGCTTGATATTGGCGTTTAATTCCCCCCCTTGATTTGCGGTATAACCTGGGTCACGAGATGAATCATCAGCTCGATACCAACCACCTATTGCGTAATAGGTATCATCAGAGAGTGCACCGCTAGCCCACGCTTGACCACCGATACGATTATTACTATTGGTTTCAAAAAACACATCGCCTTCAGTATCTTCACTTCCTTCCCTTGAGATAAAGTTTATAAAGCCTGCCGGTGCGCTTCCAATAAAGATAGACGAAGCGCCTCCGCGTATTGCCTCTACGTTACCAACAAAACTGGATAACCGGGTAAACCTGTCATTTTGTGTAAACAATACATCCTGATTGTAAAAAACGGTCATTCCGTCTCGCAACAATGCTGTAAATTCAGTTTGTGTCGACAATGGAAAACCTCGTGGGGCAACATTGTTTCCTGTTTCACCTCCGGTATCTTCAGCATGGAAACCGGGAATGCTCCGCACTAACTCGCCAACACTGTGCGGTGCCAAACGCTCTATTGCGTCCTCACTAAATGTGGTCATTGCGTTGGTGGATTCTATTTTTTCTTTTGGCCTAGATGTGCCGGTAACAATAATTTGTTCGAAATCCAATTTATCTTTCGCACCTGGCAGAGCCTCGCTTTCTTGCGCAACACTTATCGCCGACATCGAAGCCATTGCCGCAGCGACAATAGTACTGAGTGGGGTTTTTCTATTCATAATGTTTTCTCTATTTTATATTCCTATTACAAGTATGTGAATCAAATGTAAACAACAAAAAACAATAAGTCAACTAATATTATTTAATATTTTAGCTCAAATTATAAACAAGGTTGGCAGATTCCAAAATAGTTAGCGGGTTAATGAGAGGTAGTTAATATAGATATGTGAAATAGTAGGGGGTAGAAAAGGTTGGTACGACCAAAAATTAGTCGCCCTTACATTGTAAATAAATGTTCACTTTCATGCGAAAAGCTTGCAAGTAATGGCAGGCTCGCACTGCCAATTGATTGTGCTTTGGCGCCAATTGTTCCAGCAACAACCTTACATCTGTTCAGCCCACGAAAGTCAGATTCAGACAGCTTTTCTAACGTTTTATCAACAATCTGTTTGCGAATTTCGGTTGGTAATGATCCATCAATAACAATTCCTTCCAGATCTAACAGCGCGAGCGAGGTTAACGCTGTTTGCGCCAACCCACTTGAGACTTGCTCGATCCAATCATCAACAATAGTCCCTAAATCCGACCAATAATCCGTGGATTTAAACAATTGACTACTATCGACACCCTCGGCATTTAACTTTTCTTCCAAGATGTAAATAGAACTTTGCATAATTAACTGGTTGGTACGTCTGTTACCTTGCTCATCAATCACGACCTGAGGCAACGAACCAATAGCTCCCGCGTTACCGTTTTTTCCAGTAAAGAGTGTGCCATTTAGCACGACGGCCCCACCAATAAAGGTGCCAATAAAGGCATAAAGAAAATCACTGAACTTTTCCGAATTGCCAAAGCTCAATTCGGCAGAACATGCTGCGGTATCATCATTACAGATATATACTGGAAGATTAAATACGCTCTTTACGTGTAAGGAAAAATCAAAATCCTTCCATAGAGTGAGTTCGCTATCTGGCGCACCGGCTTGTTCAGCCCAATTCCAGATTTCATAAGGTGTTGCCACACCTACTCCAGCAATCTTTGCTATTTTAATAGAGCTTAAACTAAGCATTATAGACTTACTGCCTTTGTCTAAAAATTTTAACAAAGTATCGATCTTGGGATAGGAGAAATTCTCTTTCAGTGTCGCTTTCACATTACCGCAAAAATCAATTAATGTGAGCTCATAACTCCGCCGTCCAATCTTCAAACCAATGCCAAACGCCCCTTCCGGATTCAAACAAAACGGCACTGATGGCTGCCCGACCTTGCCTTTAACAGGTGGCAACTTTAATACTAATTGTTCCTTTTCCAGTTCATTCATAATGACAGTAATGGACTGGGCCGACAAACCGGTTAATTGTGAAATTTCAGCTTTCGGTGCGTGACCTAATTGCCGTAACAAAGATAAAATTCTGCGTTCGTTATAAGCCCGTAAACCCGATTGGTTTCTGCCACTGTCCTGCCGATTGCTGACGTTTTTATTCTTGGTTTTTTTGATTGGCTGTTTACGCATGTAGTAAAAATGTCCTCATATTATGATTTATCGCTGTCAGTACGCTTCTATAAACATACGTTTTGATGCGATCTACCTTTTTATCGTTAATCTTTCATTATTGCAAGCCAAACCACCCGAATCAATAACTAAACTTTATTGAATTATTGACTTTGCCATATTTTTATTTAATCATGCCCTAACTTTTTATTAACAAGAATCACACAAATGAAGAAATCAAACCCGATAGTTTCACCTGACATGTTGGTGCCGTTTATATTGTTAGTCATTTGTTTTGCAGCATGGGGGACGGCTGCCAATATGACAGATCCTTTGGTAAAGGTTTTCAGTAAAATTTTTACCATGTCGTCTTTACAATCTGCTCTCGTTCAGTTCAGTTATTACGGTGCCTACTTCTTACTTGCAATACCAGCAGCCTTTATTAATAAACAGTTTTCATACAAAGCCGGCGTATTAACGGGATTGGGTTGTGCGGCTGCAGGCGCTTTTATGTTTTATCCAGCCAGTCAGGTCATGCAATATAATTTATTCCTGGCCGCTTTGTTTGTGTTAGCCGGTGGGCTATCAATTCTTGAGACGTCCGCTAATCCTTATGTGATGAGTATGGGAAGCGAAGCAACAGCGGCAAGGCGTCTTAACTTGGCACAATCGTTCAATCCCGTCGGCACGAGTTTAGGGGTTTTCCTGGCTTCTACGCTTATCTTGCCCAACTTAAATTCTGCAACAGACGAACAGCGTAGCAACATGACAATAGAACAGTTAAATCTTGTTATGAGTGCGGAATTAGACGCTGTTATGCGCCCTTATGTTGGCTTTGCATGTGTTTTGGTAATCTTGTGGTTTGCGATTGCCAGAATAAAAAAGACCTCCGAAAACAGTGTGAAGGAGCAGCAAGCACCGTCTCAAT
>Ga0222715_10002418_pt1 | contig 17119 bp, 17 predicted proteins | sample C33_9DmetaG_FD_165056 | JGI IMG/M metagenome (GOLD analysis project Ga0222715, IMG submission 165056) | Estuarine water microbial communities from San Francisco Bay, California, United States - C33_9D | ecosystem: Environmental > Aquatic > Marine > Unclassified | place: USA: California... | reverse complement strand
GAGTTTCACTTGGAAATAAAACGCCACAATCAACTATTAATAACTGGCCTTCATATTCAAAAACGGTCATATTGCGACCAATTTCTCCAAGACCGCCTAGAGCAACAATCCTTAGAGTTTTGGCGGCAAGTTTTGGCGGCAACCCTAGATCGGGATGCGGATGATTCATTACTTAACTTTCACGCCGCCAGCGCGAAGATCTTCTCGTAGTTGGTTTATCTGAGCCTCGGTTGCATCAACTAGAGGCAGGCGAACTCGTCCACCACTTAAGCCCATTAAATCAAGAGCGGCTTTGGTAAGGATCGCGCCTTGCGTTCTAAATGTTCCGGTATAGACCGGTAATAACTTTTGATGAATTTCAACTGCCTTTGCAACATCACCTGAAAAGAATGAATTAAGCATCTGCTTTAACTCTGCCCCAACGCTATGGCCGCAGACCGAGACAAATCCCACCGCTCCAACTGAAAGTAGTGGAAGATTTAAAATATCATCACCAGAGTAAACCGGAATGGCGCATCTCTTAATTACCCAAGAAGTTGAAGCGATATCTCCCTTTGCATCTTTAAGAGCTGCAATTTTAGGATTTGCTGCTAATTTAACAATCGTATCTGGCTCAATTGCAACCCCAGTCCTATGTGGGATGTCATAGAGCATGATTGGTAGATCGGTCGCGCCTGCCATCGCTTCAAAGTGAGCTGCAATTCCTGCCTGTGGTGGTTTGTTGTAATAAGGAGTCACCACTAAAAGTCCATCGGCTCCAGCTTTAGCTGCCTGTCTTGCCTGCTCAAGTGAGTGAGAGGTTTCGTTATTTCCAGCCCCAGCAACAATCTTTATATTTGAACCAACTACTTTGCGAACTACCTTGATAATTTCAACTTTCTCTTCATCGCTAGTAGTTGGCGCCTCCCCTGTTGTGCCATTTAAAACAATTCCATCATGACCAGTTGCGACTAAATGTGAGGCTATCTTTTCAACGCTTGCCCAATCAATCGAGAGATCATCTTTAAAAGGGGTGACCATTGCGGTCAACAATCTGCCAAATGGCGCTTGAATCGACATGCGCCAAGGCTACTACTTAAGAGCTATGGCGCGACGCGCCCCGACTTTTCAAAGGCAGCATAGGTAATCGGCATCAGGCGGGCAAAGTGCTCCTCCATCTTCTCTGCCACCATCTCAATCTCCCGCTGCGGATAGCTGGGAAAGTGAGAGCCTTCTCGGGCTGTTCTTAGCGAGAGAAAGTTCATAAGCGCTCTAGCATTCATCGTGACATACATAGATGAATAGAGCGCAACTGGAAGCACTGCTCTGGCAACCTCTCTTGCTATCCCGGCATCTAACATCTTCTTATAACTCAAATAACAAATTTCATAACTCTCTTTCATCGCAGCTACTGATATCTCATACTGCTCATCACTGCCATCAACAAATATATAGGCACCAGTTTTTCCAGTTTGAACTAATTTTCTTGACTTGTTTGGAACATAGAAAACTGGAAGTAGTTCACGATAGCGGCCACTCTCCTCGTTATATGAGGCGATGCGATGGCGCATAAACTCTCTAAATACAAATATCGGAGCGCTTATAAAAAATGTCATTGAGGTATGTTCAAAGGGAGAGCCATGGCGCTCTCTTGCCAAATAATTGATTAATCCAGTTGAGCGAGCAGGGTCAGCGTTTACTTCCTCTAAAGAATTTTCCCCTGCAGTTGATACTCGCGCTGCCCAAATGACATCAGCATCGCAAGCGCTAGCTTTAACTAGCTCTACTGTCACATCATCTCTAAAGACAATATCTGGATGGCTTGGCTGGCTCACGTGCGCGACCCTATCTACTCTCTGGCGCAAGGTTGGGATTTTCTAAGGCAGAATTGGCGCGTGTCACTAAATCCTTCTAGCTTTAATAAGCGCAGAGTCTTATCAGACTCGATGGCGGTGGCTATTCCGGTTGGAACTTATGGCGCCGCCTTTGGAGCAGCCTCAATTGCTGCTGGATTTTCAATTCTTCAAACCTGCCTTCTCTCGCTACTTCTATTTTCTGGCGCTTCACAATTTGCAGTTGTTGGAGTTATGGGCTCTGGTGGATCTGCATTAAGCGCAATTGCTACCGGATCTCTTCTAGGTTTTCGAAATGGGCTCTATGGATTAAAGATGGCTCCGCTATTAAAGCTAAAAGGTTTTAAACGTGTAATCGGCGCGCAATTAACTATTGATGAATCAACAGGCGTTGCAATTAGCCAAGAGGGGCGAGGAGATGAGGCAGCGCGTTATGGCTTCTGGGCAACTGGTATTGGAGTTTATTTCTTCTGGAATCTCTTTACTCTCCTTGGAGCCCTCGGCGCTGGAGCAATTGGAGATCCTGCCGCGTGGGGCCTTGATGCAGTAGTTCCTGCAGCGTTTCTTGGACTCCTCTGGCCAAGACTTACCGACAATAAAACTCGAATACTTGCCATCTCTGCTGCGATCTTGGCGCTGCTACTAGTTCCAATTGTTCCAGCGGGAATTCCAATCATTGCAACAGCGCTATTGGCGGTAATTTTTGGAAGTAGGGCAAAGCAATGAGTCAGTTATGGATTGCAACCTTACTTTCATCTCTGATCTGCTTCTTTTTGAAGTATCTCGGCTATCGCATCCCAGAATCACTTCTTAATAGGCCAGTAATTCAAAGGATTAATTCTCTAATCCCTATCGCTCTACTTAGCTCATTAGTAGCTGTTCAGGGGCTAACAATTGAGCAGGAGGTAGTAATTGATCACAGACTTGTTGGGCTACTAGTTGCTGCTATTGCCTTAGGTTTCAAAGCGAACTTTCCAATAATGATGCTGCTTGCTGCGGCAAGCTCTGCCGCGGTTTATAACCTCTAGATAATCTTTAAAGCTTCAAGCTTTGCTTTTAGATCAATATCAGAGGGCTCAGTTAAATGAGTTCCATCAGGAAAGAGAATTACTGGGATAGAGCGCTTTCCACCATTTATTTCAATAACTTTCTCTGAGGCTCCAGAAACTGATTCGACATCGATAAGTTCGTAGCTAACTTCTAATGAATCAAGTAGTCTTTTGGAGCGAACACAATCACCGCACCAATCTGCGCTATACATTGTTATTGAAGTGCTCATATTTTCCCCCTAGATATCTAGTAGATTCTCTAGACCAAATGTTAAACCAGCTCTTGTCTTTACGCTTCTTATAGCAAGAAGTACTCCAGGCATAAAGCCGCTTCTATCAATTGAATCATGTCTAATAGATAGAGTCTCGCCTTGATCTCCTAGTAAAACCTCTTGATGTGCAACTAAACCTCTAAGGCGAATTGAGTGAATTGGAACATCTCCCACCTTGGCGCCTCTTGCTCCAGCAAGTCCACTACTAGTCTTATCAGCAATAGCGCTCTTTTTTGCTCTAGCTCTAGCCTCAGAGATTAGCTCTGCAGTTCTAGTAGCAGTTCCAGAAGGGGCATCAGCTTTATCGGGATGATGAAGCTCAATAATCTCAACGGATTCAAAATAAGTGGCAGCTTTTGCTGCAAATTGCATCATCAATACTGATCCAAGACCAAAGTTTGGCGCAATGATTGCTCCGACCTTAGGACTTTTAGCTAGAAGAGATTTGATTACATCAATTCTCTGGCTATTAATTCCAGTGGTTCCAACTACTACATGAATACCGTTACTGATTGCAAACTCTAGATTTTTCATTACCGAATCAGGATGAGTAAATTCCAAGACAACTTCAGCGCCAGAGCTCTTTAGCAAATCTAATGAATCGCCAAGATCAAGGGATGCAACAAGTTCCAAATCATCTGCAGCAGAGATAGCTTTAACACTCTCAGAACCCATACGCCCCTTAGCGCCAAGAACGGCGACTTTAATCTTCATAGCGCCTCCACCTTCTACTTAACTGCTTTTTCAAATATTGAACGCTTGGCAAATGGTCCCACAACTGCAAGGCTCGGCGCAGAACCCAAGACTTTAGAGGCAAGTTCTGCGATGGCGGCGCTATCAACAGCTGTAATCTCTCGAAGGATCTCATCAAAAGTTAAGACCTGACCATAGATCAGCTCACTCTTACCAATTCGGCTCATTCGAGAACCAGTATCTTCCTGACCTAAGATAAGTGAGCCAGTAACAGATCCTTGAGCCTTAATTAATTCCTCGCTACTTAGTCCATTGCGTGCAACATCTTCTAGGACTCCGCGCATTATCTTTATTACTTCAACAGCCTTTGATGGAGTAGATCCGGCATAAAGGGCTAGAAATCCACTTCCAGCAAATTGTTGAGCATATGAATAGACCGAGTATGCAAGGCCACGCTTTTCTCTAATTTCTTGAAATAATCTAGAAGACATCCCCCCGCCAAGGGCTGAGGATAAAACTGCCATGGCAAAGCGTCTCTTATCTTCTCGATTAACTCCAGGCATTCCAAGAACAATGTGGGCCTGCTCTGTCTTTCTATTTATCAGCCCAACATTTCGCTTTGGCTTTCTACTAAATTCCTGGCTTGGTCTTAGATTAAATGTCTTCTCAGCTCGATCTAGGAATTCATCCCTTGAAAGCGCTGCGATAATCTGATCTACAACTTGCTGATGCCTGATATTTCCAGCAACTGCAACAACAATATCCTCTGGTAAGTAGCGCTTTTTATAGTAGTTAAATACAGCGCTTCTAGAAAGTGACTTAATTGATTTAGTAGTTCCAAGTATTGAGCGCCCGAGCGTAGTATCGCCATAGAAGGTCTCAGCAAATAACTCATGAACTAAATCTGATGGATCATCATCGCGCATAGAGATCTCTTCTAGAACAACTTTTCTCTCAGCATCTACATCGCTTGGCTTAGCAACTGATGAGGTAATCAGATCTGAAATAACATCAATAGCCAGAGGGAGATCTTTATCTATTACCCGAGCATAAAAACAGGTGTACTCCTTTGAGGTGAAGGCGTTCATTTCGCCGCCAACAGCTTCAATTGAGGAAGAAATTTCAAGCGCGCTGCGGCGCTTTGTTCCTTTAAATAGTAGGTGTTCTAGAAAATGTGATGCTCCAGCAACTTTTAAGCTCTCATCGCGAGACCCAACATTGACCCAGATACCAAAGGCGGCCGAGCGAACTGCAGGGATTTCTTCAGTGACAATGCGTAGGCCGCTAGCAAGAACGGTCCTACGCACAGTCATTTAATTCCACTTACTCTGAAGCAGTATCTGACTTCTGGCTTTCATCTAAAACTGGAATAAGCGAGAGCTTGCCCTTTGGGTCAATCTCACCAATTTCAACTTCAACCTTATCGCCAACGTTCATTACATCTTCTAGGTTTTCAATGCGCTTTCCACCATGCATCTTGCGAATCTGGGAGATGTGTAACAAGCCATCTTTTCCTGGAAGGAGATTTACGAAAGCTCCAAAGGTTGCAAGCTTGACGATTGTTCCGTTATATCGCTCTCCAATTTCAGGAAGCTTTGGATCAGCAATTGAGAGAATCGCAGCTTTAGCAGCATCTGCTGCTGTGCCATTTGTGGCACCAATAAAGATTGTTCCATCATCTTCGATGGAGATCTCAGCTCCGGTCTCCTCTTGAATCTGATTAATGATCTTGCCCTTAGGTCCAATAACAGCGCCAATCTGATCCACTGGGATCTTAATTGAGATGATTCTTGGAGCAAGAGGATTCATATCATCAGGACCATCAATAGCTTCATTCATTACCTTTAAGATTGCAAGGCGAGCTTCTTTTGCTTGCAGAAGCGCAGCAGATAGAACGCTAGCTGGAATTCCATCTAATTTAGTATCTAGCTGGAGAGCTGTTACAAAGTCTTTAGTTCCAGCAACTTTAAAGTCCATATCGCCGAAAGCATCCTCTGCTCCCAAAATATCTGTTAGGGCAACATATTCCACTTTGCCATCAACATCATCTGAAATTAAGCCCATTGCAATTCCAGCAACTGGCGCCTTTAGCGGAACTCCAGCGTTTAATAGCGAGAGAGTTGATGCACAGACTGAGCCCATGGAAGTTGATCCATTGGAACTAAGAGCTTCAGATACTTGTCTAATGGCATAAGGAAACTCTTGACGCCCAGGAAGAACTGGAAGGAGCGCTCGCTCAGCGAGTGCGCCATGGCCAATCTCTCGTCTCTTAGGTGATCCCACTCGACCAGTTTCACCGGTTGAGTAAGGAGGGAAGTTGTAATTATGCATATAACGCTTATGGTCTTCAGGATTTAGCGTATCTAGCTGTTGCTCCATCTTAAGCATATTTAAAGTAGTGATTCCCAGAATCTGGGTCTCGCCTCTTTCAAATATTGCGGAGCCATGAACCCTTGGAACTACCTCAACTTCAGCAATCAGCGGTCTGATATCGCGAAGTCCTCGTCCATCGATACGAATCTTTTCGCGAAGGACTCTCTGGCGAACTAATTTCTTAGTTAGCGAGCGAAATGCTGCAGGAATTTCCTTCTCCCGACCAACAAAGCTCTCAGCAAGTGATTGCTTAACTTCATCAGATAGACGAGTAATTTCTGTCTCGCGCTCTTGCTTGCCTGAAATCTTTAGCGCAGCATCAAGCTCTTTCTTTGCTGCTTTCTCAACAGCTGCAAATGCATCATCTTGATAATCAAGAAATACTGGGAACTCAGCGGTTGGCTTTGCAGCAACCTTTGCTAGTTCAATCTGTGCTTGGCAGAGCTGACGAATAAATGGCTTTGAAGCCTCAAGTCCCTGACCAACAATTTCCTCAGTTGGGGCGCTAGCGCCAGAACCAATTAAATCAATAGTCTTAACTGTTGCTTCTGCTTCAACCATCATGATGGCAACATCATCGCCAGCAATTCTTCCAGCAACGACCATATCAAAAACAGCATTTTCTAGATCGCTATGGTTTGGAAATGCCACCCATTGTCCATCGATAAGTGCGATACGCACTCCACCAATTGGACCTGAGAATGGCAGCCCTGCTAATTGTGTTGACATTGATGCCGCATTAATAGCAATCACGTCATACATATGATTCTGATCAAGGGCCATAACAGTTACTACGATCTGAACTTCGTTACGCAGCCCTTTAATAAATGAGGGGCGAAGCGGACGATCAATTAAGCGGCAGGTAAGAATTGCATCCTCGGAAGGACGGCCCTCTCTGCGGAAAAATGATCCAGGAATCTTTCCAATTGCATACATACGCTCTTCCACATCAACTGTTAATGGGAAGAAATCGAATTGATCTTTAGGTGACTTTGAAGCAGTAGTTGCTGATAGCAACATAGTTTCATCATCTAGATAAACAACTGCAGTTCCTGCAGCTTGGCGCGCTAGGCGACCAGTTTCGAAACGAATTTCTCGTTTTCCAAATTTTCCGTTGTCAATTGTGACAGCGGCAGACTTAACGTCTTGACCCTCCATGGGTCTCTCCTATTCTCTAACACCCGCACACATATTTATAGAGAATGGATCTTCGATCGAAGCCAACGGCATTCTTGTTTAAATCCGTAAGCCACCACCGAGGACCAAACCTCTAGCGTTGCGCTGGGTGATTATTTAATTGTTCAGCAAACTAACGGCGGATGCCGAGTTTGTCGATGATCGCGCGGTATCGCGCAATATCTGTCTTTGCAAGGTATTGCAAAATTCTTCTACGGCGACCTACAAGAAGCAGTAGACCACGACGGTTGTGGTGGTCATGCTGATTTGTCTGTAGGTGCTCAGTTACTTCTTCAATTCTCCGTGATAAAAGCGCAACCTGTGATTCAGGGCTTCCTGTGTCAGATGCAGAGGCGCCATACTTGGTGATAATTTCTTTCTTCTCGGCAGGTTTTAATGCCATTTTTTTTCTTCCTTTACATCTTGCACGAGGGCTCTCGGTCTAATACACGAGCGCACACTTTCTCGCTTGAGGGACATAAATCTACCAGCGCTGCTTAAAGATCTAAAATCGAGGCAAAAATACGCTTAAATAGAAGTCAATTTCCTAGCTTCATCGCAATCTTTTTTCATCTGAACCAAGAGCTCATCAAGTGAGCCAAATTTAATGGTATCTCTAAGTCTCCAACCGAATTCAACTTTCGCCTCTTGGTCATAGAGATCTAGATCATCTCGATCAAGTGCGTAGGCCTCAACTTGTCTTCCGCGCACGCCATCAAATGTTGGATTAGTTCCAATAGAAATTGCTGCGCTCCAGCGATGGGCTCCAACTGATAACCATCCGGCATAAACTCCATCAGATGGAATTGTGGCATAAGAATCTAGACCAATATTTGCAGTTGGATAGCCAATAGTTCTGCCACGTTTTTCACCATGAATAACTGGCCCTACTAATTGATGAGGTCTAGTTAGTAATTGATTAGCAATCTCAATATTTCCAGCCTTAATTGCCTCTCGAATTCTTGTTGAGGAGACCTTAATATTTCCATGGTTATAAAGTGGAATTGCCTTTACTTTAAAAGATGAATTTGATTGCAGATACTCAACATTGCCTGCAGCTTTTGCTCCAAATGTGAAGTTCTCCCCCACCAAAACTAAAGCAGGGTCAAATATTGGTTTTAACACTTCCTTTATGAATTGATCTGGGGTTAACTGTGAAAATTGAGAGCTAAACTTCATTACTGCCACACTTATTGCCCCATGCATCGATAACTGAGCGATGCGATTATTTAGAGTTAGCAGGCGAGTTGGAACTCGATCTGGAGCAAATACAGATGTGGGATGGGGATCAAAGGTAAGTGCAACTACCGGCATATTCTCCTTTATCCCCTCTTGAAGAATGACCTGATGGCCAATGTGAACTCCATCAAAAATTCCGATAGCAAGTGCCGAGCCTAGAAGCGGGGCTCCGTGCCAAGTTACTTCAGCGCTACTCATAGCTTTAATTCTTTCATGAAATAAAGACTGCCACAGGTTGAGCGCCATGTTCGCGGTTTTCCAATATCGCAGCAACTTGACCATCTGGAGCTAGAGCAACAACTGGGCCATCAGTACTTGATGCGCTGAGCGAACGACCAAAGCTCAACTCTTTAACCTCTTGTAGATCAACATCTCTAACCCTCATAACTTTAGAGATTTCGCTAGCAAGCGGCCTTATTACTGGTGATTCAAGGCCGCTGCAATCACTTAGTGAAAATGGAGCAACTAGGCTCCTTCGAAGAGAGATGAGATGTCCTCCAACTCCAAGTGAACTTCCTAAATCTCTTGCAATCGATCGGATATAGGTTCCTGCAGAGCATTCAACAGAAATTTCAATATCTAGGAATTCTTCACGTTTGATTTCGATTACATCTAACTTATAGATATCTATCTGGCGAGCAGGGATATCTACCTCTTTGCCTTCTCTAACTAAGTCATAGGCTCTCTGGCCATTAATTTTTATCGCAGAGACTTTAGTTGGAACCTGCATAATGCTTCCAATTTGAGTAGCAAGAAAATCTCTAATTTCTTGATCACTAACATTTGAGGTATCAGAAGTTGAAGTAATCTCACCTTGAGCATCATCGCTAGTAGTCACCTGACCTAAGCGAATCTGAGCGTGATAGGCCTTTCTGCCTTGAGTTATATATTGAAGGAACTTTGTTGCTTTATTTACTCCAAGAACTAGAACTCCAGTTGCCATCGGATCTAAGGTCCCAGCATGGCCGACCTGCTTTGTTCCTAGTGATTTTCTGAGCTTTGCCACTACATCATGACTGGTAATTCCCGCTGGCTTATCAATAATGACAAAGCCATCTTGCAAACTCATCTATTCACCAGAGAGATAGTCTTTTGGGCGGCTCTGGCGGTAAGGATCATCTCCACTTATCGGCTCTGCGCTAGAGCGAAGATTTGCAATCTCTTCATCGCTTTTTCTGACCTGATCAAGTAAATCCTCAAAGTTTTTAGCATTCTCACCTAAAGCATCTGCAAAAAAGGTAAGTGATGGAGTGATTCTGGTGCCAAGTTCTCTACCTACTTCAGTTCTTAGAAGTCCCTTAGCGCTCTCTAATACTTTGGCAGTATTAACTCGAGCTTCATCATCGCCTAAAACTGTATAGAAGATAGAGGCTTGTTGTAGATCGCCAGTTACTCGAACATCGGTAATTGTGACAAAACCAAGGCGCGGATCTCTAACTTTGCTCTCAAGTGCTGAGGCAACTACAACCTTGATCCGGTCAGCAACTTTTGCAGCCCGATGTGACTTTCCCATGACTTATGCTCGCTTTTTCTCGCGCATCTCAAATGCTTCAAATACATCTCCTATTTGAATATCTTTGAAATTACCCACGCCAATTCCGCACTCAAAGCCCTCACGAACTTCGGTTGCATCATCTTTAAATCGCTTTAAAGATTCGACTGTTAGGTTATCTCCAATTACTACGTTATCGCGCAGAACTCTTGCCTTTGCATTTCTTCTAATAAGGCCAGTTGAAACTAGAGACCCTGCGATAGTTCCAAACTTGCTGGACTTAAATACTTCGCGCACTTCAGCTCGACCCAGAACTGCCTCTTCAAATTCAGGCTTGAGTAGCCCCTTAAGCGCAGCTTCGATCTCCTCAATTGCTTTATAGATCACTGAATAGAATCGAACTTCAACGCCCTCTTCGTCGGCAAAGATTGCAGTATGGGCCTCTGGCTTAACATTGAAGCCAACAATCACCGCACCCGATGCTGAGGCAAGAGTGACATCGCTCTTAGTGATAGCGCCAACGCCTCTATGAATAACTCTCAAATCAACCTCACTGCCAACATCCAATTGGACCAAGGCATCTTCCAGTGCTTCAACAGATCCGCTGACATCGCCCTTAAGAATTAAGTTAAGAGTGGTGACCTTAGATTGCTCAAGGAAGTCCTCTAGGGAAACTTTCTTTCTAGCCTTAGCAAGTGCGGCATGGCGCTCTCCTGCCTGACGCTTCTCAGCAATTTGTCTTGCAGTTCGATCATCAGGTGCGACGATAAAGCTATCGCCAGCACTTGGCACCGAGGTAAATCCAAGAACTTGAACTGGCCTTGATGGGCCAGCCATCTCTACCTCATGGCCAAATTCATCCGTCATCGCTCTAACGCGACCAAAAGCACTTCCTGCAACAATTGCATCTCCAACACTTAGCGTTCCGCGCTGGACTAGAACTGTTGCAACCGGGCCACGGCCACGATCTAGATGAGCCTCAATTGCCACACCTCTAGCATCATCTTCATGGATTGCTCTTAGATCAATTGCAGCATCTGCAGTTAATAAAATTGCTTCAACTAATTGATCAATACCAGTTACTTTGACTGCAGATACATCGACAAACAGAGTATCTCCGCCATACTCTTCAGCAACCAAGTTATATTCAGTTAATTGCTGACGAATTCGCTCTGGGTTTGCTCCCTCTTTATCAACCTTATTTACCGCTACAACAATTGGAACATTTGCTGCTTGAGCGTGATTTAGAGCTTCAATAGTCTGAGGCATCACTCCATCATCTGCAGCAACAACAAGGACTGCAATATCTGTCACCTTAGCTCCGCGAGCACGCATAGCGGTGAAGGCTTCATGGCCTGGGGTATCGATAAATGTAATAGCACGATTAATGCCGGCATGCTCATGATGAATCTGATAAGCGCCAATATGCTGAGTAATTCCACCTGCTTCACCTTTTACTACTTCAGTCTGGCGAATAGCATCAAGAAGCCTTGTCTTTCCATGATCAACATGGCCCATCACTGTGACCACTGGCGGCCTAATACTTAAATCATCAGGATCAACATCAGAGAGCTCTTGATCTAGATCGATATCAAATTGTTCTAATATCTCTTTATCTTCATCCTCTGGAGAGACAACTGTAATTTTGTAGCCAAACTCCCCACCTAATACATGCAGAGTCTCTTCATCAACTGATTGAGTTGCAGTAACCATCTCGCCTAGATGAAATAGCACGGAGACTAAACCAGCTGGATCTGCTCCAATTTTTTCGGCAAAGTCAGCTAAAGACGCTCCTCTTCTTAATTTAACTGGAGTATTTCCATCACCACGAGGAACAATTGCGCCACCGAGGGTTGGGGCTTGCATATTGTCTATCTCTTCGCGACGGGTCTTCTTTGATTTGTAATTCTTTTTCTTTCCAGCATTTTTTCCAAATGCTCCGCCAGCGCTTCCTCGCTGTCCTGGTCTTCCCGGCGCAAAACCGCCACCTGGTTTTCCTGCTCCTGGTCTTGCAGGAGCGCCAGTTGTTCCACCTGGTCTCTGACCTGGGCCACCTTGGCTGCGATATGGAGATGAAGAGTTGCGATCTTGCGGACGAGCAGTTGTTCCATCGCTTCGTTGTTGTGGACGCGCAGCAAATCCTGGACGAACAGAACCTGGACGAGGTCCTGCCATATTTCCACCTCGTGCTGGAGCACCTGGCGGTCTACTTCCTGGCGGTCTATTTTCTCCAGGACGTTGCCCGCCGCCTTGACCTTGTGGTCTTGGTGGACGAGGAGGAGCTGAAGGATTTCCAAAAGGATTATTTCCAGGTCTTGCACCGCCCTGACCTTGTGGTCTCGGTGGACGAGGAGGAGCTGAAGGTGTTGCAAAAGGATTATTTCCAACTCTGGCAGCAGGAGCAGCTGGTGGTTTTGGAGGCAGTGAAGTTGGAGCGATATTTTCTTGCGGGCTCACTTTAATTACTGGAGCAATAGGTGGAGCAATTTCATCAACCTGCTCAACGCTCTCTACTGGCGCTGCTTTCTTCGATGCTGCTTTTTTAGCAGGGGCTTTCTTGGCAGGAGCTTTCTTAGGTGTAGCTGCAACTGCAGGAAATTTTTCTAGAAACTTTCGCACCACCGGTGCTTCAACAGTTGAAGATGCGGAGCGAACAAACTCGCCCATCTCTTGGAGTTTTGCAAGAACATCCTTGCTATCCATCCCTACATCTTTTGCTAATTCGTAAACGCGGACCTTTGCCACTTTTCTCCTTTTGTGGCTCCTCGTCTACTTTTTAAACGCGAAGCCTAAATTGACCTACTCATGACTGTGAAGTGCTCATTTGAGTGCCATTGCCTATTCGACCTAGCCTTCGCTTTGCAGATATGTGAGGGAGATCCTCACGGCGCAACCATACCGCCGCAGTACTACTTTTACGAAACTTCGCCCGCCTCAGAGCCACTTGTCGCCCCATCGGAGTGAATATCAATGCGCCAGCCAGTTAGGCGAGCAGCCAGACGGGCGTTCTGCCCATCTTTTCCAATGGCAAGAGATAGTTGGTAATCAGGAACAACAACCTTGGCAGAGCGAGTATCGATATTTACTACCTCAACGCTAGAGACTCTTGCTGGAGCTAAAGCATTACCAACATATGTTGCAGGATCATCAGACCAATCAACGATATCTATCTTCTCGCCATGTAACTCATCCATAACCGCTCTTGCTCTTGCCCCCATTGGACCAATAAGGGCGCCCTTTGGACTAACACCTGCGCGGTGAGCCCTAACTGCAATCTTGCTCCGTTGTCCCGCCTCGCGAGCTATTCCCATAATCTCAACGATGCGATCTCTAATCTCCGGAACTTCAAGTGCAAATAATTGTTTGACGAGAGCTGGATGGCTTCTAGAGAGCAATACCTCTGGGCCTTTTTGGCCTTGCTTAACATCAACGACAAAGCTCTTAATACGATCACCATGTTTATATTCCTCACCTGGAACTTGTTCATGTGGCGGTATTTTTCCCTCAACTCTTCCAAGATCGATATAAACCATCTTTTGATCTCGCCCCTGCTGAATTACTCCAGAGACAATATCGCCAACATTTGCGCTGAATTCACCAACAATTTCTAAATCCTTTGATTCACGCATCTTCTCTTTAATTATCTTGCGCGCAGTAGATGATGCGATACGACTAAAGCCCTCTGGTTCATCGCTAATCTCATCTACTTTTTCACCATCTGGACCAAAAACTGGAATAAGAATCTTTATCTCACCTGTTACTAAATCTAACTTAGCGTGAGCAAAGGGCTTTGCTCCCTCCATCTCGTTATAAGCGCTCTTCACTGCAATCTCAATAGCAGTAATTAGGCGATCAAGAGGAATATCGCGTTCAATTGTGAGGGCTTCTAAGACTTTCATATCAACATTCATCGCTTATCACCATCTTTGCGATTAAATTCAATCTCAACAGTGGCTCGCTTAATTTCGCTAAATAAAATACTTACCTCTCCACTTTTAACCTCAAGTAAAGCTGAATCTAAATCAAGGCTCTTAAGGCGGCCCACTAGCTTTTCTCCATCGACTTTCACGATAGAAATTAGCCGACCAAGATTTTTCTTCCATTGATGGGCCTTAACTAGGGGGCGATCAACGCCAGGAGATGTGACTTCAAGGGTAAATGGATTATCACCGAGCTGGCTATAGTTTTCTAGAATTTCAGATATCGCTCTTGAACTTGCAGCGACCTCATCAAGATTTAGATTTCTCTCCTCGTGATCAACTATTACTGAGATGATTCGAGAGCGTCCTACTGGGATTACTTTTATCTCTTCAAGCAAGAGACCAGATGCATTAATTACTGGAGCAAGAAGCTCGTTTAAGTTATCTACCAAAGCCATTTTAATTTCTTCCTACTTATTTAGTTGTTGTTAAGTTGTGGGTCTAAGTCTAGCCCAGATTTCAACCTCTAAGGAAGGTGTCATAGATAAGGCGGATGATCAGGGCGGTAGTGACGACTAGAAATGCCCTACGAATCAAAACTGAGCCACCTCTTATGCCAACTTTTGCTCCAATAAAACCCCCAAGGACATTTCCTGCCGCCATCGTCAATCCCAGCGCCCAGATGATTTGGGAGTTAAAGCCAAAAACTAGGATTGCTCCAAGGTTGGTTGCAAGATTAACTAGCTTTGCAGTCACTGATGCTTCAAGGAATGCAAAGCCAAGAACGGCAACTAACGCAAGCATGAGAAAAGATCCGGTTCCAGGACCAAAAATTCCATCATAAAACCCAATTGAAGCGCCAACTGCTGCGCCAATTATAAATCGATTTCTTCCTACAAATTTTGCAGAAGTTACCTGACCCAACTCTTTTCTTAGATAGGTGTAAATTGCAACGCTAATTAGAAGAAATAAAATTATTGGTCTAAAAGCATCTCTTGGAATCTTTGTTGCCACACTTGCACCCATAGCTGAACCAATAAATGCAGGAAGGCCCATCACCGCTGCCAACTTAAAATCTGGCTTTATCTTTCTTAGGTAAGAGGCAGTAGCCCCTAAGGTGCCAAGAAATGAGGGAACTTTATTGGTTCCAAGAATTACTGATGGTGAGGTATCAGGAAGTGAAACTAGAAGAGCTGGTAGTTGAATTAGCCCCCCTCCCCCAGCTAGTGAATCAACAAGACCTGCAAAGGTTGCTGCAAGAATTAGAAATAGAACTACTTCAATTGAGATTTCCACGAGAAGCTAGTAAATCAACCCAGCAATTTAACTAAGTGAGATGTGATCTCACCAAGTGCAATCTCAGACTTCTCACCACTTCGACGAATGCGGAATTCAACTTGACCCTGGGCCAAACTCTTACCAAAGATCAAAATATAAGGATTGCCAATTAGCTCTGCATCTTTAAATTTAACTCCAGGGCTAGCCTCGCGTCTATCATCGATCATCACGCTAATGCCTTTTGCCTCTAACTCTTTTCCAATTCTCTCCGCTTGAATAAATGGCTCATCTTCTCTGCCAGTTGCCACGAGATGAACTTTTGCTGGAGCAATCTCATCTGGCCAGATAATGCCGATCTCATCATGGCTCTGCTCAGCAATTGCAGCTAGAGCCCTAGTTACTCCGATGCCATATGAGCCCATAGTTACAACCTGTGATTTTCCTTGGCTATCAAGAACAGTTAAATCAAGTGCTTGGGCATACTTTCGACCCAATTGGAAGATATGGCCAATTTCAATAGCTCGATCAATAATTATTGGGCTATCACAGCTTGGACAAGGATCGCCTTGATTAATCTCAACTGCTTCAATAAATCCATCAACGTTAAAGTCGCGACCATGGGTGACATAGCGCATATGTTTATTCTTTATGTTTGCACCAGTTATCCAGTGTGACCCGATAACAATAGATGGATCGGCATAGAGCTTAATTCCTAATTTCTTAGCATCTTGCGGGCCAACATATCCTTTTACTAGGCCAGGATTTTTTGCAAAATCTCCATCTTCAAATAAACGGAGCTCTTTAACTCCAGCTAGATTTGCTTCAACCCGCTTTAGATCAAGTTGGCGATCACCTGGAATTAGTATTGAAACTACCTGCCCATCTGCCACAAGTAAGATGTTCTTTAAAGTATCTGATGCGCTCACATTTGCCTGATACTTCTGATTCATAACTGCAACTAAGCTCTCAATAGTTGGTGTATCTGGAGTATCAAGTAGCTCCATCTCTGGCGCTTTTGCTATCTCTTGCTTACTTACCTTACTAACCTTACTAACCATCGCCTCAACATTTGCTGCATAACCACATTTAGGACAGAGCACATAAGTATCCTCACCCGTTGGTGAGGGCGCTAAGAACTCTTCAGATTTTGAGCCGCCCATAGCCCCAGATACTGCAGAGACAATATTAAATTTAAGTCCAAGGCGATTAAAAGTTGTGACATAGGCAGCGCGATGCTTCTGATATGAAGCTTCAAGGCCGGCATCATCTAAATCAAATGAGTAGGAATCCTTCATAATAAATTCGCGACCACGAATAATTCCACTTCTAGGACGAGCTTCATCGCGATATTTAGTCTGGATTTGATAGATAGAGAGTGGAAGATCTTTATATGAGGAGTACTCGCTCTTAACCATTAAAGTAAACATCTCTTCATGGGTTGGACCTAGTAGATAATCGCTACCTTTTCGATCCTGGAGCCTAAATAAAGCTGGTCCATACTCTTCCCAGCGATTGCTTTTCTCATATGGATCTTTAGGAAGAAGAGCAGGAAAGTGAACTTCTTGAAAGCCCGCCTTATCCATCTCATCTCTTATTACTCTCTCAACATTTCTAAGAGCAATTACCCCTAGTGGCAGCCAAGAGAATATTCCTGCAGCAATTGGGCGGATATATCCAGCTCTAACTAGGAGTTTATGGCTAGCAACTGAGGCATCTGATGGGTCATCTCTAAGGGTGCGCAGAAAGAGAGATGACATCTTTAACATAGCGCTAAGCCTAGCGAATTACTTTACGT
>Ga0222715_10002413_pt1 | contig 17133 bp, 9 predicted proteins | sample C33_9DmetaG_FD_165056 | JGI IMG/M metagenome (GOLD analysis project Ga0222715, IMG submission 165056) | Estuarine water microbial communities from San Francisco Bay, California, United States - C33_9D | ecosystem: Environmental > Aquatic > Marine > Unclassified | place: USA: California... | reverse complement strand
GACTTTGAAGAATAGAACGCTTCCGGCTTCATCTTAGCGACATTGTAGTCGGCCTTCATGGAGCGAAGCGCCTTGATGGCGTCAATGTTGATTTGCATCTGCGCCTCAACAAGTTCGTTTTTCCATGAGTCAACGGCGATTGGGTACTCAGCAATCATGATACTACACGGAGAATCGGCTGTGGTCTGACGCGGGAGTCTTTGCCAGAGTTCTTCCGTAACGAAGGGCATGAACGGATGGAGCAGTCTCAAGCCAGCGTCAAGGCAAATCCAAAGCGCATCCTTCGTTTGCTTCTTTGCGACTTCATCGGTACCAGACATGACTGGTTTGATAATCTCAATGAAATTATCGCAGAGATCGTACTGCCAGAACGCATAAACCGCGCTCGTGGCCGTGCAGAAGTCATACGCTTCCATAGCGACGTTCGTTGTCTCGCACACATTGTTCAAGCGGCTAAGAATCCACTTAGAAGCATGCGGAATACTTTGTAAATCAAACGAATTGTTGATATCTGTTGGCGGCACGTAGTCATCGCCCAAATTCATCATCGCAAATTTAGTAGCGTTCCATAACTTATTGCACCAGTGTCGGTATGCAACGACACGGAGAACGTCGAGGTTGATGTCGCGACCTTGAGCCGTGTACGCAACGAGTGCAAAACGCATCGCATCGGTACCACACTCAGGAATTCCTTCAGGGAAATCAGTCTTTTGCGCTTGTTGCGCTTTCTTGATTTCCTTTTCTTCGAGGTTGCCACCAATGAGCGTTTCGTGAAGTTTGGTGAGGTCGATGCCTTCAATAACGTGGAGAGGATCGATGACGTTACCAAGAGACTTGGACATCTTCCGACCATGAGCATCCCGAACCATGGCGTGAAGGTAGACTTGCTTAAACGGAACCTTGCCAGTAAGTTTCATACCCATCATCACCATGCGAGCAACCCAAAAGAATAAGATATCGTGACCGGTTTCGAGGAGAGACGTCGGGTAGAATTCGGCCAAGTCAGGCGTCTCATCGGGCCAGCCAAACACAGAGAATGGGAACAAACCGGACGAGAACCAAGTATCAAGGACATCTTCGTCTTGTTCCAAGACAAATTCTTTACCAGGGAACTTGGCTTGAGCCGCAGCTTGCGCCTCATCGGCATCGCGGCCGATGACCCAGCGGTCCATCTTTTCAGAGCTCCCACCCGGCATACCGCTTTCATCATCACCTTCGCCGGTGAATCGAACGTAGAACGCCGGAATGCGGTGACCCCACCAAAGTTGTCTGGAGATGCACCAATCGCGAATGTTCTCCAACCAACGGAACCAGGTAGGCTCCATGAATTGTGGAAGAATTTCGAGGCGTCCATCGCGGGCAGCATCGCACGCTTCTTTGGCCATATCTTGGCAGTTGACCCACCATTGGGGCTTGAGCATAGGCTCGATCACATCCTTGCTGCGGCTGCATAAACCCAATCGCATCGGGTTGCTCGCCTTACCACGGAACAATCCGAGCTTGTCAAGTGCTTCGCTAATCGCAACGCGGCATTCAAAGCGCTTCATGCCAGTGAACTGCTCGCCGCCTTGTTCGTTCACCAAACCATCTTCAGTGAAGACGTTGATGAACTCGAGATTGTGGCGTTTACCAGTCGTAAAATCATTCGGATCGTGCGCCGGGGTGATCTTCACGCAACCAGTACCAAACTCCATGTCAACAAGTTCGGCGTCCGTGATAATAGGGATGCGTCTGCCATTGAACGGGTGAATGACAAACTTACCGTGGAGATGCTTGTACCTTTCATCTTCGGGGTGCACCGCCACTGCGGTGTCGCCAAGCATAGTCTCAATACGAGTTGTTGCCACGACGACTTCGCCAGAGCCATCTTCGAAAGGATACGCAAATGAGGTAATGACGCCAAATTCAACCTTTTTCAAGTGTCCCGGAACGGACAACATCGTCGGACCTTCAAGGTCAATGTGGTCAACCTCGATGTCACTGATGGCCGTCTTTAACTGGCAGCTCCAGTTCACCAAACGGTTATCACGATAAATCAGACCCTCGTTGAACATGCGCACGAATGCCTCTTTGACAGCCTTGCTCAACTTCTCATCCATAGTAAACGCCTCTCGCGTCCAGTCCATGGACGAACCGATGCGGCGAAGTTGGTTTGTAATCTTACCACCATACACTTCTTTCCACTCAAAGACACGCTCAAGAAACTTCTCACGCCCCAAATCATGTCGAGTAATACCTTCTTCGCGTTGCAGTTTCTTTTCAACCACAGTTTGCGTGGCGATACCCGCGTGGTCCGTCCCTGGCACCCAAAGCGCTTCGTATCCACTCATGCGACGCCAACGCACAATGGTGTCTTGAATAGCGTTCGTCAGCGCGTGTCCAATGTGCAACGCCCCAGTAACATTCGGAGGTGGAATCACAATGACGAATTTTGGCTTATTAGAGCCCATCTTCGGAGTAAACATACCTTCCTTCTCCCACCAATCGTACCAGGCCGCTTCAACCGCCACCGGGTTATAAGACTTTGCCATGGGTGTACTCACCAAATCCTTTTTATCACCGCTCTTCGTCGCCAAAGCACTTTCCAAAGCCTTAATATCCTCCTCAGCCGGTCCACTCGCAGCCTTCTTCTTTGCCTTTTTCCCTTGGTCGCCTTGCGTCGCCTTGGCCGCGTCCTCCGCCGCCCTAGCCGCGGCTTTGGCTTCAGCCTTGGCCTTCTTCGCTTCCTTCTCCGCCGCCTTGGCCGCCTTCTTCGCCGCCTTCACCGGATCAATTTCAACATTTGCCACCGCCGCAGCCGCGGCGTTAGCCTCCGCCTCGCTCATCGCGCGCGATTACGTCGACACAAAGTCCGCCGTCGGTGGCACCGATGTCGATGATGGCGCGCTCCTGCGCAGCGCAAACGAGCACAGATGTCCTACGTATACCCCCGAACGTCAATCGATGGATACGGTTCGTTGGCGCGTTCTTGAGCGTCGTTCGCGTCGGTCGTGCCGTGCGCGTCGCCGTGTGGCGTCGAACGCGACTGATGTGGTGATGATCGAGACCTAGAACCTCAGGCGACGGCTCGGTGCACGCATTGTGCGCCTCGTGGGCGAGTGCGGCGATCGCGCGCGCGCGATGTCGACGCCGCACAAGTCGACGTCAGATGTTGACGTCGTCTTGGCGACGACGCGGGGCGATTGGGCGTCGCGCGAGGATGGAGCGGCGCGATTCATTAAAGTGTGGGATTTCGCGAGCGCGCGCGCGGCTGAGCTTTATGCGACGACGACGGCGATTGAAGGACGAGGTAATGGGAGAGTGTTGGGTGTGAGTACGCTACCGAGGCATTTGCGACGGCGAGCGACGTCTCATGCGCCGTATTTGTCGCGAAGACGACCTAACTTGAAGCGGAGGCGAGGCGACGGCGGCGGCGACGGCAGCGGAGGATTCCGGTTGTGTCGAGAGGCACTCAGACGACGCGGACGATTGAACGCGGAAACCAAGCGCGTGATTGATGGTGTTACATTTAAGGTGTTGCGCACACATACGTGGCATGCGAAGAGGTGAGTGTGGCTATTTTTTGTCGCGTGAGAGCGCTAAGAGAATGAGCTGTTGCCGGTGAAGACGAAATCACGCACCCAGCCAATCCGAGGACGTTTCGGCGGCCGTTGGAGACAAGCGTAAATAGTTACCGTTTGGTACATCTACTGAGGCAACACATAGTGAGACGAGCGCGATGAAGTGCGTTCGTGCATCGACTAACGCAAGCATACGTTTTTACAATTGCAGATTTACGACGCGCAAACATATTAAATGGGGATGGATTCTACCGAGCATTCGTCCTGGTCGCGGACGAGGGTGGCGATTCATTATCAAATCAATCGGTCAAAGCGCATTGGTGCATGATTCTTCGTATTATTCGTGTATAGTCATAAAAGGCGACGGCGCTGTGGTGCGTCGGGCGTTGGTTGAACTCGCCGTGGAGAAGAAGTGCTTGAATAACAAGATGTTCCGTGCAGCGCATCGTGCATGCGCGATGCACCTCGAGACGTTCAAAAACAAGCGTACGATCGCACCTGTGATGACGTATTACATGCCGCGCGCGAAAGATTCAAATGACTCAGAGGCGCACGTATGGGTGCATCCGGCCGCGAGTGAAAAAGCTTTGCACGCGATTCGCGCTGCTGTAGCGCGACAGGTGGCTCGTAAAGTCAAACGTAGTGGATCTACAGTCATCGTTGAAACAAGCGACGCATTTGCACGTCTTGAGATTATTGGTCAGAAATCGTTTGAGGTTGTGCAAAAGCTCGTACCGAGGCTCGATTTCTTGAGTGAGCGACATGTCGTCCGCGGTGTTCGTCACTTTGTGTCGCACGATCCACGTGCAGCGACGCTCAATATTGACCAAGCGCCTGAACACATCGACGATGAACCGAGCGAGACAGCTCCAACGCAAGCTGAGTTCAACGTGAGCTGCCGCGCGTCACGCGATGCAATGTTGGAGCGTCCGTGGGAACCAGCCAAAGCTATTGGATTGAAAAATTATTCCGGCCTCTTAATCAACCGGGGCGTAAACGCGTCTGAGGGATACACCGTCATCGTTCCAAAGTCGTGGGCAATACCGCTGTTACTGGGTATGTCTCACGCTGGTGCGAGAGCGGCGGGTTTGAAGGAGTGGTCGTGGTGCGCGCAACGATTTGGCAAGCCCGTGTTTCCTGATGATTATCTCGATACCCCTGCCGGCGTTGCGCAAAGGCAAGAACTGTTTGATGAAATCAAAGCACTCATGGCGAAGACACCAATCGGCAAAGTTCCTCAGGGTCTGCGTGAGTTAGAAGCATGCGGCCGAAGCATCACCGTAGGGCGAGTCATTCGGACACGAGACGCGTTGTCTAAAGCCGAGTCACTCGCTACTCAACATGTAATGGTGCGCGTCACGCTCCGATGTCCGTGGTCAGGACAGCCATCGTTGGGTTCCGAGTTATATGTTCCCACAGCTGCTCAAAACGCGGCGTGGACTGGAAAAAAATCTGGCGCGAGGCGACGAGACGACGTCGCGCTCGCAGAAATTTCAGGCGAAAGCGTTGGGTACGTCACATCTGTGTCCGCACCCGCTGCTGCCGTAGGTTTAGCATCAGCATTGATTAGTGTCAAAGCGCTCTCTTTGCTACGCGAAAAGTTTAGTCGCGCCTCAGGTCGGGTGTTTGTGATGTGCAAACCGCCCGGCAAACCAGTCGTTCCCGCCGAGGCTCACGTCGTCGTGCGCGCCGCCGCGTTCGACGAGCCTTGGTGGTGAACACGACGCCGTGTTGTAAAAAACGAAAATGTACTACGTCATAGCCGAAAGAAATTGTTGTTTGTTGTAATCACTATAGGTGTACAGTCATGTACTGCGACTCTGTGACACAAGTGCATACAATCCCAGTTCTTGCAAATTCTCATTTCCGAGTGGGGACGAAAGGATTGGGGCACTGGTTTTGTTACACTGCAAGATGTATAAAGCGCTAGACGCACTGCAAACTAAATATGTCAACGCGTGCGCTCAACTCTCCGCCTTGATTCTCTGCACGCACTCCTCCGTCGTCATGCCTGGTTTTTCGAGCACCCATTCGATTGATTTATCAATCCACGCTTTGAGCTGAGGTCCGCCTTTGGTGATGTTGAGCGCGGCCATGACGTCTTGTCCCGTGACTGGTGGTTTCAAATCCCAACATTCATTCAATGCTAGCTCCGTGACGCGACGTTCTATAGTTTCAAACGTACGCACCGCCGCCTCGACGCCGTCTTCGACGCGACGAGCGACGTCGGCGTCGACGGATGTCGGATCCATGGCGTACGCGGCGCTCCACTCTGGGATGCGTTCGTCGTTCATACCTGGAACTTGGTCGACTAGGCTTTGGAGTAAGCACGCTAAACGCCATGTTGGACCCATCTTACGCATCGCTAAGCCCGCATCAAGGCGGGAAAATCCATCAGCGTTGGCCAACAACACATCCTTGGCGATTTTCATGGACTCGTGCACGTGCGCCGCGGTTTCCGCGTCTTTTGATCTCAACTTCAAGGCGTTGCTAATCATATCCCCGACCGCGGGAACTTTCTTGCCTTTCTTACCTTCGGACTCGAGTGTGCGATAAGGAGCGAGCCATGCGGCGAGGTATAGCCACACCTTATTTTCGTCGTCCAACCACGTCGAGCTCGACGGGATGTCGTCGACGGCGCGCTCGGCGCAACGCATCAAGTACGTCGAGAGTCGATCAGCATTCTCGGTAATGGCATCCACGACAGATTGTGTGGGCACAAATAACACTATTGGCGTAATTTTAAACGCTGTCATGAGCGACACGGCGTCCGCGGGCGAGCGCCCTTTCATCATGCCCAAAACCTCCTTGCCGAAACGTTCACGGCTAACTTTGTGACGCAACGCGTCTTGAACCTCTACATCGCTTGCAGCTTGCTTGATGTCGTCCTGCACGGCAAAACCGAATCGCGCAGCAAAACGAATGGCGCGTAAAATACGCAACGGATCATCGAGAAAAGTCGTGCGCGGCGGCAAAGGCGTACGCACCACTCCGCGCTCCAAGTCTTTCACGCCGCTCTCGGTGAAGTCTTCAACTTTGCGCTCATTAATGTTATAAAACAGCGCGTTGATGGTCAAATCACGTCGAAAAGCGTCATCCTTGGCGGTACCAAATTCCATCTCCGGAATACGGCTGTCTTCCGCGTAGCTCTCCGAGCGCAAATTCACCAAATCCAGCCACACGTCTCGCACGCGCATCGTCGCCGTCTCCAAGTGTTTGCTTTGCTCAGGATTACTCTGAATCACACCTATGCCCTTAGTTTCAACGCCTTGCGAGGTCAAGTACTCGTTGACCTTATCCGCAAATTCCTTCCCGAGCATGGTGTCCAACGCAATGTCTATATCGTCGCTCTCTCGTCCGATGAGTTTGTCCCGCACCCAACCGCCCGCGACGCGTAACGTGACATTCAACTTGAAGTGCTCCACAACCTCTAACAACGTATCAAACACCGCTTGCTCACTCGCGGTACATTTCACATCCACAATCGTCATCTTCTTCTCCATCGCATCATCGCTCGCCCCCGCGCTCGCCGCCGCCACGAAGCGCATTCCCGCCCCCGCGCTCGCCGCCGCCGCCACCCTCGCGCGCTTCTCTCCGCTCCCCGAACACCCCACCGCGTCCGCGCTTCGTCGCATGCGCACGCACAACGACGACAGCCTCAACCCCACGCTCCTCACTAACGTCGCGGACGTCGCCGTCGACGCGCCGACACGCGCCAACGACGCCGCCGACAATCTCACGCGCTGGAGCACAATCCTGTCGTCCCGAGGAAGCCTTTGCGCGCGCACCACCCGCGTCACGCACAGACGACGACGAAGACGCGACGAATTCGCACCACGCGCCGCGGCAGCGGTACCGACGACGACGACGTCCCTCACCGACGCAACGTGCATGCACACACGCGCACACCGCACGCGCGCGTCGCAATGCCGCACCACACCCGGAAATGCACCACATGCACTTTCACAATTTTGGAGTCCCCATGTGTTGACCAATCGCAACCCCAAGCGATCGATGTGGTCTTAAACTCTGGAACCCGAGAGTCGACCATGTTCCGCTTCTTTTCGCGACGGCGTGGAGTCCGCATTGGACGCCGACGCACGCCGCGCCGAGAGACGCGTCGAAGGCGTATTTTCACACATTATGACGCACATTGCTCATACTATACACTTCATGAACCTTATATACAGTAAAAAGTGCACAACGCGATATACAACTGAGTCCATCTCGCCTGGTCACGACTCGTCATGTACGCCGTTGGTCCGACTCGCCCCATCCCCCCGAAACACCCGCGTGTGCGTATACATCGCCCCCATCGAACGCTGTATATCCACACACCGCTCGCGCGTGGATATAAAAATCTCACGGTCGGTCGACCACCTCAGGTCGACACCAGGGGGGTATGGTTTAATAAGATTAACGCGATGGAGGCACCTTTGTGGCGCTTCGGTGTCGACACTGTGCGACGTTCGCACGCACGCCCCGCACGCGCGCACGCACGACACTTCTCTCTCGCGTTTTAATCACCATCCAATGGGTGCCCCGACGACGAAAGCCGATTCGCGGCTGACGACGACGTCGATCAACGCCGCGGTCGTGGCTGCCGAGTACGCGGTGCGCGGGCCGATCGTCGCGCGCGCGGCGGAGCTCGAAAAGGCACTGCAGAAGGATCCATCGAGCGTGCCGTTTGATAAGGTGGTGTATTGTAACATTGGCAATCCGCACTCGCTCGGGCAGAAGCCGATTACGTTTTTCAGGCAAACGCTCGCGGCGATCGATTGCGCGTCGTTGACGAGCGATGATGAGGTGGCGAAGAGGTTGTTCCCTCGGGACGTGCTCGAGCGGGCGAAGGAGGCGACGACGATGATTAAGGGTGGCACTGGGGCATACTCTGAGTCTAAGGGCGTTGAGGTGTTGCGTAAGCGCGTGGCGAAGGGGATTACGAAGCGTGATGGGCACGCCGCGAGCAGCGACGACATTTTCCTCATCGACGGGGCCTCGGCGGGGTGCCATTACTTGATGAATGTGATGATTCGTAACATTGATGACTCGGTGTTGTGCCCGATTCCGCAATATCCGTTGTATTCTGCAGCATGCACTTTGTATGGTGGTACGCTCGTTCCGTACTATTTGGATGAAGAAACCGGGTGGTCGTTGGATATCGAACACTTGAAGAAGCAAACCGAGGACGCGCGCGCGGCGGGGAAAAACGTGCGAGCTTTGGTGGTCATCAACCCGGGTAATCCCACTGGTAATGTCTTGAGTGATCAAAATTTACTCGATATTGCCACGTATTGCGCCGAAGAAAACATTCTTTTGATTGCGGACGAGGTTTACCAAGAAAACATTTACCAAGACGGGCTCAAGTTTACGAGCATGCGCAAGATTGTGTTGGACGCCGGGCTTCAATCCAAGGTTGCGTTGGCGAGCTTCCAATCCATCAGTAAGGGATACTATGGTGAATGTGGCCGCCGTGGTGGCTACATGGAGCTCATCGGTAACTGGGATCAAGGCGTGCTCGATGCCATTCTCAAGCTTTGCTCCATCGCGCTCTGCCCGAACTTGGCGGGGCAAGTGACGACGTCGCTCGTCATGGACCCGCCTACTGAAGGCGAACCTTCTTACGAGCTTTACGCCTCCGAACGTGACAATATTCTTTCTTCGCTTAAGCGTCGCTCAATCAAGCTCGTCGAGGGCTTGCGAAAGCTCGAAGGCATCACTTGCCAGGACGCGCAAGGGGCCATGTACGCGTTTCCAAACCTTACGTTTCCGCAAAAGTTCCTTGATGAATGTGCGGCTGCGGGCAAGGTTGCCGATGCCGTGTACTGCTCTAAGCTTTTAGAAGCTACGGGTATCGTCACCGTCCCGGGCTCTGGATTCGGCCAAAAGCCGGGCTCTTGGCACTTCCGCACTACATTCTTGCCCTCTGAAGCGGACATTGACGGCGTCGTCGTCAAGTTTACCAATTTCCATCAAGCATTCATGGCTAGTTACAAATAGACTCGAAATCAAGCGTGGGCAGTGTATATCTTAAGATTATTCACGGCTACGTCGCATCTTCGTAGTCGCGGGACAAAACTGAAACGTCCACGAGAGAACATTGAGCGAGAGAGAAAGAGAGTAAAACGCCACAAGGCGATGGGTAAAGAGTGTACGAGTATATGAGTTGAACGTAAAAAGATTCCAAGAAATTACTAACAGGAGAGAAAAAGTCACCCATTTATATAACCATCACACAGCGTCTTGAAATCAAGGCGCCGAAATGCGTAGAGTTAGCAGCGCGTCTACCATGTGCATTAATAACAACAAATTTACACTGCAGCTAACGCGCGATTCACAGACTGTTCGAATAAATCGTACTCACTCTCCGTAGGCGCGCTCGTTGGCCGACCATGCGCCGCAACGTGTTCTTTTCCCGTATCTTTCATCGCCATGATTTCTCTGTTCACCCCATTGAGCTGATGATGGAGTTCGGCTAGTCGCCGACGGACATCTTGACATCCCGTTGGCACTTTCTTTTTCTGAACTTCGCGTTCGCACTGCGGCGAATCCTTTTCAGATTTCACTACTGACACGTCGTCAACTGGCGTATCCTTCTTGGCTACCCGAGCCGCGTTAATGGTACGAATTTCTTCAATTGTGGCGTTGAATATAGTATCCGAAGCCGGCGTAGCTCCAGAAGGCGTGCCTGGAAGGAGCGTCAACAAACGCGCCTCGTATTGTGGGTACGGAACCCACACACCGTCGCGTTCGCGTACCAAGGCATTTGCACGAAATTTTCCTTCACCATCATCCTGACGCACGTACCCTTCGGCTGATTGTAGTTGCGTTTCGATCTCCCACGCATGCGCTTCCAAGTTCTCGGCATCCTTCAACATCAAGACATCCAAAGCATCTATTGGGGTGCCCGCAACGCTACGAACTACACACGCCGCTGGCGGACCATCATACATTATCGAAAGACCATTGGGCGTTTGAAACGTTACCGGTTTGACTCGTGCCATTGTGGCTACACTTCTGGGGCGGTGCTTCATGCAAAATGGTAAGCCTTCGGCGCACCGATTCGGACAGCGCCACGTTTTACCGTCATTGTGTGTACAGCGTACAGAGGCCGCCACAGGCGGTGTAAGTGCACTCTTTTCGGCTTGCGTCTCGCGGAATACCATGGCGGCCATTTCACCATTCGACTTCAGACCAGTGGCCAGTGGAAACGGTGGAATCACGATCAAATCTATATTCAATCCGTGACACTTTGCCTTCACAAGTACGCCGACGGCGTTTCGTGTAACATGCATGGAGGTTTCACGTGGCGCTTGTTCTTCTCGGCGCTCGCTCGTACCGGGTAGCTCCATCGTTATGTGTGATTTCTTTTCTTGCTTGATTGACGATGGCAATCCATCTATGTCCGTAGCCGATGCTTTCTTCTCTAATTTAGCCTTTTTCGCTGAAGGCAGCGCTGGACTCACAGGCTGTGAACGGTCTCGTGGCGGCGCGCGCGTCGACGTCGTCGCCAGCGTCGCCATCGGTTCTAATCCACTCGCATAAAAAACTTCATTATCCTTCGGTGCGTCTTCTAGGACTGGCAGTCCATTCGAAGTCCAGCATGTGACCATCCACTTTCGCAAGTCTGCGTCAAACGCCTTTGCATCTTCGAGCGTGACCTGCGACTCGCCGTTGTTCACCATATTTCTCACCCCAGTCGTCGCTTGTAATCGTAATAAATCCAATCTACGAAATACTTGCGCGTATGTATGATAATACCCATCTGTTTTCTTCATTATTTCATCTCGCATCGCTCGACAGGCGTCTCCCCAAGGTTCCCAGTAATTCCTTCGACTCCAGCTCGCGAGTTGCGTCATGCACACCTTCACCTCTTTATAATTCACTCGAGACACGCGATAGGCCACTTGAGCGTCAGTGAGTGCAGAACCAGTGAGGTTCTCGCCGATCCAGCACTCGGTAAATATCCGCATCGTGTCCGCCTGCGTAGAAAGGAAACGAAAAGAACGACGACAGACGCGCGTCGTCAGTTTTCAAAGTCTCTCAGCGGGCGACAGCTCACGTCACGTCGTACGCCACGAATCTCTCAAGAGATTCGCCACGAATTCGCGGGAACAGTAACGTACCAATTCTCTCTCAGAAAGCTTATTCGACGGGTCACCCGTCGTGGCGTGCCATGCCCGTCGCACCGCGCTCAGCACATCGCACGCTTTTGAATCATCGGCAAACTTTTCCACAACGCCGCGTAAATCCAGCGCCGTGCCGCACGCGTTGGGGATTTCCTCGCGAATACGTCGCGACGCGTGTCGTATCGCATCGCTCGGTGCGCCCATATCGCTCGTGCGCGCGCGTCGCGACGACGCTCGCGACGTCGTGTGACGCGCGTGGTGCCACGTACGCATCGTCATTCTCGTGCGCGCGATGCGCGAACGCGAAAGTCCTCGACAACGGGCGTCGGGCGAATTCAGCGCCGCGGCGGCGGTAGCGACGCCGTCGTTGTCAACGATGCCGTCGACGAGCGGACGCAAGCGCTCGGCGTCTGGCGCCGTCGCCGCGGTGGGACTTGAGCCGTTCCAGCATAGGCTGAAAAATAGTGACAAGGTGCGTGCGTTGTGCCTCGTTTTCGCGCGCGCGCGTCTCTCCATCGCGCGTCGCGTGTAAAAATATGGATAGCGACGTACGCGTTGATTCGCGCGTTTGTCGCGGAAGATGCCGTGCACGTCATGGCATCGCGTGTGAAGGGAATTGAGTGAGATTGCGTATGGGTTAACGCGCGCGCTGCGGCGTTGGAGAGGGGGTGGTGGTGGTGCTCTGTTCGCTATCGACTGACGGGCGCGTTATGTTGTGAATGATATAGGATGTTCAGGCTACGATGAACACGTTACGCACGGCGACGATGGAGATATTAAACTTGGATGTGCATAGTTTGTCGTTCGAAGAGCTCTACCGCACGGCGTATGACTTGGTGCTCAGCAAGGAAGGGGACCGTTTGTTCACCATGATTGATGATTGCGTGACAGATCATTTATGCTTGCACGTGGCGAGTAAAATTGCCGATATCGTTGGTGAGGTGGAATTTTTGACGGATTTCGAAGCGCGATATCAGCGACATTGCCAAGGGGTTGAAATGTTGACAGACGTGTTCGCCTACCTCGATAGAGTGCACGTAGAACGGTCCAAGAGCCACCCGCACTCCATCCGTCAGATGGCAATGGAACGTTGGCTACTCTGCGTGGTGAAGAATCCACGCATAAGTCGGCGGCTGGGTAAGTGCTTATCAGATTTAGTCCGACGAGAGCGCGAAAAGGATATCGAATTGAGCCGAGACGTGCTGCGCAAGGTCAGTACCATGTTGTTTGAACTCCACGAAGACTCGGCGTATGTGCTGGAGTTTGAATCGCGCTTATTAGACGACACAACTTCGTTCTACAAGGCGATGGCCGAGAAGCACATCGTGAGCGATGACTGCCCGACATATTTGAAGATGGTGGAGAACCAACTTGAGGCTGAGAAGAAGCGGTGTGCGGCGTACATGCAAGAGCGTACGCACAAGGCTCTTTTCAACAGAGCTCGCGACGAGCTTTTGACGAATGTTTCAGATACACTACTGGTGCATAACACTGCAAGTGGATTCATAGAAATGCTGAGAAGCAATCAATTGGAACATTTGTCTCGCTTTTACAAGCTGTTTTTAACCATGGATGGTCTTGCGGGCATGCCAGACGTCTTTTACAATCACTTGAAGGAGACTGGTAAAGCACTCGTGAAAAATGCTGAGAATGCTTGGGACCCGATAAAATTTATTGAAGATCTATTTGTTTTCAAGGAGAAGTATGATATAATCTTGTCCAAGGCGTTTGACAACAACCGGCTCCTCGAGTCACAGTGCAATCAGGCGTATCAACTGGTGGCAAACTTCAACCCGCGAACGGCAGAGTTTTTATCTCTTTACCTGGATCATGTGTTGCGTAAACCCGCAAAAGATGCTACTGATGATGATTTGGATGTCATTTTCAATAAAGCCATGGGTATATTCCGCCTCTTTAACGAGAAGGATATCTTTGAAACGTATTATCGTCGACACTTGTCAAAGCGGCTTTTGAATAAGCGTTCGGCGAGCGATGATAGCGAGCGCGCATTCGTGGCAAAGCTTAGAAACGACTGTGGGTTGACATACACAGTGAAACTCGAGGGAATGTTCAATGATATTGTTAACTCTGTGGATTTGCATGAGACATTCAGGGCGAGTAATCCGGACTTGTTGGATGTAAACGTCACTGTGTTGACCACTGGTTCGTGGCCAATGAAGGAGCAGTCGAAGACGATCATCTTACCTCCTGCGTGCGAGCGAGTGTGTTACAATTTTGATAAGTTCTACCACGCGCTACACAATGGCAGAAAGCTCACGTGGCAGACGAGCATGGGTACTGCGGACATCAAAGCCACGTTTCCGAGCGGCGAGTACGAAATCACAGTCTCTACGCTTCACATGTGTGTTCTGATGCTTTTCAACACTCACGATGAGTTAACGACTAAGAATATTGCCGATATGACAGATATGGAGCCAGAACAGCTCACGTTGAGCTTGCAAGCGCTTGCATGCGTCAAGGGAAAGAACATTCTTACAAAGTCACCGCCATCAAAAGACGTGTCGATGGGCGACGTTTTTAGCGTCAACTCGAGCTTCTCCTCGAAATCGCACAAGGTGAAGATTGCGTCCATTTCTCAGAAACGTGAAACCGACGAAGAGACAGCGGCAACTCGGCACAAAATTTCAGACGATCGTAAGCCGCAAATTGAGGCTACTATGGTGCGCATCATGAAGTCGGAAAAGCGACTCGATTTCATGAACATCGTTGCCGCAGTCAACATAGAGTTGCGTAACCGCTTCGGTATAACGACTGTAGCAGAAATCAAGAAACATATTGAAAACTTGATAGAGCGTGAGTTCATAGCACGAGATCCGAACGATCGCAAAATGTATGTCTATCTCGCCTAGAGCGAGTCGTGTGCATGAATTGTAAAATTTCATCAGTGTTCATTAAAACCATGAAACGCAGTCTAATAAAATAAAAGCTCGCTTGCGCTACGACTCCCTCCTCCTATTACTCAATACATACAAAACATAAAAAGGAAAACTTCACGTATCATCATCCGCATCCTTCTTCTCACCCCTAAAGTCAGTGACGTCATCGTACTCCCGAAACGTCGCCTCCAAAGCCTTGCGAAGCACGCTTGAATTTCTCACGTTGAGTTGGTTGCTCACGCCCGCAAGCTCCTTCGCAACCTCCACTCGGCATGCCATGATTCTCTCACACACATCCCTCGGAGACACCTTTCTACCTTTCCTCAACGCATCTTCCTCTTCTTTCGGCCCTGGTACGGACGATCGACGCGGATCGACGACTCTCGTCAGAGGCGTGGACGCCAACGCGCTCAACCACTCATCCATATCCTCGTTTTTGATGGGGTGCTCAACAATATACGTGTGTAAATACATGTGCATTTCGCCGTTCGTCTCTTGCAAGTAATGCAGCGTGTTCTTAATGGCTTGAATCGTGATCAAATCCACGAATCGTCGTTCAGTTTGCGTGTAATACGGGGAACGGTTGTAGTCTTCCACGTAGGACCCATCGTCGTCTGACGCAGCCTTGGTCGTTGCCCGTCTCGCGCGCGTCGTCGTCGACGGCACCGGAGCGAGACGCGGCGTGCGTTCGATGCGTGCACATCGCATCATCGTCGTCGTTGACGATAGCATCGTGCTCGGCATACGCGTCGTCGGCGTGTGGGGCGTTGGATTACGGTTTCATTTCAAAATGCACTTTTTCGCGCGAAAAACCGGGACAAAGGGAGCCTGGTGGGACTTCGTCGCGCGCGGGTGCCGCGATGGATGTCCTTATTATTGTGCTGGTCGTGGCGACGAACGTAGTAATGGCATGAGAGTAGTTTGTTTAACACACACTATCGCATAGGTGAGCTGCTAAGCTCTATGGTGGCACGCGCGCCTCACATCCGTCGCGCGATTTCATCGTCGTCACTTCAAACATCTATAGTTTTAAATTTGAGAGCAAACACGCGCTTCTTACGCCTTCTTGGCGACCGAGGACGCGCGACGCTTGGCGAGAGACTCGCTGCGGCGCTCACGTTGCTCACGAAGGCGCAAGGCAAGAAGCTTGTGGTATTCAGCGGCTTCAGCCTTGGACGTGGCTTGCTTGGCCTTCTTCGCCGCAATGCGCGCGTTCTTGCGCTTGAGCACGAGCGGGGTAACGAGACGTTGAATCTTCGGCGCCTTGGACTTCTTCTTACCAGTCTTGGATTCAAACTCACGACGGTAGGTGTTCACGTATTGGCGAACATCATCCTCCTTGGTCAACGCGAAAAGCTTACGAATCTTGCTCGCACGCTTCGGACCGCGCATGCGCGGGATTTCAGTGTCGGTCAAACCCGGGATATCCGCGTCGCCTTGCTTGACAATGATCAAGTTGAGCACGGAGATTTCTTGGGAGACAATGCAACCACGGCATGCCTTGCGACGGCGTTCACCCTTGCGACGCCCGTGCGCGCGGAAACCGCTCGAACCCTTGGACATGAGCAAGAACACGCGTTGGTTCGTCATCACGCCTTGCTTCATACCGAAACCTTGCTTGTCGTTACCACCCATGATCTTGAACACGTAACCCTTCCATTCCTGTAAAATGAACATAAAAACAAACGAGATGATACGTCAGCACGCGATACACATCAATGCACTCGCTTCATCCTCATCCACGCGCGCTCCGCCTCAAACCACCCGAGCGATCCCCGAGGTCAAGCCCTAGCACCCATCGCAACGCTCGAGCACATCACCCACGCCCGCGCGACCGCCAACGCCCACCGCACGCACACACACGAAACCCACGCGCACAAGACGCATCACAAAAACGCTACAATACGTACGTCACCGAGTTCATCGCCTTCGACTTCAGCCGAGATGCGCTTGTCGTAAAACAACCGCAACTTGTTGTCATCGTTGATCTCGATCTTCTTCTGAGCACCCGTCGTCGGGTTCGCAATGTTGAGCTGCGATGCGATGCACACACACACACACAAGCACGGTCAGTACGTCGCACATATACACATCCATCCATCCACGCGCATCGACGCCCATCGCCGTCGCACCGACGCCGACGCCGACGCCGACCGTCGATCCCATCCGTCGTAGGGTTTTCCGCCCACGCATCCCTCGCACCCGGCGCGCGACGTGGCCTCCGCGCGCCATCGTCGCGCACCGCGCGAGACGAACGCATGTCAACCAGCAACACGCATAAAAAAACCGCGCCGCCGCGAATCGAGTCGCGTCCGACGTACCTTCATGGTGGAGCTCGAACGACGATTTAAGAGGTCGATGGGACGACGCGCGGCGCGGCTCGTCAAGTGTTCGACGCCACTAATGTATCACCACGACAACCACACAAATGCGCACCCGTAACCGTGGTAAACATCGATCGATGATGTGCGCACCCGTAACCGTGGTAAACGCGCGTGCATGTTTGAATGCGCGCGACAGACGACCGACGACGCCGGCGCGCGGTGC
>Ga0222715_10002410_pt1 | contig 17149 bp, 12 predicted proteins | sample C33_9DmetaG_FD_165056 | JGI IMG/M metagenome (GOLD analysis project Ga0222715, IMG submission 165056) | Estuarine water microbial communities from San Francisco Bay, California, United States - C33_9D | ecosystem: Environmental > Aquatic > Marine > Unclassified | place: USA: California... | reverse complement strand
AGGTATTATAGGTACATTTTGCTGTATAAATTCTCTTGGTGATTCCATAAAAGAACTACGGGAGCAACGATTACTATGAACATTTTGCTGTATAAATTCTCTAGGTGATTCCATAAAAGAACTACGGGAGCAACGATTGCTATGAACATTTTGTTGTATAAATTCTCTAGGCGATTCCATAAAAGAGCTACGAGAGCAACGATTGCTATGAACATTTTGCTGTATAAATTCATTATTACTATTAGAAGTCCTTAATTTATTGCGTTGATCAATAAGAATAGGAGGTTTATTAAAATGTACTTTAGGAATGTCCACTTTTAAATTAGCTTTGGGTTCAATATTAGCTTTAATTACTTTAGGTACAATAGGACGAGTAGGAATCTTTTCATTATTATCATTTGATTCTAATTGTACTAATGGAACATCAACAAATATAGGTAATTTATTTTCAGTATCTAATGTATCAATCTCAACATATGAATTTTTTACATAATCATCATAGGTTGAAAGAGATAATATATCTTCTTGTTTATCTAATATAGATAAATATTCATTTTCATTTAATAAATTATATGATGACGATAGTGATACACGCATATTTATTTTTTTGTTTGAAATAATACCGTTAATATCTTTAAGGATATTAAAAATATCATAAGTCTTTTTCTCCTCATTTTTATTATCTAAAAGATTACGTAATTTAATTATATAATCTCCTAATGAAATTATATTCTTATTAATATCTAGAATATTATAAAAATTATCATCATTTGATGATAACTTATCTAAACATAATGAAATTACCAAAATATTTTTAAGAGTATCATTGAATTTTAAACTAGATAAATCTTTTAATTGTTTGTTTTCAATGTCCCAATCGTATTTAAGATTTAAAATATTGGATTTAGTAAAACATGTATCGGCAATAAATATTATTTTAGTGGAAGGGTTAAATTGACTTAATATTTCATATATCAAATCACTATTAATAACAGAGTTGTTTTTTCTAATATTATAATCTGTAGGAACAATACCCTGATTAATATTATAATCTGAATTATAACCTGATATATACTCGGAAATATCTATACTATCGCCTATATAATAAATTAAAACAGAGCTTAAATTAGCTGTCCATGATTTTAAAGCAAGTTTATAAAGAGCTAACAATATATTATCATATGTAGTATTATCTACATCAGATAATTCTATTGGAATTATGTCTTTTTTCTTAACATATCTAGCTATTTTAGATATATAAGATGTATAATCTATACTTCTGTAGTTAATATGATTGTAATTACAACCTAATAATAATAATTCTTTGTTCATTATAATAATTTATATATATATATTTATATAGAATAAATTATATTTAAATGGATGATATATATCAAGATCTAATTAGACGAACTCCTAATTCAAATCTAAAAAATTATATTACTAATATTAATATTAATGTTCAAAAATTAAAAAATTTTTTTGAAAATTATTATAAAATAAAAAATACAATATTTTCAAGAGAATTTAAAGATTTTGATATAAATAATAAAAAAGCTTTAGTACGCAAATATATATTATTAAATAATAAAATAAATTCAATGTTTACATTAATAAATAATGAATCATTACAACAATCAATGCCATTTATACCACCTTATCAACTACAATCTAGATCATTTATACCAGTGTCTTCTCCGCCACAACAATCATATTTTGATTCATATTTTCATGGAGGCAAGAAAACTAAATCAAAATATATTAAAACTAAAAAAGTATATAAAATAGGGAATAAAAAATATATAGTATATTTAGGCTCTCGTGGTGCTAAATATATTAAAAAAGATAAAAAATATATAAGTATAAAATCATTATAAATAATAAAGATGTATAGTATTATTCGCAGATATTGTAAAATTCGTTATGAACACAATAATAAATCATATAAAGGGAATGATTGTGTTCAATTCTATAATCTATACCCTATGAAGATTATGTAAATTGTTTTTAGCATGAATACCACCATTATTACTACCAAATGTAAGAAATTTAAGTACCGTTTTATATTATTTTATTATATGTCTTTATATACTAATAAAAGAGCTGATAGATTATTATATAATCGTTCTTAATATAATGAATATTTATTTGATTATGAAAATGAAAGACTACTTAAACTTATTTAATAAAATTTAACTAAATAAAAATAATATATCGCTTCGGACTGGGATCGAACCAGTGACCTAAACGTTAACAGCGTTTCGCTCTAAAACCTACTGAGCTACCGAAGCTATACTTACAAGGGCTTTTTCACCCTGTCTATATAACTCATCTAATCCTTATATGTATTTTTACATTCTTGGACATTTACACCCTTGAAGATTTAATAGCAAAAAATTATTTAAATTAGTAAAAATATTCTAAAAACCCTACTAATAAAATAAAAATTGATACAAATTTATATAAATAACAATCATATAATGGTTAATAAAATATTTAAACTAGTCAAAAGACTTAATAATATAATAAAAACAAAGATTGAACAAAGACGTATTAAAAATGAAAAAAAACAAGATAGAATATACAGAAATAAGGAATATATAGAATTATATAATAATCCTCATAGAATGGCTTATAATGTTGTAGGTGGAACAGGAGGAAGATAATGAATATAAAAAAAGATTGATACAATAATTGAAATGTCTAAAAATAATTTCCAATATCCAAAATATGTCATAATATTACATATTATAATATAACATTAACATTTATATATATTTATAATAAATTAATAACAACTGGTAAATTTCTTTTTCCATTAAATCCCAAATTATAAGAAAATTGTGATGTTTGATTAAACATATAATGAAAAAGAACACCAATACCAATTGATGTTATGAATAAAAATACCAGAGATACTAAATACATAACAATAGTCCTTTCTTCAATTTCTTTTTTGCTAATATTAATAGGATTATTCCACATATATAAATGGATAAAGAAAACAATAACTAAAGTACCTATAAAGTCATAAGCAGAAAGCCCAAAAATTCTATATTTTTTAGAAGCAAAATCATCAAGTATTATTGAAAATATATTAGCCATTTTATTTAATTTCCTATATATATTGTAATAAGATAAAAAGAAATTATGGAAAAATATCTTAAAAAGTTAAAATATATAAAATCTCTTGATAAATGGTTAAAAAACCCATCATATAACCCGTTAACAAAACAAAATGATATTATATTATCTTTAAAAGAAGATTCTAATTATGTAATGTTATATAATAAGGCTTTTCAATTATTAAGAAAAAATGGTACTAAAACTCATAATATTTTAAAAAAATTGCCAAAAAACCATTTATTATTTAATAATAAAGTAGATTATTTATATGTTTATTATAATTTAGATAACGATAAATTTCCATATGAAGGTAAGGATAAAAAATATCTATTATATAAAAATTATGTTAAAGCAAATAAAAATATAAATAAAAATATAAATGAAAATATTATATTTGATAAAATTTCTTATATTATAGATTATAAAAATATAGAACCTAATAAATATGAAGAAGAAATAATTAATGAATGTAATAATTATATGGTTTCTTGTATTGATTATTTTATTAAATTAATAAGATATAATATTTTTAGCAACTATACATTAGAAAAATTAGAAGAAGAATATAAAATTAAAGGTATTGAAACGATGAAAGAAATAAAAAATATTGTTAATTTTTTTAATTTAATAAAATACAATTATGGAAATAATAAATATAATTTTAATGATGATTTATATGAAAATGATTTTAATAATACAACTATTGAAGAAGCCATTCTTATAGCAGTTGATGTTTTTAAAATGATTGATTATACTAATAATGGAAAAGATGTAATAGAAATAATTACTGAAAGTAAATTAAAAATAATAGAAGATCCTTTAATAAAATTATTATCTAAAAAAGAATTTAAAAATATTGATATTGCTAATTTAGAATTACCTAGTCAAAATATGACAAATAAACAATATACAAGATTAACAAAAGAATATACCAGATTGTCAAAAAATTTTAATAAAAGTAAATCAATTTTATTATCACAATCTAAATCGCCTCCTAAAAGACCAATATTGGAAATGCCAAATAAAACAAAACTACTTATAGGAATTCATAAAATACCTAAACAAAATTATACAGATAATGAATATAAAAATATGATAACAAATTATGAAAAAAATAAACATATTATAGATTTATATAAAGAACTTATAAATACTGGATTTTTAGATTTAAAATCAAAAGCATCATCATCAAAATCAATGACTTCTTCTAAATCATCGTCCAAATCCATGGCTTCTTCTAAATCATTATCTAAATCCATATCATCATCTAATTCTAATTCCATGCTTAATAAATCAAGAGAAGATATTATAAAAGAAGATTTATTTAATGAAAATATTACTGATGATAGTAGATTATTAAGATGTATAAATGAAACAGATATAATTTCACAAGACGATTTTAATAATAAAACATATCCTTTAGCTAAATTACAATTAATGACTAAATTAAAAATTAAAGATAATAATGGTAAAATATTGAGAACAGACTGTTATTATACACCTAATCTTTATAATTATTTAATAAATAAAGCAAATAATAAAGAACCATTTACCGACCCTTATAATGGCAAGTATATTTTAACAGATAATGATGTAAATAATGTCATGAAAATTATGAAAATAATTGATCCTAAATTAGAAAAACCTAGATATATTAAAAACTCAAATGACAAACAATTTATGATAAATGCTTATGTTAATGAATATAATTTATATAATGTATATATTTATAGAATATTTGGTAATACTAAGTTTAAAATATTAACACTTTTTGTATTTCCATCTAACATTGAAGTAATGGATACTGGATCCGCTGACATAACAAGTTCTACTCTTCTTTTAAAAATTATAGAATTATTTAATAATGGTAAATTAATGGAAACATATTTACCACCATATCAAATAGATGATTTTTATTTATTACCAGATATAAATTATAATGCTTATAATGATGTTAATAAATGGATTACTATGAGACGTAAAAAGAAAATAGATCTATTTAAAAGAATGGCTACAGAAATTAATGGTATATAAGTTTTATAAAAGAGTACATAATTTATTTTATTTGCAAAATATATTAAACTATTCTAAAAATCTGTAAAAATAAAATTATGTACTCTTTTTAATTCATAGGGTATAAAGATTCAAAATTTTTAATAGTATTCTTGGTCTCTTTAGTCATTAAAAGAAATTTTTTAGGATGTATCTGTTCTAACATATTATGGTTTAGATAAATTATCAATTCTTCTATATGATTTACATCATTTATTAAATTATCAAAATAATCTTTGTAATTATTATAGTAATTTGTTAGTAACTTAGAATTATTTATAAATAGATTATAAATAAGATAATTATAATCTATAGTAGCCCATCCATTATCTTTCTTAATATTTATAAGTTTCTTTTTATTATCATAACGAATATTTTGATTTTCTGGATAATCATTATTAAAATGTATCAATTCAATAAGTTTAAGTATAGGAAAACAAGCTTTAAAACATTTTTCATAAATAGCTTCTTTTGTAATATAATCTAATCTTTCTTTTTCAAAATTATTAGTAACATAATAGTTGTTAGTAATATTATTATTTATATTATTATTTGTTATATTATTTGTAATATTATTAGTAGTATTATTTGTTATATTAGCATTAGTATTATCATTAGCATTAGCAAAAGCAGTACTTTTAGGTTTACAATTTTTTTTCCTCATATGTTTACTTTTACCACTTCTATCAGCAAATGTAAACATGCATCTTTCACATGTTAAAATATTTAATCCTTTACAGACTTTTATATGTTCATTATAATATTTAGATGTTAAATAACTTTTGGAACATTTTTCACACTTGTATTTAATAGTAATATTATTACTAACATTTTCATCAATTTCTAAATTTTCATTAACAGATGATATAGGAAATTCTTGATTAAGTTCAAAAATTTCTATACTATGTTTATTATTACAATGTCTTTGAAGATTATAAAACTTATCAGTTTCATACTTGCAATAAGAACATTTATGTTTTTTAGTCATAATATAACTTTATATTATAAAGATATATTTATATAACATTTTAGTTGGATTGGCAAACATTTTAGTTGGATTGGCAAACATTTTAGTTGGATTGTCAAACATTTTCTCATTTTCATGCCACAAAAAATAAAAAATATGATAACATAATTATAAAAATTATTAAATAAATACCATCACATTTTTATAACGTCATCTCGTATTACCATAATAGTAATATAATATGTCAATTAAAATGTAAAATCCTTACCATTTTTTTTATAAAAAAAAGAGCAAATGAGCTCCTCTTTTTTATTTTTTTATTTCTAGAAAACTATTCTTAAAAATAATTCATGTTTTCTCTTAAAAATTAATATAAATATAAACCAACATTTAAGTATATAAAATGAAGAAAGAATTACTAGATAAGTTTTGGAATATATATGAAGAAGAAGGTACTGTAAAAGCACTTACATGGCTAGAAAGTCTCAAATATTATGAAGATTATTGTTCAAATACTGATAATACTATTGATAATATGATAGCTTCTATAAAAAATATTAATTTAAATTAAAATTTATAAAAATAAGTTTAAACGTTTTTAGTTTTATTCCATTTTACAGCAATGAGACTCATAATTTCTTTATTTGATTTATCAGGATGCGCTTCTTTAAATCCTGCCATTTCATTTTGAATAAAAATATTATATTTGCTAAGAGCTCTTTTTTCTCCTTCTTCTTTTACTTTAGAAGATTTATATGATTCTGATAACATCTTTTTAAGATCATCAAGAGAATATTTTTGTGTAATATCAACATTGCTAACAAATTTTTCTAAAATCTTCTGTGTTTTAATATTAACTTTTCCAGATTTTTCTTCTGGATTAACTGAGATATCTTCCATTTTTAATAATCTAACTAATCAATACCTTATATACTTTTAAATTATATTACATATTATTTAGTTTATATTCTAACATCTCTATTCTTTTATTAGTATTTTCTAATGTTTCAATACGTTTATTTAAATGTTGTATATGTTTGATCATATATGGTATTAAACCAGTATAATTAACAGTCTTCCATGTATTGCCGTCCAACATTATATTATCAAAAACTAAACCAGGTATATGCATTTCAACTTCTTGTGCTATTAAACCTACATCTTCATCTCCTATTTTTTGTTGATTATAATAATTAGAAGACCATTTAAATGATACAGGACGTAAATTCATTAAATCATCATTATATTCTAAATCAACAATATTAGTTTTTACATTAGCATCAGAAAGTTGTGAAAAAGCAGATGCTATAATATCATTTTTAACATATAAATTACAATTTGATTTATCATAAGCAAGACCAATATCAGTTATACTATTATTAATTTGAAGTCTATAATTATTATTAACATTATTATTAACGCCAATAGACATATTATTTAATACTGAAATATTACTTTCTGAATAAATATTACCATTAACAGTTCTTATATCACTATTTTTTGTTATTATACCATTATTTGTAACAATCTCACCTATAAACTCACTAGATCCTCTAATAAGTAAATCTTTTCTTACATCAAGATTGCTACCAACTGTTGTGAGAGCAGAAGCACTTGTTATTACACCTTCATTAAAGATAACATCTTTTGCAAACTCACTAATTCCACTAACATATAAATTGCTATTAAATTTTACTTCACCACGTACATGTAAATTATATTCTGGAATTTTTAAACCTAAACCTAAATCACCAGCATTTGTAACAGTCATTACATGATTTGATGTATTATATATAATAGTTTCATCATTTACAATACTAGTTTGTTGTCTCATATTATAAAAATCTAATATATTTTCAGTTCCATTTTGTCTTATTGTAAAACCAGAATCATCTGCTGCTTCAGTAATAATTTCTAAATTTTCAGTTTTATATTTAACAGTAGTTAATTCAACAGTATTACCATAAATAATTAAATTTGATGAAAATATAGTATCTGATACACGCATATTACCAGTAATATCTAAATCAATTATGTCATCAGCATTCTTATTAATACCTATTTTACCCCCTTTTGTAATATTAAATATAATATTATTATCTTCATTTATTGATAAAATATCATGATGGCTACTTACATGATTAATATTAAGAGAATTAGCATAATTACTGTTATAAATATTAAAATAATTAATAAGATACATAGGTGTATTAATTTCTACAATACAATTATCTCCTCCAATAACATGTAAATTAGGAGTTATAATATCGTCATCTGATTGAATAATACCTGATACATCCAAAGCATAATCACCAATATCTTTATTAATACTAACAAAACCCTCTTTTTTAATATTAAATCTTGTATATTTATTATTTTCATCATTATCATATACTGTAAAAATATTATAGGTTTCATCTGTATTAATAATATTTTGACCACTATTAATTATAAAACCTTTATCACCAGTAGGAGTAAATTTCATATTAGAAGATTCAATATAATAATTACAAGCATGAATATCATGATAATATAATAAACTAGTATAATCATAATTATTTATTATATTTATAATATCATTACCAAGTTTATCATATATCTTACCTTCTAAATAAATATCATTTGTAGTTACAGAATTTTTAACATTCATATCACCAAATTTAGAAACAACAACTAAATTATTTTCACTTCCTTCACTTAAAATATTAATTCTAAAATCACCATCATAACTATATATTTTATGAACATTATCAATATCTATAGCATTATAACCATCTAATTTAATTAAATTCTCTAATATAATATGAGGTTCATAATTTAAATAATTAATACCAATATAGAAATTAGCTAAATTATAATCATATAATTCATAATTATCATGAATATTTATAATACTATCAAAAGTAATATCATTTTCAATAAAAATATCATGAAAAATATAATTACATGTATTTATAGAACTAGTATTAATAGATGTTTCTAAACTTTCAGTAAAATTAAATCCATCAGGACGTACATTTAAAAAATCAGTAACCTTATTTATATTTATATTATAAATACCACCAATAACAGATATATTACAAGTAAATGATAGTAGAGAATAATCATCTTTAATTAATTTTATAGGAGCAGTAACAAGAGTATTTATAATTATATTTTTATTTCTTAATATTTCTAAATCAGCATTTACAATGGTATTTAATGAATAATAATGTATTATATTTGATGTATATGTATTTAAAATTATATTATCAATATAAATAATATTTTCATAAATTTCAATATTCGATTTATTACATAAATTAGAATTATATAAATATGTATCAAAATAATTATTTACATTCAATATATATTTATAATTAAAAATATCATAAGTAATAGTTTTATCTTTATTTTTAATATTAAAAAATTCATCATAATTATAATTTAAATATTGTGGACCTTTATAGAAATTATTATAATTATAATTAATATTATAATTACTTGTAAATAAAATAGAACCAGTAAAATTAGAAGTATTAAGAGATAAAGAATAAATATTACTATAATTAATTTTAGAATTTTCAGGAACATAGATAGTATTATCAGTATTAAAAGAATTAATAATAGGATTTAAATCATATGTTACTGTATTATTAATATCAATATCATTATTAATAAAATTAAAATTATAATTAGATGATATTATATTAGTTGAAATATTAGTAGTAGTAATATCAGTATTATAATTATATTTTAATTTATAATTTATAAAATTATCTAATGATATATTTTTAGTTACAATAAAGTTAGAACTTCTTTTATAATTATCTATAATTACATTATCATTATTATCAATCAATGGTAGATCATTACTATTAATAGTATAATTAATACCAGTATAATATGTATTATCATCTTTATAAGCTAACTTAGGTTGAGCATACATATTGCTTGCGACAACAGTAATATTAGTAAAATAATTATCTAATTTTAATTCATCATATTTATTAGTAAATTTAATACATGATTCATTTGTAACACTATCAATATCTAAAGCTGTTATAGGCACTGTTTTATTTAAACCAACTCGTGAACCTTTTCTTATTAAACCATTTTCATCAACACCATTTATAGTTAAAATAGGTGTAATATTATCAGGAACATAACTATTATCATATGATACAGCAGTATTAATACTAAAGTTATTATATTCATCAACTCCATTTATAATATAATAAATACTATTTGACCCATTTTTTTTATGAAGATTTATAATGGGCGCTTTCTCATGTGATGTTATTTGTAATCCATATAAAGAAATATCTTCAATATGAAGTGCTACATCATTAACAATAGGAGAACCAGTATTTACATCACGAGAAGGATATTTACTACCTCCTAAATGAGTATAACAAGAAGAGAATTCATTTGAATTATTATGATAAAATGATAAAAACGGAATATATGTTTTGTCATAAATAGTATCATATGAACCAAATTCTAATAAGGTATTATTATTATGTTCATTTAAATTACCACTAACATTCATAGATACCATATTTTTTATAGTACCATTATATGTATTAATATCATATGTACCTAATTCAATGGTAGCTATAGATTTTTCATAAGAAGTTGATGCAAAACGAGTAATAGGTGTATTTTTATTTTTTTGATATACTATTAAAGGTGTTTCAATATTCTGTGTTTGTAAATTATTAATATGATGTAAAAACCAATTTTCAGAATAACCAATTAATGTAGTTTTATTAGGTAAAATTGTTATTTTTTCAGCATTTATAACAATATCATTTTTGTCAATATTATTAACAATATTACCATTACTTTCATTAATTCCATTTGAAAGATTTGGTAATTGATTAATTATATTTGTAATAGCATTAGAAGAATATTGTATTCCATTTAATTTATATATATAATTACAATTATTAGTATCAATAATATTTATATTACCATATACTTCTAAATCACCATATATTGACATTGCAGCATTTTTATTAAAATTAAAATTACCATCTTCTTTATTAATATCAATATGATATGTCCCTTCGTTATTATAGAAAATAGACATAGCTTTATTCATTAGAGGATCTGGATTAGTAGTATTATCAGTATATCCAATTTGTAAAGGTCCTACTAAATTTTCATTAGCAGTTCCAGCAAGATTAAGATGATTTTTATATATATACCATTTGTAATTATTTCTATCATATCCAGGAATAATTTCATAATCACATATATCAATACCACTATATGAAGCATTATTATTAATACCACCTCCTCTTTTTCCTCTATAAATTCTAATAATTGAATTATTATAATTATTAGTAGAAATATTTCTTATTTGTAATGGTACAACAGATGATTCATTTACCCAACCTAATGATATCATCTTATTTGTGAAAACACCAGTATTATCATATTTATTTTTAAAACTTTCTATAGAAATATTATTTTCATAATAACTATTAGCATTAATACTACCATTTACATTTAGAGTTTTTAAATCATCCGTTTTTAAAAAATTAATAGTATCTTCTAAATAATTAATACAATACTTATTAACATATTTATCATACATATTATATACTTTAGTATTAAATCCGATTAGTTCATAAGAAAAATTATTAGTTTTATAAACATTTCCATTATTTTTTCTAATATATATATCATTTGTAATTATACTACCATTTACATCTAATTCATATAAAGGACGAGTAGTATTAATACCAATTTTTTTATTTTGATTAACAGAAAGTGTGATATTTTCATTTAAATTTTTAGAACTTCTATTTAAAATATCAATACCCGGCATAAAATAAATATTATTATATTTTTCAAATGTTTTATTTGTATTAATAATTAAACTATTATCTCTATCAAATTGTTTATCATTATAATTTGTAAGATGTCCAATAAATGCTGATGATATTTCACCCTCATCGCTTTTATCATGTAAAGCTATTTCAAATTTTTCAATTTCTTTTTTTACTATATTTACTTGTTCTAACATATTATCATCATTGCTTACACCTATGCCTATTTTACCAGGTATGATAAGATTTGAACCTGAAAAATTAATAACATTTTCTGAAGCAAAAAAGAGAATACTATTATTACTATTAGATGAATATGATATATTACATGTTTCAAGTAATATAGGATTTAAATATAATGGTTTTACATCTAAAATATTAACTCTTTTTTCATCTATAAATAAGTTATTGGCATCAGAAATATATAGTTCATTATTAATAATAAGTTTGCTATTAATATCAATATTTGCCGTTGAAGAAAATATAGCATTATCATTAAATGTAGCAGTATTTACTAGAATATTACATGTAGTTATACTATTAAATGACCCTGTATTTACAGATATTGTCCCTACATCAAGATTACTATTAATAATTAAATTATCACTAAATTCATATAAATCACCATAAAATGTACCTTCTCTAACCTGTGAAGCACCAATAGCATAACCAGCTGTTCTAATAAATAAATCATTTAAATGTAAATATGAATTAGTAATATAATCATATAATAGTAAATTTTCAGCAACTAGTGTTCCTTTAATTTCTACTTTAGCATATTCAGAAATATTAAAAGTAGAAATTCTATTACCGGTTTTAACATATTTTGAAAAATTATAAAGATTTGTTTTATTTAGACCAAAACCCACATTTTTTTTCTCATCAATTGTCATTGCTGGTATAATAGTAGAAGGACTATATTCTGGAAATGCTAAACCATTCTGATATAATTTATTAATTTCAGCACTTTTAACACCTACATGAAATTCAAGAGACATACCTTCAGTTGTAGTAATAACAGCAGGTGATTTAAAATTTCCACCAATAATACCTATTCTTATTTTACCTCCTCCTAATTCAAATTCATCATCAGATACAGATGAATTTCTAATAGAAAATTGCATATTTTCAGCAGTGTTATTTGTAGTTTCAACAACACTTAAAGCATTTTTATTATTAGCAGTAACAGAATTGCCACCAATTGTTAAATAAGAAGGTGTATATATATTATCAATTGTAGAAAGACTTACACCATTAATATTTGTAATATTTGTTTTATAAGTACTTTTATATATAAGATCCTGTCTATCATTAATTGTTGTAATAAGATTACTAATAGCACTAGCATTAATATTATCCGCTAGTGTAATATTATCAAATTGAAGTCCTTTAGCAATAATATTACCAGAACAAACTATATTATTATCTACATATAGACCAGCATTATATAAATTATTATTACAATTATATGTACTTCTATTTGTATTAATAGCAACTCCTTGATTATTAACAATCATATTATAACGTTGATCTTCTCTAATCCCTGTTGTATTTTCTCTTTCTCCAATAACTAAATATTCATGAATGTTAAGATCCAAATTATATAAATTAGAAAGTGAAGAAAATCCTATACCCAGAGAATTAACTTCTAGAGTTGTTGGAATAAAAGGATTATTAACAATCATAATACTTCTATATTAAATAAACAATACTTATTAGAATAATATAGAAATATCTTTATATTATATTTATCTTTATTACTAAAAATATTGTATTTTTTTAATAATAATAAAAATTGACAGTAATAATATTATATATATTTATACCATGAAAAAGATAGAGAATATTCATAATAAAACAAAAGAAATAGATACTGAAAATGCACCTTATAATAATAAAAATGTAATATTAACAGAAGATTCTTTAACTGAAATATTTAAACTAAATGGATTAGAAGATATTAAATTTAAAAATATTAATTTATATCGTGTAGCATTTGTTCATAAATCTTATTGTACTATGAAGAATCATGATTTTGAAAAAAGTAATACAAATTGTCCAAAAGATTGTCTTCCTCTTCAAGATATGTCATATGAGAGATTGGAGTTTTTAGGTGATGCCCTTTTAGGAATGATAGTAGCATCCTATTTATATAACAGATTTCCTGATCAAAACGAAGGATTCTTATCTAAAATAAGAACTAAACTTGTAAATGGAAAAATGCTAGGTTTTCTTTCTGATAAAATAGGTTTTCCTAAATATGCTATAATATCAAAACAAGTTGAAGAATCGGGTGGCAGAGATAATTATAAAATAATGGAAGATATTTTTGAAGCATTTATTGGTGCTATATATATGGATTATCAATACGATGAAGATATTCCTATAATGCCATCTCATATTAAATTAACACCTATGTCAGGTGCAGGATTTTATATGGCTGAACAATGGATAATTTATATAATTGAAAATTATATTGATATGAGCGAATTAATTACAAAAAAAAATAATTATAAAGATATGCTAGTATCATATATGCAACATCAATTAAAAGATGCTCCAGTATTTTATGAATTAAACATTTCTAATAAAGATAATTCTAAAATTTTTACATATTGTATAAAAGATCGTAATAATACAGTTATTGCAACAGCAACAGGATTAACAAAAAAAGAAGCAGAAAATAATAGTGCTAAAGAAGCATTAAAATATTATGGAATTGATATTAATTAATAATTTCTAGAATATTTAAAAGATTTAGTACTTTTGATAGGATGACTAGTATTATAAAATCTAATTGAATTTTTATTTAATGTCATATTTGTAGTATTTGAATGATCAGTATAATTCATTCCATTTTTTAGAAAAGGTTTTACATAATTAGGAGAACAGTGTTTATCAGAACTATAATATGCTTGTCTTAATTCATTAACAATTATTCTATTTTTTTGATGCAATTTATAATCTAATACATCTTTGTTTAATGATAATCCTCCATAAGCATAATTAATAAATAATATATATGATAATAATAATGTAGCGTATTTATTCATTATATTATTATTATATATTTATATTTATATTTATATATAAATGTATAATTTTTATATATATATAAAATGGAAATAACACATTTAGTATTATCAGGGGGTGCATTAAAAGCATTATGTTTTATTGGAATAATTCAATATTTATATTTAGAAGATATGGTTAAAAATATTAAAAATATAGCTTGTTGTTCAATGGGTTCTATTATTGGTATGATGTTAGGTTTTAAAATACCTATATGTGATATGGAAAAAATATTTAAGAATATTTTAAATGATAAAAAAACAGGTTTTGTTAGTAAAAAAGAGTTTATTAATTTATTTTATAAAAACGGGGTTGTATCTTCATATATTTATATGGAAGAAATAAAAAAATATATTAAAGAAAGAGATGGTATAGAAGATATTACATTTATTGAATATAGTAAAAAATATGGTATAAATTTATATATGAGTCTGACAAATATATATACGTGTAAAAATGAAATTTTTTCAATTGATACAACTCCTAATGTTTCTGTTTTTAAAGCATGTTCGGCATCAATAGCAATACCTTTATTATATCAACCTGTAAAAATTAATGGTTATTATTATTTGGATGGAGGATTATCAAATAATTTACCAATTGATGTTTTTAAAGATGTTCCAAGAGAAAATATATTAGCAGTTGCTATAGAAAGTAATAAAGACTTGGATAAAGAAAAAACGATTGAAAAAAATACCAAACCCAATTTATTAATAGTAATCCAACAAATATTTTTATTATTAAATATAACAAGAAATCAATCAGTATTATTAAATAAAGTAGACGATAGATGTACATTAATTATATATAATTCACCATTACAAGGATGGATGAAATTCAAAATAGGAGTTAATGGTAGTATGGTTAATTTATCAGAAGAAGATATACATAATATGATATTTATTGGTTTTGACAATGCTTTTAAATATTTTAATGAGAGAAGAGACAATTATAATGAAAAAACTGAGTTAAGATTAAAAAATCTATTATAATAGTAAATGGTAGATAATATACCTCATATTTTTATTTTAGATTTAGACGGTACTATAATAGGAGATTGTTCTTATCAATGTGAAATTTTTAATATACAAAATATTTTAATAAAAAATAAAATAAATGGTATAAACGATTGTAATAAATCATTAAAAGAATGTTATCAATCGTGTTCAAAATTAATAAGACCAGATTTTAAATATTTTATGAATAATATGAGTGCAATATACCCAAATTGTTTATTTTTTATTTATACAGCTTCTGAAAAATCTTGGGCATTTAAAGAAATTGCTATTATTGAAAAAGAAAACAATATTAAATTTAATAGACCTTTATTTACTCGTGAAAATTGTATTAAAGGAAGCGACGGAGGTATGTATAAATCTGTTGAAAAAGTATTACCTGCTATATTAAAAAGTGCTAAAATAAACAAAATAAAAAATATTAAGACAATTATTAAACCTAAAATTTTTATTATAGATAATAATCCAACTTTTATTGATTATACTGATAATCTATTAATATGTCCTACATATGATTATATAAAGTTTAATAATTTATGGGATTTAATACCAGATAATTATAGTGATATTAAAGAATTAAAAAATTATATATCTTCTTTAATATCTGAAAAAAAAGCACATGCTAATAAAGGTAAAAAGGACAAAATTATGGAAAAAACACATAAATGGTTATATAAAAAATATAAAATGATAAATAAAATTAATTCAAAATATGAAAATGATATATTTTGGAAAAATTTAACAAATATTATAATTAAAAATAAAATTGCTATATTTAATAAAAAAACTATAGTAAAGATACGCAAATTACTATAGATTTTTATTTTTTGTTTTTGTTTTTATTGTTTTATATTTACTCGCTATCATCGGCTGCGACGTTTGACACCTTTGGCTTTCTGCCCTTCTTTGCCGACTTCTTGAGAGTAATTGTAGGAACATTATCATCATCAGACTCAGCCTTTGCCTCAGTATCAGACTCAGCCTTTGCCTCGGTATCAGACTCAGCCTTTGCCTCGGTATCAGACTCAGCCTTTGCCTCGGTATCAGACTCAGCCTTTGCCTCAGCATCAGAAGACTCCTTGGCAATAGAAGCCTTT
>Ga0222715_10002406_pt1 | contig 17161 bp, 22 predicted proteins | sample C33_9DmetaG_FD_165056 | JGI IMG/M metagenome (GOLD analysis project Ga0222715, IMG submission 165056) | Estuarine water microbial communities from San Francisco Bay, California, United States - C33_9D | ecosystem: Environmental > Aquatic > Marine > Unclassified | place: USA: California... | reverse complement strand
GTGGCGTAACCCCCCAGACGGTCGCGCCGGTCCAGCACCACAACGTGGTGTCCGGCGGTTGTGGCGTACAGAGCGGTCGCAAGGCCGGCAAGACCTGCGCCTACCACCGTCACCCGCGCCATGTCGGAGGGAGCGTGGGTTGCGTCAAAAGGTCGTTGGAGGGGGTGCTTTGAAGTGGAGGCAGACACTCCATCCATCATGGCCGAAGCCCCCCGACTTCCCCACGACCGTGGCCATGAATTGTGGACCATGGAAGACGGGGCAAGCCGCAAACTCATAGCGAGCATCGACCGCTGGGTGACCGCCTTCGTGGGTGATGACGGCATCGACATGCCGCTTTCAAGTTCCTCACCGACGATTGAAGCCATCGTTTTTGCTCGCCAAGACGGGTTGGTCGTCGGTGGTGCGGTTGTGGATTATCTGCTTCAAATCTGGGCGCCTTCCGTTCGCATCACGTGGCTTGCAGGCGACGGTAAGCGCGTGGCTTCCGGAGACGAAATCGCCGTGGTCACCGGCGACCGGGAGAGCGTGTTGGGGATTGAGCGATGCATGTTGAACGTGCTCGGTCAACTTTCAGGCATCGCCACCGAAACCAAACGCTGGTCCGCTATCGCTCCCAAACAAATCGCCTCCACTCGGAAAACCGTCTGGGGGATGCTCGACAAGTGGGCCGTCCACATGGGCGGCGGCTTAACCCACCGTTTGTCAAAAGACGATGCAACCATGGTCAAGGAGAACGATTTGGCGACCATGCACACCGACGTTGAGGGGCACGACCAACGCCTGGCTGCTTACTTGCAATCCGTCGATATGGAGGACGCCGGCGCCTTCCTCGAAGTCGAGGTCCGTAATGAGAAAGAGGCGCTTGTTGCCGCCATGATCTGGGCACAGCGACGTGCCGGTGAAGGGCTCGACCGACTCGTCGTGATGCTTGACAACATGGATCCCGAAACGTGCAAGTCCATCAGCGAACAAATGGAAGACCAAGGAATTCGTGAACACGTCGTCCTCGAAGCGAGCGGTGGCATCGTGTTCTCCGAGTTGAAATCCTGGCACGAATGTGGACTGGACGTCGTCTCAACAAGCGCCATCAATCGGGGGGTTCCTCCTTTGGACATCAGCATGCTTGTGAAGGGCGCTTGAGGTGAGCACATGGAGGAGATTGCGGCCGACCCAAGCCACCCGCGTTACGCATCCTTGCTGATGCGCCATCGCTTGGAAGCGGCGGCCAAACGGGGCATGCTCGCCGACAGTGCGATGATCGCCCACGGCCGTGGAGAAGCCTTCGATTACCTTCTCGGGGAGCGAACGACGGCGAGTGCTCGGACCGCTGCAGGCGAGGCCATGCATCGATTGAGTCGAGCGAAGCGCCCGGTGTTGAGTTTGAACGGGAACGTTGCTGCGCTCGCTGCGGACGACATGTTGCGTCTCGCTGCTCGGCTTTCGTGTCCGGTTGAAATCAACATCTTCTACCGAACCCCTGAACGGATGACAGCGATTTTGGGTTACATCGAAGAACGGAAAAAAGCGTTGCACCTTGACGTCCTCGTGCTCGGCGATGCACCCGACGCCACCATCCCCGGCCTCAAAGGTCCGCGTGCTGCGTGTCACAAGGAAGGTATTCTCGACAGCGACGTGATCCTGGTGCCGCTTGAAGACGGGGACCGATGCAAGGCGTTGGTGGCAATGGGGAAAACCGTCATCGTCATCGACCTCAACCCGCTCTCTCGCTCGGCACAACAAGCCAGCATCACCGTCGTCGACGAGCTTTCCAGAGCTTTGTCGACCATGCTCTCGTGGAACGAAGAGGATGTACGCCCGGCTTATGACCACCAAGCGACCTTGAACGATGCTCACAAGGCGATGCTTGAAGGGCTGAACAACGCTTAGCGCTGCTTCAATTTTTCAGCCAATTTTGCAGCGATGCTCTCACCAACGGCCGAGCACGAGGCCGTACCGCCCAAATCATAGGTCAACATCTTTCCGTCTTTGAGGTGGTCGGCAACGCTTTCGTCAATCAACCGGCCGATGGAAACCAAATCCTCGTCGTTGTTCTTTCGGCCGAGGTAATCCATCATCATCTGAATGGAGTTGATGGTGGCGATGGGGTTGACTTTGTTTTGTCCGGCGTGCTTTGGAGCCGACCCGTGAACGGGCTCGAAGAAGGCGTGGTGATCGCCGATGTTGCCTGAGGCAGCCATGCCCATCCCGCCCTGCAGAACGGCTCCCAAATCAGTGGAGATGTCGCCGAACATGTTGGACGTCACCACGGTGTCGTAATGTTCAGGAGAGCGGGTAATCCACTGCATGAACGCATCGATGTAGCCGTAGTCCACCTCGGTGCCGGGGTACGAAGCCGCAACGTCGTCGAAGGTGGCTCGGAACAATTGGCAACCTCGGGTCACGTTGGATTTGTCAATGCACGAAACGCGACGAACGCCGTCGGCGGGTGCGCCGTTTCGGGTTTGAGCGATTTCAAAGCCCATGCGAATCAAGCGTTCGGAACCGGCACGAGAAATGGGGCGGGGGTCGTAGGCCACCTCGCCGTCAAGGCCGGGGAAGGTCATGGGCTCGGGTTCGTATTCCGGTCGCCCTTGAGCCCGGTCGGCACTCCGGCGCAGCAACGCATGGTAGAGACCTTCCGTGTTCTCTCGCAGAATGGTCATGTCCACCATACCGGGCTGCCAGATTTGCCGGAAGCCACCGTGGATTTTGTGAGGCACGCCTTCGTAGAGTTTGATGGGGCGAACGTTCGCGTAGAGGTCCAAGCCGCTTCGCAGACCGAGAATCACCGAGCCGCCGGCGAGGTCGCCGTTTGGAAGACGGGCGCCGGGATAGCCGATAGCACCGAGGAAGATGGCATCGGTTTCGTTCTTGCAGAACTCAAAGGAGCCTTCAGCCCACTCTTCACCGGTTGCCGAGTAGTGTTGGCCGCCGCATTCGATGACGGTTTGTTCAAAACCGTGGTTGGTGTTCGCCTCGATCGTGTCAAGGATTCGCTGAGCTTCCAGGGCCACCTCGCGACCCGTTCCGTCGCCGGGCAGAACCGTGATGCGATGGTCACTCATGGTCTGTCCCACAGGAATCTTCTACATGAACGAAACCCTCGTTCATGAACGGCTCTTTTACCCCCTTCCCAACGACAATGGGAATCGGATCTTGCCGGTCTGTGCTCGGACAAAGGAGGCAAGGTTTTCGCTTCGCGAGGGGATGCTTCATAGGCCGTCACGATGCAAAACCAAGCATGGCGGACGAGAAGCAAAACGAGCAGGAACGCCGTGTGTCCGTGGAGGACTTGCCAGCCGAAGTTCGCCAACTTGCTGACACGATGCTCGGCATCAATCCCAAGTGGAACGTCCACGACTGGATGGTTGAGCAAGCCAACCTTGCGATGGATTTGCTGGCGGTGGATTTGCTGCGAGAAAAGATCGTCATCGACCAGCGCCTTCAGCGGTTGGAAGACCTCGGCCGACGACTCGAGGTTGAGACGAGCGAGGCGGATGAGGCTGATCCCCATCAAACCAACTTGTTCGATTGTTTCGACCTCAACGAACCGCACGGCCTACGTGGCTTGGGCGAGCGAGTGATGGACCGACCGGAACGGGACGCTGACGAAGAACGGCACCCCTCCAACGTGTTCCTCGACCTCCTCCCGCACGACAACACCGACGACCCCTTGCTGGCCATTGCCTGCCAGACCATCGTCATCGCCGTGGAACAGGAATTGACCAAAGGCGATGGCGTGGCCACGCTCGAAGCCATCTTCCGCCACACCCGGGCCTCAAACATCGAAGATGACGAAACCGACGAAGCGTTGGACCATCTGCTCACCACCGGCCTGCTGTTGGAAGTCGACGACGACTGCTTTGTTCTGCTCTCGTCCTAGGGGTCCCACGGCATTCCCAACTCGGGACTTTATGTCACGGCATCCTATTGTTTCAACATGGGATTGGTACGTTCGGTGTTCTTTGGAAGCATGGCTTGGGTCGGGGCGACCTCGATGATGGTGCATCCCGAAATGGCTCTAGGATTCGCTATCGTCGTTGCGTTCATCTCTGAATCCACCCATCACCGAGGCGAATTGCGACGGATGCGGCGGCAAGCGAACGATGTGTCCACGCAGTTGCGCGCCGCCAACCTTCACGTTGAGGACCTACAACGAGCCCTCACGCAACGTCACCTCGAGTTGAACAAGGCCATTGACGAATTGCGACGTCGTGATGCGGTGGGCAGCCCGGCGGCACGGGAGCTGCTCAAACGGCAAGAGGAGGCGATGACGGCCGCATCCAGGGCTCTTGAAGCCCGTCAAGAACGCAACGACGTGGTCTTCAACAGCATGGAGCGATTGTTGAACGTTCAGGTTGAACAAACGGCAAAAATGCAGGAGGCGATGGGCAATTTGCTTCAACACTTGATCTCGCAACCCCGGGGGCACTTCACGATGAACGACAGCGTGATGGTTTCCGAAGGGGGTCAAGAGGGTGATGTCCATCAACGGCACCTCCGAGACATCAACGAGTGGTTGCGCCTCCAATCGGCATCTTCACCATGAGGCCCCCGCTGCAACGACCATGGCGAGAGGCGGGAAGCGAGAAGGAGCTCAACGGGTTCTCGACGCTTTGGCCACCAAGGAGAAAATGAAAACTCGTGTGCTCCTTGCGGGAGGTGTCATTTTGTTGGCGACCGTCGGCGTCGCGTACGCCTCTCGTTGGGAATTCGCCCTCGCCACGCTGCTGATGTGCAGCATGCTTCTGCAGTACGCCGTTGAGCGCATGAACACCATCGTTGATGCGGGGGTTGCCAACGGCTTGAAGACGATGGGGTGGGAAGCCACCACCGAATTGACGGAAGAGACCCTCGCGACCGTTGAGCGGTTGGCCAGCGGAACGAGGTGAACGGCATGCCCGCTGCCGATGATGCGATGCTGGAACATTTTTTCGCTGAAGAAACGCAACGTCGTTGGATCATCGTTCGCCGCTTGTTGTTCTTCTTGCTCGTCATGGACATCGGGGTCGTTGTTGCCTATCGCCAAGGCACCTCTCTGCAGGTTCTGGCGATGGTTCTCGTTGCAGCCTTGGTCGTTGTTGCCGGTGTTGCGATTCGAGTCGTTCGAACTCGGCGCTTGCTTGAACGTCGATTGCGCTCGCTGTTGGCCGCCATCGAGATGGATTGGGGGCGATTAGGGGAGATGGACCTCACCGAAAACGAACGAGAAATGCTTCATCACGCTTTTGCTCACCAATTTGCCGGTGCTGAGCAGGCCAATGTGGAGCACCGTCTTCAACGGGGCATGGACGAAAAAGGTCCTGCGTTTGACGATGAGACGCGCCCGTTCGCCAAGGCCTCCGCTCGCAAAGACCCCGCTGAGCACGAACCCAGCTACGAAGGGCTTGAGGGGCCGCTGCTTCAAGGCGAAACCTTGCTTGAGGAAGCCAACGCCAATTACGCCGAAAATGCGCAACAACGGTGGATTGAGTCCGAGCAAAACGACCCTGACATGGTTGAAGCCGGCGTTGAACGTCTCGGGGATTTGGTGGCATCGGGATGGTTTGAGAAGCATCAGAAAGACGGGGCGGTTAGCGAATTGATGAAGAAGCATCAGCGGGAAAAGGACGACGAGGGCCTTCTGTGAACATTGGCGAGGCTTGTCTTGTTGAGGTTGGATGCGCCGGGAGATGTGATGTACCGTGACGAGTGACACCGTGCTCGGTCGGGCGTTCCAACGATGGGCGCCACGGGGTTCGCTCATCCGGTTTGGTCTGGCAGGGGGGTTCAACAGCTCGCTCTTCTTTGCCGGGTGGACCGTTTCGATGTGGGCCCTTCCGCAAACGGACGTCCGCCTTCTTTGGGGTGTGGCTTGGGGTTTGACGGGCATCCTGGCCCACTTCGTGCATCGATGGTTCACGTTTGATAATCACAAATCGCTGGCCTGGACCCTGCCGACCGCCGTTCCGGTTTATCTCGGAAGTTTGCTTGGTTCAAGCCTCACCATCGGATGGTTGACGACACGATTTCCCGATGGGGTTCACCTGATGGGCGTTGCCAACATGCTCGCATGGGGCGTGCTGATTTGGTTCACCATGCGAACCTTCGTGTTTCAATTCAGCCCGGTCAAAGCGCATGCGTCTCAAGAACATCAAGCGGAATAATGTCCAAGGCTCGCTGATGGGTTGATTCCAGGTCAACCGGACAGGCCTGACCGGCGTTGACCGCTTCCAACCATGTGCGGGCACAAACGCACCAAGAGTCTCCCGGGTTGAGACCGGGGAAATTGAATTGAGGCGCTGGCGTGATGAGATCGTTGCCTTGTTCTTTGGCGAAGTTCAGGAAGGCCTCGTTGACGACGCAACACACCGTGTGGGACCCGCGATCGTTGTCGTCGGTGTTGCAACACCCGTCTCGGTACCACCCCGTCAACGGGTCGTTTGAACATGCTTCGAGCGGTGTTCCGAGCACGTTGACGCTTGGGTGCATGGCTCCATTTGCATGGTCCATGTTCATGAAGGGTTGTTCGTGGAGGCCTAGAAACCAAACCAGCGAAGGAACCGCTGCATGGCCGAACGCTGAGGGAGGGTTGCAGCCCGGCCGAGGAGAACGTCCAATTCCCCGGTTTTCTCAACCTGTAACAAATCATCAAAACCGCCGACATGGTGTTGTCCAACAAAGATTTGCGGGACGGTCCGAGCGCCACGGGTCGCCTTGGCGAAGGCTCGTTGGGTGGCGGCGTCGGACTTGAGGCGGCGCTCCTTGAACGCCACCTTCTTGCGACCGAGGAATTGTTTGGCTTGAACGCAGGCTCCGCACCCTCTTCCGGTCCAAATCACCACCTCGACATCATCGTGTTGGACCATGCTTTCCGCTTCCCAGCGCGGGTTTCAAGATTGGGGTGTGATGCGCGGCCGTCGCCGTTGGGTTCATTGGGAAGAAGCGCGCCACGGGTTCCCATGCTGCCCGACACCGTGCACAAACTCCCCCGTGAGGAGCGATTTGCCTACGCCCGTTTGCTTGCCTTCATGGCACGAATTGACAACGAACTGACCGTTGATGAAATGGCCATGTTTGAACAGCGATTGGGGACGGCTTTGCTCTCCCCAAACCAACGCGAAATGATTCGTGCTGCCCTCAAAAACCCCCCTACGTTGGAAGAGTGCTTGGCCGATTTGCACGGCGAAGCCGGCCGTCTTGCCCTGCGGGACGCCGTGATGATGGCGGCCGCTGACGGAACCGTTGACGAAGATGAACGAGATGCGCTCGAAGACATCTCCGAACACCTTGGTCTGAAAGAGGAGGCCGTTGATGAGTTGCTCCGATGGACCATCAAGGGCTACAAATGGATGAAGGAAGGGTACGAACTTTTGGACACGCTTGAGGAATGAGGTCATGTTCCCTGACGGGATTGGGAAACGGACGCCTCAAGAGCTCGTTCGATATGCGGAAATCCTCGTTTACATCGCTGGTGCGGACGGCGAATTGGTGCGGGAAGAAATCGCCGTCATCGAGGCGTTGATGGGACGGGCCATGATCCACCCCGAATCCAGGACGACCATTCGGGCCGGTTTCGAGCACCCCGTTCCTTTGGAACAATCCCTTGCCGATCTCGATGCCGCCTTCGTTCGGCTCATCCTGCGAGATGCCGCCTTGGTCGCTGCCGTTGACGGCGCCTACGATCGAAAGGAAATGCGGGCGCTCAAGGCGATCGCCAAAGCCGGCGAAATCACCACCGCAGAATTGGCCGAAGTGTTGGATTGGGTGACCGAGGGTTGGCATTGGTTTGCAGGCTTCGGCAGCATCTTCCCCAAAGACCCGTGAAACCGACCTCAAAGGAGCCTTGTCCGAAAGGACACCTTCAAAGCGGGAAAGCCGTCCGGACGGTTTGGTGGGGATGATGCAAAACGGCGTAAGTGGATGGTATGCTCGATTGGACCGATGCCTCGCTGACCGAACGCAACAAATCGATATTTGGCTCACGACGTGGGAAAAATCGCTCAAGACCTTCCAACCCATCGCCGCCCTCCTCCCTGAGGATTGGCCGACCCTGCCGGCCAACCTTTTGACCGATCCCGGTCATGTTCTGGACCACCTTCTCGCTCGGCACGATGCCGAATCCGACGGGCGCTCTCCTCGGGGCGCACACCCAACGCCCCCCCGTTTGGCCGACGCTGTCATCGCTTCCGAATTGCGGGAGTGTTTGGTCAACCCGACCAAGCCGGTCCAACCGTCGAGTTTCCTGATGAGCAATTTGCCCCCTGGATTCCGCCAACACGTTGAGCAGTTGAACCTACCAAACGCCTCGCAAGAAGCGGAGGTGGACGATGAAGCCGAGATGCTGGCCGTTGACAACGGCACCCGAACCCTCAGCGGCATTCCTCTCCCCGTCGCCGATGCCGCTGCTGGCGGTGGCTTGTTCCATGCCCGATTGATTCGAATTCACGCCGATGCGCATGAAGAAGCCGCCCCGGAGGTGCAAAAGGAGGACACGCGTCGCCTTTTCTCCAACATCCAACTGCTTGACATCGACCCGCTTGTCGTGGCGAGCACCAAAACCCGATTGCTGCTTGAGGCCATTCGGCACGAACTCGTCAGTTTCGGACCCGAGACTCCCGGAAAAATCTCGCGAAAAGAGATGGAAGCCTTGCTTGATGCCGGTGTTCAACTGGGCGACGCTCTGCAGGGCGAATGGCCTTGGACGGCCCCCAACCTCATGTTGACCAACCCCCCGTGGTTGCGAATCAAGGACCGCTTCCGAGGCATGGAGAACGGCAGCCAACTTCGCAAGGAGCTCGGCGAGCAATTGCGTACCATCAGCGACAACGGAACGCCCCGTTTTTCCACCATGCGAGGCAACGTGAACCTCTACCGACTTTTCATCGAGCGCAGTCTCCAAATTCTGAGCACCAACGGACGGTTGCGCATCGTTGCACCCGACAGTCTGCTGCGCGAACAATCCTCTCACCCTCTCCGAGAATTGCTCGTGACGCAGCATGCATGGACCCATGCTTGGGCCATTGAGGAAGCGAACCTGTTGTTCCCCGGAATGACCCAGGGCGTTGTGGTGCTCGGTATTTCCGCCAACGGCGAGCCTTGCCCACTCAATGTTCAGGGCCCGATCACCCGAGCCGACCTGAGAAAAGACGGCGAGGGGCTCTCTTCCCGCGTCCCCGTGTTTGAACTCAACCACGAGCGCTGGCAGGCATGGTCCCGAGACACCTGGGCCGTGCCCCGCCTTCCCCGAGACCGAATGGAACGAAAATACACCCTTGAGGTCCTCGACCGACTTGCCACCTTGCCCCGACTCAGCGACGACGAGCACCCGCTCTCCACGAACGAGCGGCACGTGCGTGTTCGCGTGGGTGAAATCGACCAGACGGCTCACGCCAAAAACATCGAAACGTGGGTCAAGGGGAAGCGAAGTCGCCCCTTCATCCGAGGCGTCCACTTCTCGGAAAGCGAATCCGGCGAGGTTTTCATTCGACATCCTGCGTTCCGAACCGACATTCCGTCCCGGGCAAGCGAACGCCAGCTGGCCATGTGGATCGGCGAAGACCATCCAACCTACGGCCCGCGTTTGGCTTGTCAGGCCATCGTCAATGCTCACCAAGATCGCCGATTGCGTTGGGCCGTCATTCCCGAGGGAAGTGTCTTGGGCAACAGCGTCAACCACATTGAACTTCATGAAGAGGTTGAACAGCGTTTGACCAACGACCACCCCTCCATTGAGGACGGTCTGCAATGGCTTTGCGACCATTTGAACAATCAAGATTTGGACGAGTGGGCGAGGGCTTGGGCTGCAAACAACAACGTCAACAACTACGAACTGGAGATGCTCCCGGTTGAACTTCCGGGATTCCTTCCGCAATTCGGTAGTCTCGTTGGCTGAACGGGAAAAAAGGCGTACTCGATTACCGCATGTGCGTCGTTTGGAACCGATAATTTATAGCAGAAATCCGATTGGTTAGAATCGCACGTTCAATTGGAGGACAGGAAGAATATGGGCATTCATCCAAAGATTGGCATCACGGGGCTTCCACGGAGCGGAAAGTCGGCCGTGATGGAAAAAGTGCTCGAGATGCTCTCGGATGAGCGCCAGCGAGAAATCGCCATGCGCGGTGGAATGAGTGAAAAACCCATCTTGGGCGGTTTGCGCACGGAGCCCCTGCTCGAGAACGGAGAACGACTTGGCTACAAGGTCATTGACATCGTTTCGGGCGAGGAGGGCGTCATCGCCCACAAAGCCATCGATTCACGCCTTCGTGTGCTCGGCTACGGCATTGACGTTGACGAGCTCGACCGTGTGGCTCTTCCGGCCATCGACTACGCTCAACACCATTGCGAAGTTTTGGTGATCGATGAAATCGGGAAATTTTCCGTGGAGTCCGAAGCCTTCGTCCAAGCCGTACGAAGCGCCCTCGAGGTGGACATGCCGACCTTGCTAACCCTCCACAAGAAGAGTCGTCACCCCCTGCTGCAAGACATTCGACGAAGAGACGACGGGCGCATCCTCGAAGTCACGCCTGTCAACCGGGCGTTGCTTCCTTACAAAATTCACAAATTGATGCGGGAAACCTACTAGGTTCACCTCAGGTCATCGGTTCTTTCTTGATGTCCCGCCGCTTGGTCGTGTCATGCATCCACCCGCCGTGGCGGTTATTCGCCTCCTCAACGGAACCGGCACGGGGTTGTTGATGGGAGCAGGGTTTGCGCTTCAAGCCGGCCGTTCCCCATCCGATCAGCCCCCGGTTCTCCTTGTTTTCCTCGGATTGGCGGGCCTCATGTTCTTGATGGCCTGGAGCATCAATCGAGGAATTGGTCCGTTGGCCGAGCGCTTTTCGTACGAATCGGAAGCCGAGATGGCCCAGCGCGTGAGCGACGAAATCAACGAAGTCCAACGTTCGGAATCCGTGAACGCCAAGTGGGCGAGACTGGAGGCGGACGTGTTGGCCCACCACCTCGGTGAGGAAGCCTAGGACGCCTTCCCATCGGTGGATTGATGAGCGTTCGGCATGTCCATTGAACACGAGGCGAGAGCATGAGTGACGTTCCCGAAGGATTGTACTACACCAAAGAGCACGAATGGATGCGAGTTGAAGGCGACACGGTGACCATCGGCATCACCGACCACGCTCAAGACATGCTCACCGACATCGTCTACATCGAACTGCCAGAAGCAGGCGACACCATCGGCGACATGGGCGAGTTTGCCGTCGTGGAATCGGTAAAATCCGCTTCCCCTATTTTTGCGCCGCTCGCAGGCACCATCACCGAGGTCAACATGGATCTCGAAGATGCTCCTGATTTGATGAATTCCTCGCCTTACGGCGACGGGTGGATTGTCAAGATGACGCTTGAGAACCCGTCCGCCGTGGCCGACCTGATGGACGCCGCCGCTTACAGAGCTGAAATCGGCGAGTGAGTCGGTTGGACCAAACCCCGCACTGGACCGTCTATGTGGACGGCTCGTGCATGGGCAACCAAAACGTCGATGCAAGCACGCCAGCCTCCTGGGGCATGGTGGTCGTGGTGGGCGATTCCGGCTTGGGAAAGGGTTCGGGCGAACTTCACCATGAAGCGGCGGGGCCGGTGGTGACGGACCGAGAAGCGGACGGATTCATCGGCGCAGAGGTCGGTTCAAACAACACCGCCGAACTCAGCGGTTTTGCAGCAGCCCTCCGATGGTTGCTGGTGGAAGGCGGTGAGGAGCCGGCGATGATTCGTGCCGACTCCACCTATGCGGGGAACCTTGCCGCAGGCGTGTGGAAAGCAAAGGCAAATCGGGAACTGGTGGCGAACGTCCAAGCCTTGTGGGACGAGGTACAAGCGCTTCGTCCGTTGGCTTGGTCGCACGTAAAAGCGCATCGAGGTCACCGGTGGAACGAGCGGGCGGACCATCTTGCTGCCCGCCACATGATGGGGGAGATGCCCGAGCCCTTGACCTTCTGGAAACCCGGGCAGCGCTAATCTTCGAGCCGATGGGTAAGCCACGCGGCGAATTCCGAGGCGAGGTCGGGTCGTCGAAGGGCGTGGTCAACTTGGGCTTGCAACCACTTGACAGGTGAGCCCGAATCGTACCATTGTGTGTCGGTCAACACCTCACCAAAGAGACGCCCTTGCCCCATGAGGTGCTCCAAGAGGGCGATGCTCTGCAGGTCGCCGTGGAGTTCGTAGGTGCACCGAGCGAGGATGGTTTTGGCGTCGGTTGGAAAGACGTACCGCCCGCACATGGCGAAGGTGCTGGGTGCAGCATCAGCCGTTGGCTTCTCAACGATGGCGGTGATGGCCTCGGCCTGCATCGCTGCGATGCCGTAGTGGTGGACTTCATCAAGACCGACGTCCATCAAGGCCACCGTGGAACCGTTGCGGTCGCCGTGAGCTTCGAGAAGGCGTTTGGAGGCGAGGGAGGGGCGGTAAGCGGTGGTCGGAGCGTGGTCGTCCATCAGGAGATTGTCGCCCAACATCACCAAAAACGGGCCGTCGATCATGTGAAGGGCGGCTTCGATGGCGTTGCCGACACCCTTCGGTTCGAGCTGGACATGGGTGTGAATCTCCATGCCGTCCGCAGCGTGAAACAACTGAACGTCCAAGTGCTCGCGCAGCGCTTGCAAGGATCTGCGATCCTCAAACATCCCGTCAAAGGACTTGGTCGGCGAAACCACCACGTGAAAGCGTTCGATCCCGGCCGCTTTGGCTTCCAGCACGAGGTGCGTCAGCAGCGGCACGTCGACGAGCGGAAGCGTTTCTTTGGGGAGAAAGGCGCTGCTGGGGAACATGCGCGTCCCCATGCCCGCGGCCACAAGCACCGCATCGCGAACCGCGCCCATACCGTGACGTAAGAGGAGCATGCTTTCAAGCGTCCCCCTCCAGCCAACCGCATGGTGGAGGAGAAGCGGGTGGATGCGCTCCTCTTCGTCGCAGGACTTCTCCTCGTGGGTCAAACCTTCACCGACCTGGCCCCAAACGGTCCGTGGGATTCCGCCTCCTTCAGCCGAGGGGTTCTGGGGCTTGCCGGCATGTTGGCCCTCTACCTGGCGTGGTTCAAGCGAACCTTCGGCATCTACGGCGTGGCACCGACCGTGAACCGTTGGGCGTCGCCCTCAACCTCTTGGTTGAACGTCATCGTGTTCGGGTTGGTGTGCCTGGTGGCAACACGAGTCATTCGCCTCGTTGACGGCTCGGGTTTTTTCCCCGACCCTGCTGGCCTCCTGCTCGCGTTGGTCGGCTTTTTGGCCTTGATGAACGGCGGTTATGTCTGGCTCATCACGGCTGGGCCGCTCAACGACGAAGAGGAGTGACTCAACCGTCAAGCGAGTTGAGCGCGTCGTCCAAGTCGGGAAGGTTTTCGGGCGCTTCCATCGTGGATTCGTGGATTCGCCGCTCGGTGCTTTCAGGGACTTCGCCCCGTCCTTCGAGCCAGGCTTTCCACGCCTCGCAACGCTGTGAATGACGAATCTGCATCGGCTCCCACAACGGGTTCAAATCAGCGTCCGCTTCGTACAGGGCTCTGACTTGATTTGCAAAATGTTCAGGAGCGACTTCGTCCATACGCAGCAACAACTCACGCAGGCGAATCCGTACCACCTCGTCACCGTCCTGCCACAAAGCGAAAAACAGGCCGCGCTGATCTGCAGGGTCAAATTCGACGTATTCCCGAAGGTTCGGCACAAGGTTTCGACGCACGATGGGCAATGGGTGGTCCACCAGTTGCCGCAGTCGGTCGGCCCACTGTTCTTTGTCGAGGAATTTCACATCGCCGACCGTGGCGCTGGCGGCAGCCAATACGCCTTCGTCTTCGGAAGCGAGCATGTCGTCAAGGAACGGCAAGGCGTCCCAGGTCAAACGGCGAAAGAGACGAGTCAGCACATCGGCCATCGCTCGTTGCACCAAGGTCTCTTCCCGCTCGTGCAAGCGTTGGGCCAGTTGGTGACCAAAATCACGGTCCGCTTCGATGGCCTTGGCCAAACAGAGGGTGACCCGGTTCGCCACCTCTGCAACGGGGTCGGCGGCTCGACGCAACAAAATCTCCTTGAGGCCAAGAGGCTCGATGAGCGGTGGACGTTCAAGCAAAAGACGAACCCATTCCAAGAGCAGCAGACGGCGATCGAGGTCGCCGCCCTCCAAGCGCTCCAGCAACCAGCGAGCGGCATCGACGCCGCGCTCGTGGGCAACGACGGTGCTGGTCATCCGAGGAACGACGGCGTGCGGGTTCCAATCCATGTGTTGCGGACCGGCCTCGGGTTGCGTGTGCCAGGTTCCGGGACGTTCGGCAAGCGCAATGGATTCGACCAGGTGATAGCCTTGGTGAATCGGCTGGCCGTGAGGCACCGTGGCCAAGCCGTTGATGAGAGCGATGCTGAGCCACCATCGGTCGGTGTTCGGTGCGTGAGGGTCAAAGGCCTGCGCCAACCAATCGGTAGCGATGTGAAACAAGAGGCGGTGGGCCACATCGTCCATTCGCCGACGGAGCCACTTCTGGTGGATCTCGAAGGGGTCGTCCGTGAGGTTCATCCGATGAGGAACGATGAGGTCCACCACCGTGTTCAGGTGGCGGTCAAACATCCCCCGGTCGATGGTAAGGATTCCAAGACCTTCCTCAAACAGCCGATGCGGCGACGTTGGGGCGAGCGCAGGAAAATCGGGGTCGCTCATGGGGGGCTCGGGCAAGGGCCAAGCCTCCGTACCCCGCTCAAGAGCCTCAACAAGGCCGGTGGCCACGCGTTCAAACGCTTCGTCTGAAATCACGGTTCGACTCTTGCTCACGCTCTCAACCTCCGGTTGTCTCGCTTTCTGGGCGAGTCCCTCAGATGTCGAGTTCAATGTTGAGGTTCTGAATCAGTTCCTTGTAGCGGTTTCGAATCGTGACTTCCGTGACACCGGCCACCTCAGCCACCTCGCGTTGGGTACGGCGCTTTCCGCACAACACCGATGCGATGTAGATGATGGAAGCAGCGATGCCGGTTGGGCCGCGCCCGCTGGTCAGTTCCTTTTCTTGAGCGGCTTTGATGAGCTCGTACGCCTTGGCTTCGACATCGGCATCAAGGCCCAATCCGGAACAGAATCTTGAGATGTAATCTTCGGGACCGGTCGGCATGATCTTCATCTTCAATTCACGAACCATGAATCGGTAGGTCCTGCCGATTTCCTTGCGGCCGGTTCGAGATGCTTGACCGATTTCGTCAAGCGTACGCGGCACGCCGCATTGGCGGCAAGCAGCGTAGAGGGAGGCGGCGGCCACGCCCTCGATGGAACGCCCACGAATCAATCGCTTGTCAACCGCTTTCTTGTAATTCACCGCCGCTGCTTCGCGAACGGATTTTGGAAGTTCAAGGCGACTGGCCATACGGTCAAGTTCCGCCAACGCCATGGCGAGGTTGCGCTCGGTGGCGTTGCTGACTCGGCTCCGCTTCTGCCACTTTCGCATTCGGTAGAATTGCGAACGGTATCGGGAATTGATGGTCTTGCCCGAGTAGTCTTTGTTTTGCCAGTCGATGTCGGTGGACAGTCCTTTGTCGTGAAGCATCACGGTCATCGGTGCACCGGTTCGTGCGCGCTGGTCGCCTTGTTCGGGCGAAAACACACGCCATTCTGCGCCTTGGTCAATGACGTTGTCTTCCAGCACGAGGCCGCAGTCGTCGCAGACCACTTCGCCACGGGTTTCGTCTCTTGAGAGCGATCGGCTTCCGCAATCGCTGCATTTCACAATATCTTCTACTTGTTGTTCGTCCATATCATCCCACTCCAGTCCACAGCAATCGTGCGAACCTATTTAATCCCTTTTGGCGTTTCTATTTATAGTTGATGACATTATAATTTGAGTGCAGACTGAAATATAAAATTCATTCATACAGCACCATATACGAGGATTGAATCCAATAAAATTTGGAAATCCTTGACGTTGATGAAGAGGCTTGAACCCCTTTCTTACCCCTCAATCACCGGTGGGGTTCTTGAGGGGTTGACCTGTGCATGAACTTGATACCATGACCGAAGGCACCGGAAGCACCTCGTTTTTCCGAAAGTGGGTGATGCGTCAATATTGGAGAATGCAAATGAGCCAAGCGGTGGTGAGCCTCTTGCTCTGGGGAACCACGATCACCTTGCTCGTGTGGCCCTATGTTTCGTGGCGATTTTCCGCTCAATGCGATGCTGGCTTCTGCTTCCCAAGTTCGATTGCCAACATCCCATCGACTTATTTCGGCCTCATCTTCATTTTCATGTCGGTGATGCTCGCCGTCTTGCTGGTGGGTTATCTCTACGATCAGGTGTTCTCGCTGTGGACGGAATGGCGCAGCGTTGACATGGAGCGCAATCCGTACGTGACCTATGCACTCTCTCCAAACTGGGCCATGATGATCGCTTTGCAAGCAGAGACGTTGAAGCGGAACTCAGAGGGCGATGAGGCCATGATCGCTCAAGCCGATTGGTACCTCAAGTGGTGCGAGGCGTACACCGAAGGCGAAATGTTTGCCCGCGCCGTTCAACGATGGGACGTTGACATCGGCGAAACGCCGACCTTCTGGTTCACGAGTGATGAAGCCATGCAACGTGCTCGGGACTCCATCTTTGAAGACGAAGCCTGATCCCTGCCCTCGAAAAAAAGCGATTCTTCCGACGATTCAAAGATCTTCCAGAAGGCTCTCGAGACCGCTACGAAAAGCTGCCACCGAACGTCGATGGTCCACCATCCGGGTGTGTTCTCGAGCCAGCGCACCGTAGCGCTCCCGGTCGTCGTACACGGCCCGCAAGGCATCGATGACCGCATCAGCGTCGTGCCCGTCGTCGACCAAAATACCGCCCTCACCCAAGGCTTCCTTTTGCGAACCCACGTCCGACGTCACGCTTGGTACGCCGAACAGACCCGCTTCACCGATGACACGGCCCCACGACCCGGTCGTCTCAAAGAGAATGAGGTGGAGGTCGATGCCGGCAAAGAACGTCGCTGCATCCACGTGACCCAACACATGTGCATTCGGGTGGTGAGCGAGTTGCTGCGGGTAGGTGCTCCCGCCTGCGATGTGGACTTCCGCCTCTGGCCAACGCTCGTGCAACCTCGGGAGAAGGCGTTGATACATCTGCAAGCCCTTCTCGGGCGTGACGACCATGACGCCGATCGTCGGGGGTGCTCCCTCCGGTCGCTTTGCCTGCTCGGCCGACCGCAGAGCGTTAACGT
>Ga0222715_10002405_pt1 | contig 17163 bp, 22 predicted proteins | sample C33_9DmetaG_FD_165056 | JGI IMG/M metagenome (GOLD analysis project Ga0222715, IMG submission 165056) | Estuarine water microbial communities from San Francisco Bay, California, United States - C33_9D | ecosystem: Environmental > Aquatic > Marine > Unclassified | place: USA: California... | reverse complement strand
TGTTCGTTGAGGATGATGGGAGCGAGACTCGGGTAACTTTCAATCGAACAGTCAAGGCGCTTAGGAGGGTCAGGGATTGAAGCGAGACTTGCTCCTGCATCGAATCGAATGCATCCTGTCTGACAACCCGACTCGTTGGTTCACGGCGAGGGGATTGCAAGAGGCCATCATTGACCGATTCAGCACCGATGTGCCATACCCGAACGTGATTGCTACCTTAATCAAGCCTCTGATTCGGGATGGTCGGATTGAAGTGAATGAGGTTCGTCGTCGTTACGAATACAGGTGGGGCAGACGATGAAGGTCATGGTCCAGTGCAGATGTGGCGCTCGCCTTGAGCATGATACAATCGAAGGGACGGTTGGCAACATTTTGGTCATTGTTGATGTTCGCCCAGGGCTATGCTCCTGCCTTTCGTCTTGATTCATGCAAAAATGACAGAGCCTTAATATAGTGCCCTCTGTTAGGGATTAACATGGCCGCAACCCAAATCCCCAATCATCCGACCTGCGAACAATGGATTTCACCCCGCATGATGCGAGAGTTCCCCACTTGCGTTGTCCGTGGATGCGCTATGCCCGCCACTCACTCCGTCAAGACCCGCGACATTTACATGGGCGGTGCACGAGTCGGTAAGTGCTGCTATCATGCAAATTGCCGCAAGCAGCAGCGAGAGGCCTGAATCGAATGGAGGGAATTATCATGCAAGAGCAGCAAATCCAGCACAGCCACAGCCCGAAAACCCTTCAGACCATCGAATTGATGGGCACATCGCCAGCCGATTGGGGCATCGTCAATTACACGGTCCGAGCCGAGGTTCGCAATCTCTCGCTCCCCGTTCAATGCCCCTCTTGCTACGGCAAAGGCATCGCTTATTCTCAATTCACCGATGGTGAGGAAACCCTCGTTGCCCATGTTCTCTATGCTCGATACGATGAGCAAGTCAAGGCTGATTACCCTCACATCATGGATTACTCCCGCCGAGATGCTTTCTTTCAAGGTGAATGGGTCAATGGAAGTCGTTCAGAGCCTCTTATGCATCAATACGGATGGGTCAAGGTTCACATGCCCAAGTGGGGCGGCATGGCTTGCCCTCAATGCCCTCTCAGCCGCAATGGGCGAAAGGGCACAGGCATTGTCTTTGAATCATTCACCGATGTCCCTGTCAACGCTCATTACCCAGCATGGCCAGCAGGGACGCAATTCACATCTCGTTTCCCTCGCGGAGCAGGTGGATGCGAGGCTTGCGGCAAGTGCGGAATCAAGTCAGGCGAATATGCAGTCGCTGCTCAGCGAGCCGACGGCGTTTGGGTCGGGATGTTCGTCGGCAATGCTTGCCTTCAGAAGTTCGGATTCAAGAAGTTCAAGACCATCGACGAGGATGCAAAGCAATGGAATTTGTCAGAGGGCACGAATGGTCTGTTCAAGCCATCGAATAAGAAGAACGCCAATCCTTTGGTTGAGCGAGTCTTCAACTTCTATTACCGCAGCCGTGAAGAAGTCGGTGCTTCTCTTGAAGTCAAGACCCCTGAAGTCGTTGAAGAGCCTGAAGTCATCGCCGATGAAGTCGTTGAAGTCAAGGAGATTCAGGTCGTGAGCAAGGGCTTCGATTGCCCTCATTGCTCCAAGACCTTCGGTTCTCGTCAAGGCCGATACAATCACATCCGCAAGCATCATGCTTGAAGCCTGAGCAATCGACAGAGCAAGGAGAATTCCTGTCGGCTTCTCGCCGATAGGATGACCCGAGCGTTTCAGCGCCTGTGAAAATCCGTATGTCATTTCATGGGATTATTGGTCCGCGCCCCATCGCCCTTCGGGCGACTCCCTTATCTCTCGCCGTGTCCATTTGTCACATCGCTCCATCCAGTCGCTCAAATCCAGTCGCTGGTGCTGGATGATGAATCGAATCGAGTCCTGTCAGGTGAGGGTCATCGCCATGGGTCATGGGTCGTGAGCATGGCTGGAGCAAGCGAATCCCCATTGCTCGCAGTTAAACGACCTCTCTGAGCAAGGGATTGCTTCGGTGCTATCCGACAGGGGTGAGAGCAATTGCTCGCAGTGGAGGCGATGAGAGAGCGATTTTTTGACAGGGGACTTGCTCGGGGCTGGATTGCTTCGATGAAAGGAGGGGGTCATGTTGCCCTGGGCGAGGGATTGGTCGATAGGGGATTGGGTCAGCGACTGGATAAGCAAAGACGGTGTCCGTGTGCCCCCCTGACGACCCCCCGCCCTGTCGATTCAGCACCATCACGCGCCCGCTTGCGCTATCCTATATCCTCAAAATTTGTGTCAATTTTTTGCCTATCTTTCTGTCAAAAAAATCGGTCAGTCTCTCAAATCGAAAATTGTGCCTCATCGGGGTCTTTGCTCAGAATCGGCGAATCATGGACTGACCGAAAATGCCGACAGAATCCAGCACCCTCAAAATGCCTGAAAAATCGTCGCCGCAGTCTCCGCTTTTTTGATTCTTATATTCTTAATTTTAAAAAAATAATAAATTCATCATAGAGGACTAAAAGGGACACACACAGGAGCAATCGAAGGGGGGTGTGTATGTTGAGGGAGGGGGTGCTGAATTTATTCTTGAGGGATGCCCTCATGTCGTCATATACATGAGGAGTCTGTTCATAATCATGAAGAAGCAAAAGCGACTGACCTGCCTCAAATGCGAACACCCCACATTTCAAGCCTCGCTCAAGACTGGCGAGGGGGCGAAAATCACCCTCTCATGCAACAGATGCGGCTCGGCGATTTCATTCGTGACGGGGGGCAAGCAATGAAGGCGACCTGCCTCTTTTGTGAGCATGAGAAGGAGGACTGCGAGAGTCATCCTGAATTGGTTTGCCCCGATGACCCCTATGAACCCGAATCCCCGATTTGCTCAGATTGTATCGACCGAGCAAGGCAACAGGCTGAGATGGACTTTGTGTGCAACGAATGCTTCGGATGCGTCAAAGGCAATCGAATCTCCATGACCGCCTTCGGGATGTTCTGCAATGAATGCATGAGCAAAGAAGGGTTTGAAGTCCCGACTTTGACCCCCATCCCTGAGAACGGTTGGTCGGGCAAGGATGTCGGGCGAGTCGTTTTCATCAAGGGTGAGCATGGAGTCATCATCAAGGATACGATAGTCATGTCATCGCTCAGAGGACCCGACATCGTGATTGGACCATCGACCTATGTATCGGCTCTGCACAATCGAATGCTGGGCTTCGTGCGGATGAGCAGCAGCAACACTTACGATGAAGGTCTGAGAGCCTTGCTCGATGAATTGCATGGCGATGATGATGACGAAGAAGGAGGCATACCGCTATGAGTCCGTCACAATGGCTGATGGCTTTCGCTTGCCTTCTGTTCATCCTCGCGGGCATTGTCACCTATGTTGAGAGTCAAAATCTCAAGGTGAGCGTCGCTCTGCTTTGCATCGGTCTCGCCAACGCCCTCTTGCTTTGGGAGGCTTCGGCATGACGGATAAGACAATCGACAATCCCATTTGCCCTGTATGCAATCTCAATGCGAAGGAGACTTGCGACCCTTACACTCAATCACGCATCTGTGCTGGATACAATTCGGGGCAACAGACTCCATGCGGCAAGACCATCATTCAATGGATTCACTTCGGTTGTGCTCAGCAAGGATATTTGAGGGATTGATGTATGGGCAGAAGCAATCGCAAGACCATCAGAATTCAATTCATCCTCTTTGGTGCTATCGCTCTCTGTGTGCTGTTGGGGTGGTTATTCAATGCTTCTTGACCCCGAATATCACGACGACTTTCGATGCCTCAATTGCGGCGAGGATGTCAATGATGAATTTCACACACGGCTTTACGAGAAGTGGGGTGCTCGCGGCTACAACACCTCTCAGACAACGCTCTGCGGTCGATTGCTCAGGATATGGATTCACCGACCATGCATGAAGCGATTCAAACATCCATACCTTGAGGCGATTATCACAGAGGCTTGATATATGACAGAGATGTCACAGGATTCATGGCGAAGCCCATCCATTACAGCCCGAAGCCCATCGACAAAGTCCTCTTTGAGGGCACTCCGAATGAAATGACGACTCAGGTCTACCCTCCCGTATGTGGGCAAGTCGGCAAGACCGGTCGCGTGGTCGGATATTCAAATCTCAATCGCACCCGCGACATTGACTTCTTCATGTCCTCCCCTCACCGATGTGACAAGTGCCTGAAGGTGATTCAAGGATGAGCAGTTACCCCGCCCGCTGTTCCCATTGCGGGAAGTCGATGCGTGTGCGAGGATTGTTCACAATTCCCATCTGTGGTGCATGTCAGACCAAAGAGAAGAAGCGCATCGCTCTTGAGATGGACAGAGATGTCTTGCTTTGGGCGATGGCTTGCCTCCCCGATGTCAATGACCTTCATTCAGTCCTTGATGGACCCGTTCGATTCTGTAAGGTGCATGGCATCGTCAATCACGACGGGTTCGCCAGCCTTCGCAAGTCCTCTTGCTCATGCGCATCCAGCAGCGCCCCATCAAAGACGATTCGGCAGGCGAACATTCACTTCGCCATCAGGCACAAATCGAAGGGCTGGATTCGTGGATGCACCATTGCTCCCTCGGCAACTGAAATCGAGCAAATGCGAGCCGATGGAGAGAAGGTCAATGTGACCAATCACCTGAGCCATGTATCATGTCGTCAGTGTGCCACCCGCATTCGCCGAGTCCTCGCTGAGCAGGATGAATAAGCATCCTGTCGGTTTAATTACTTGCATGCTGTCGGACGGACACCCCCCCTGCGATTGTGGGGTGGGCGCGGAGGCGAAACACATGAAACCGAAACACCTGAAATGGGATGAAATGCAGATGCAAGGATGTGGTGCTTGTCAATCACCGTTCATCATCAGAATGTATGATGAAATTGGCATTTACCGATGCCTTGAATGCAATGTCAATTTGACATCGGCAATGGCCAATCGTCGTCAGAAAATTGCCGATTATGATTTGTCAGAAGAGAATCGAGCGAGGGTCAAGGCGGCGAATCCGAACAAATTCATTGCCACCCTTACCGATGAAGAAGGCAATCCGTATCTGTATCGACCTGAGACCGATGATGAGATGAGGACTCGTGGTGATGCTGAGCGAGACGCGATGAGCAATCTCCCCAATGTCGGTGGGCGAATCATCCCCTTGAAATTCAAGAATGATGACTTTCATCGAATGGTCAACATCGGAACGAATGAGATGCAATCCGCACGGGTGCTTCATGATTGTCTCAAGGCACTCGGTCACGAATCCCTGCACACCCTAACTCAAGAACTGCATGAATTGCGTGCATTCAGGGATTCGATGATGTTACGCCATAGCACCGTTGCCGATGATGCGGATGTTCGCAGTGACGTTGAGATGATGAAGGAATTCAATCCAGCAGCATTTGCTCTCTCCACTCATGGTCAATTGTATCGTGATTGAGGTGGGGCATGCCCTGGGCTTTGATAGAGGTTGACAGATTGGTGAGAATCATGAGAATGTGGCAAATCCCCCCCGAAGCAATGTGTAGAAAGCATCTACTTGGTGAGCATGTGGAGATGCATATGTTCGCGGGCTCGCTCGTGAAAGGTATCTCCATGAAGGGGTATATCGACAACGGTCTCCTTGATTTGCCTCTGCTCAAGGAGAGGCATGACGAATTGGTCTCTGAGATGGAGCGGCGAGGATACAATCACAAATCCCCCCTTGAGCATGATTACATCAAAGACCATGTGTTCTCTCATTCTACCGTGCCCGACTTCGATTACAATGTCAGAGACCTCGCGGGTCGGTGCTCAGAATGCAAAGACCTTCTCAAGCAAGCGGGGGTCATCATCGAATGCCCCGTGTGCTCCAGCATTCATGTCACCAATCACGGTAAATTTGTCATGGACACAATCTGCATCGAATGCGAGCAAATGGCCACTTGATTGATTGACCGATTACGCCAATGTCTTGACATGGGATTCGCCGAGATTTTCTTCACCGAAGGAGCGACAATCGAAGTCATGCACTCAATGAAGGGTCATGACTGTCCTGATGAGCCTATTTATCATCGGCCCAGCGCCCAATGGTTCTGCCGGACCTGTGAATGGCGATATGAAATCACGGAGAATCAATGCTTTTTGTGTGGGATGGATGAGGACCAAGGACCGATTCATGACCTTCGCCACGCCTTTGGCGAATCATTCATCACATTCAAGAATCCGATGACAGGCATTGAGCATTCACTTCATTCGTCTTGCTCGATTTATGAGACCATCTCAGAGGCGCTCGGACTGGATTCAGCGCCTGATGATGATGAAGGGTGGGCTGCCGAATAGCCCCACCTTAAGTGACATAAGGCAGCCCACCTTTGAAATAGGTGCGTGCCGTGAGAAGTGACATGACAGAAGTCAAGGATACCCAAAGCAAGCAATTTGAACGCCTATTTGTCCTCTACGGAGACATGCGAGCCGATGAGGCTCACAAAGTCATCAAAGAGCAATCTCTGATGAAGGACATCCCCTCGCGCGATGTGGTTCGTGGCGTGTGGCGAGACATGAAAGTGAAGAACATCGAAGTGGCTTACTACGAGTCTGATGATGGCAAGCGATTCATGTCCCGACAGGGTCGATACCGCCACTGCAAGAAGACTGGAGCAACCCCCATCCGCCGAGGTGTGTGAGCATGGACTTGCCAAAATTCGCTGTGCACAATGGCATCGAATTGATGCTCGTGTATTCCCTTCAATACAAAGACACCGTGAAGGCTCACTACGAATCCGTCTGTGGCGAATTCTTTTGGACCCACTATCAGGATTTGAAGAACGAATTCACGAAGACGAACATCGACTGAGCATGTCGGTTATTGAACCGCATCGCCTTCATTGAAGAATGTGGGGAGCGAAGGTCAAGTCATGACCGATGTCATCAAGACCCTCCCCTGCGTTGCTCAGCCGCGATTCATAGGCATTGAGATTCAGACTCTCTTGCTATCGAATCCCGACACGGACTTCATTATTCGGCGAGATGGTCAGGTTATCTCAATACGGAGGCGAGATGATGAGTGCTCTGAGCAATGAGCATCTGATTATCGCTTCTTCAATCTATGGCCGCCTTCGCTCGCTCAATCCATTTTTGAAAGGACTCCCAAGCAACCCGCTATGGATTCGATGGCGTTACCTCCCCGTTGAGAGATGGCGATGCTACGGCGAGGCTCAAGACTCAGCCCAGGGCATAACCATCTCAATCAATCCCCTCGCCTTTGAGGATGAATGGCGACTCGTCCTTGAGGGGATAATAAATCACGAATTGGTGCATTGCATGATACCCCATGAGGGTCACAATCAGAGATTCAAGAAGGCTGAACGGGGATGGGAGCAAATCGACGACTTCACCCAAGCCCTCGCCGATTTCAGAGAATTTGTCAAAGAGTCGATTCACAGCAAGCACCGCTTCAATTACGAATGTCCCGAATGTAGGGTGAGCATCTCGGTCGATAAATTCCTGCCGAAGGGGTCAGCATGCCGTCTGTGCTGCACAACAAAGAATCGTGGTCGTCATGCCGTTCGATATGAATTGACCTATCTGGGCAAGGGAATTCGTGAGCAGGGAATGCAACCGCCTCTGTAATTTGCTTCAAATAGGTGGGGTGTCAAGGTAATGACATGACACAATCCAGTCGTCAATTGAAGCAAGCAATCAGAGATGAAATCATGTCCGTATTCGGCAGCGAATACGAAGCCGTTCAGAAGTCAGCATACATCGCTATTCGCAAGGTCGGCGATGAGAAGAATTGTGCTGCAATTTTTGGTGGCAAGGGCGGTCAGAGCCTTTACATCAAACAGAATGCGCGAGACCTCATGCCCGATGACATCATCGCTAAGGATGTTTCAACGCTGGGCAGGGGATTTCAATGGGCTGTTCATATCGCCGATGATGAGGACCCTCAACTGGGGCTTGCTGTGATTGCGGTCAAGCATTCGCTCAATCCCCCCGTCGATTTGCTGGATTCAACCGAATGAATGAACGGTTATCGGCAAGACTCTTTTGACAGAGTCTTGATATATGACAGGGGTGTGACATATGCTGGAGACGGAGACAATGAACACCGCCGAATTACTGAAAATTGAAGAGCAAGCAAATGAATTAGGCCTGATGAGCGACTGGGAGCGAGGCTTCATGTCCGATGTCATCCGCCGAGGCAAGAGCCTATCATCGAAGCAAAAGAGCATCGTCAATCGAATCGTCAATCGAATTCAAAATCACGATGAATCCGCTTTGCAGCCTTGGGTCAAGACCCTGCGTGATGCTATCAATGATTCTGAATACACGAATGGCATGAATGATTGGGCGCTTCGATTTTGCCGCGACATGGTGACTCGGGGCATGAACGGGACTTCGATTGAATCCTTCTCTCATCGGCAGAGGGAGATTCTTCAAGCCAATCTCAAGTGCGCCGAGGATTGGGTCGGCAATCGTGAAGAGCGAATCGCTGAGAAGCAAGCGGCTCTTGAGCAAGCCCGCCTTCGCCGCGAGCAGGCAGCAGCCGAGCGAGCAGAGCAAATTCGATTGCAGCAGCAAATCATCACCGAATCGGGCTTTGAGCGCCTTTACGCCCTCATTGATGGGGCGAAGGCTAAATTGCAGAAGCCTTCAATCACGGTCCGAGTCGCCCTGGGCGATGAATTTGACAACGCTGAGCAAACCCTTTGCTTTCAGGCTGATAAGCGCAATCACTGCGTTCATGTCAAGAGCAGTCACCGCAAGGGAGCAACTCAATTCGGTCTCATCAATTTTGAAGGCCTTTTCACCTTCAATGGCACTCTCTCTGCAAGTCATCGAGCGGCCGCAAGAATCGTCGCCGAGGACCCTCTGAAGGCTATCATTGAATTCGGCCATGCATCGGGCTCTTGCTCTTTCTGCCGCAAGGATTTGACCGATATACGCTCAGTATCTGTCGGGTATGGTCCTATTTGCGCACAGAAGTTCGGTCTGCCTTGGAGCAACCTCAACATCACTCAGATGACCGAATTCATGGTCGCCAAGGCTCAATCGGTTCGCAGCCTCGTTGATGATGAATCGACGGGCATGAAGACGAATCAATCAATCAAGTGCGATGATTGCAGCCTGTATGTCCTTCACCCCGATGATTGGGCAATTCAAGCCGCACGGGGCAATTCCCATCTGTTCTGCAATAATGGTTGCCAATCTCCCATCTTTGATGTTGAATCCAGCAAGTGCCCTGCTCGCTTCGTGGTTGACACTCCCGTTGAGATGATTGAAGCATACAAAGCCGCATTCGGCTTCGATGGCGGAGTCGTTGATGTTGATTCATCAGACCTGCAAGCCTTCGCTCAGCAAGAGGCCTCTGAAGAGGCTTCTGAGCCAGTGATTGATGTTGATGCTCCCGAAGTGGCTGATGAAGAATCCAGCGAAGGAGAGGTCATTCAAGAGGCTTCTGAGCCAGTCGATGATGGTCTCTTTTGGACCACCGATGGCAAGTCCTTCAAGTCTCGCCAAGGGCGATACAATTACTGCAAGCGAACAGGCGCTGGCTATCGCTGAGCATATCGGGATTACCGCCCGCTTGAGGGTGTCTCCGTTCCGAGGGGGTATCAAGCCTCTGCCCCCTCACCCCTTCGATTCTCCCCTCGCGGCATGCTCAAGAATCCAGTCGCTGAAATGCCTCTGTCAAAAAATCGCATTCTAAGGCATCTCCCTGCGCCGAGAATCTGTCACCCTATATCGGAGTCACCAAATGCAAACAAATCGCAGGGAGGCGCGTTTATGTGCGATTTTTGAACCATGTCGCCCCTCGCTGACCCATGAGCGAGGCATTAACCCCTGAACTCGCTCGTGAAATCGCCATTTATCCTGACCGATGGGCTGCGTTCTATCGAACCCTTGATGGCATGCCCTTCTCACTGGAGCACCGCCCATACCTCCGTGAGATTTACAGGCTCTTCAAGACCGAGGGGGGTAAATCCAGTGCTCCAAAGGTCGTGGTTCTCAAATGCTCGCGCAAGGTGGAGAAGACCGAGACGATTCTCAATTTGCTGCTCTATGCTCTGAACAACATCCCTTACTTCAAAGCCGTTTACACCGCCCCTCGCCAGCCAACCGTGAGCAGATTCATTGAGGAGCGATTCAAGGGTGCGCTTCGCTCAAGCATCAACAATGGTTGCCTTCTGAACAATGTCAAGAAGGACTCAATCACTCACATGACCTTCGATGTCGGCCTTGACCGATTGAATCATCTGTATGCGTATTCGGGATGGGGGGACGCACATTCTCTGCTCGGACTGGATGCGGACATGGTTTGTATCGACGAATATCAGGATATGCAAGCGGGTGCTCTTGAGATGATTCAGGAGATTGTGACCCAATCTCGCTGGAAGTGGGTGCTTGTTTCGGGAACGGCTCGTGAAGAGGGTTCGGCATTTTGGAAACTCTGGAGCAAATCATCACAGAATCATTGGGATGTCGATTCGCAGCAGTGGGTGAGCAAGAATCTCAATGGTGACCCCGACATCATTGGCTTTCACATGGACCAGCGAATTCATCCCGATGTGACCGAGGATGACATCCAGTTCAAGAAAGAAACATACTCATCACGCAAATTCATCAATGAGGTGCTCGGCGAATTCTATTCAGGTGGACTCAAGCCGTTGACCCTTGACACAGTTCTCTCATGCACCAACAAAGCCCTGGGCATTGTCGATTCGGTCAATCCGCCCAATGAGACTTACATGGGCATTGATTGGGGCGCTGAGACCACAGTCGTCATCATGGATGCGAACAGCCGAATCCTGAATGCTCTCAAAATTGATTCAAAGCAGCACGACGAGGTCTCTGAAATTAAGCGGCTCATGCTTCGATACAATTGCGTTCAGGTGGTCGCTGACTTGGGATATGGTGCTCGGCAAATCAAAGAATTGCAGGAGGAATTCGGGAGCAGAGTTCGCTCTTGCTATTATGCGACTCGCCCAAAGACCCCGTTTGAATTCTCAAAGCGAGACTCAAAGCGCAACCTGATTTACATGATAACCGTTGACCGAACAACATACATGGAGGAATTGATTGAGCGATTCGATAGGGGCGAGATTCAGATACCTTGGGCCGATGATTCGATTGAATGGATTGCCGATGAATTCGTTGCTCTCAACAGCACCCGCGAGCGTGATGAAAATACAACCCGAGCAATTTCATCGACCCCGAGGACCCGCTATGGGCGAGATGGAGATGACCACGCATTTCATGCCCTGCTCTATGCTCACATTGCTCTTGAGGTCGGTGCAGAATCCAATCTCCCCATAATCAGAACCTTTGGTGGTGCATGAAATGACAAAGACGCTGGATGAAATCGCAGCAGAGGTGACTCTGATTAAGGACAATCACCTTGCTCACATGCAAGACGACATCAGCGAATTGAAAGCGAGGACCCTCATCATAGAGACCAAAATCGGACTCGTTGAGCAATACCTCGGCAAGGCGATGAAGTGGATTCTCCCCGCCGCAATCATCCTGTCTGCGATGGTTCAGACCGCGATGCAATCAATATGAGTGCCCGTGATTCTTTGCGTGGTTGTATCGACCTTGACGGGATTTGAAATCGCGGCCACAGGAGCAAACGAATTCGTGAGGCATGACTGTGATGTCCGACACGACTTGAGGCTCATCGTAAGCAAAGGTCGTGCCTTCAAGGTATGCATCGAACATCTGCTCGCGCATTGCATCATCGGTGAGGATAAGACGCTTATCGGCAGCCCATGCCTTGACTGCTGGGGTCAAGAATTCATCGCCCTCGATGAGATGCTGGGCGTATACAGAGATGCCTTGAAATCCATCAGAGAGGCGGTATCGTGCCATGCCGATTGTGTAAGGCAGCATGCCCTTTGTATGTCGGCCTTCGTCGCATTTTGGACATTCGCGGTCAATTCGATTCGCAATGAATGAAGGCTCTGAGATGTGTCCACAGAAGCAACACTTGTGCACGACGATTTTCTTCGGGCGGCGGGCTGGGCTGACTGATTCAACGGTAAGGTGCTGGGTCATGTCCCTCCCATAGCGGGGCACTATATCAAGGCTCTGTCATTTTTGATTTGACCTCTCGCCTTTTCAAACCCCTTCGCCCCTCTGCAAGGCATGGGGTGGCGTGACCGCATCGGACTCGGGCGCTCGCGCGAGGTCAAATCCGTTGAAATTCCTTCGATGCCGAAGGAGGATATTGAATTTCATAAGGCTCTGACAACCGCAGCAAGAATCGCTGAGAACACACGGCGGGGCATGTATGCTGCTGCTGGTGAGGCAGAGGGATTACAGACCGATGTCGATTACAAATTGCTCAGAGAGGTTGCTCGTAAGAGCGAGGTGATTGATGCCATCCTTCGGCGAACAGTCGATGACACATTGGGCAATGGATATGAATTCGTCCTCTCGCCCGAATTGACCCAGGGCAATCCTGAGCAATACAATCGAATGGTTGAATTCTTCAAGCGCCCGAATGATGAGGATTCAGGCGATGAATGGCTTGAAACAGTCATTTACGACCTTACCCTCTTTGGCGATGCTTACATTGAACTGGATGGCTCAGGCGATTACGAAGTGCAAGGCAATGAATGGGATTTCGATGGTGACCTTCAAGGGATATGGTCGGTCGCTGCCGATTCGATGAGGATTCTCCCCATTTACCCGACTGGCCGTTTGCCTGACCCTCCTGAGATGGCCTATGTTCAGGTCATCGGCGATGTGGTGCGCAAATACTCAAAGAGCAAAATCATTCACATCAGCAAATTGAGGAATACCCGAGCCTATGGCACATCCCCCCTCATCTCTCTGCTCAAGGTGGTCGGCTCGCATCTCAACCTCTCTGATTACATCGGTCGATTGTTCAGCGGGATGTTGCCCAAGACGCTCGTCAATGTCGGGGACATCTCCACACAGGAGATGAGCGCCATGCTCGCTCTGATTGAGCAGCAAGTCTCAGGCGGACAATCCCCCTATGGACTCATCACCGTGAACGGCGGAACTGGATTCAACATTCACAAATTGATTGATTCGCCAAGTGAAGGGCAATTCCTTGACCAATTATACTATTATCGTGAAGAGATTTGTGCCGTGTTCGGTATCCCGCCAATGAAGTTAGGTTGGGTCCAGACTGGCAAATTGGCTAATCCTGAGCAACAACTCGATGCTTGGTATGACGTGATTGATTCGATTCATCGTAAACTTGAGGGTGTCATCAATGGCCGAATCCTCCCCTTGCTCAACGTCACAGATTGGTCGGTCAAGTTCCGCACCATCAGACCCAGCCGAGATGCTGAGCGAGCAGATACCTTTGCTAAGCAATCAGAAGCCATCAGGAAACTTCGTCAAGAAGGCACAATCTCAATCAATGAGGCAAGGAGGATGCTTGACCTTGAGTCTTTGGATAATCCCCTCGCCGATGACCCCTTCTTCGTATCCCCCGTTCTCAACATCAATCGACCGAATTCTGATGGAGCACCCGACCCTCAAGCCGATTCGATTGATGATTCGCCGATTGAGATGGAGCAAATCGAAGCGAGCCTCCCCCCTCTCATGCCTAATGCCGAAGCGGACACGAATAAATTCGTTGAGAGCATCTCTAAGGCCATTGGGTCCGAGGAGTGGGTAAATCGTAAGGATGACCTTCAATCGAAGCAGGAGCGCCGTTTATTGAAGGGATTTGAGGACAATCAGAATGACTTGGCGAAGGCAATCATAGAAGCCGTAAGGCCGATGATGACAAAGTCCGTGAGCATGAAGGCCGTTAGCGAGCAAGACATGCTCGATGCCATCAATGAAATCAATCAAGAGATTCAATTCACCCTTCAGAAGCAATCGGTCATCGCTCGGGGATTGACCACCGCTGGATATGAGGACTCGCTGAATTTCATCGCCGATGACATGGGTATCGCTCTTGCCCTCAATGCTGATGACCTCGCCGCCATCAATTACTTTCACAATGTATGGACAATGCCCGCCGTTGCGAGGACCCTGGGCATTCATCGAGCAGCCGCCGAAGGGGTGATTCGTCAGGCCTTCGCCGACGGCCGTAATTGGAAGTGGGTTGAGGGTGAAATGCGTTCGGTCATTAGCGCGAGCGGTGCGAATTATCCCCGATACTACTACGAGCGTATTGCTCGGACAGAGGCAAGGCGAATTGTTGAGAATTCGCACCTTTCGGCATACGCCAAAATGGGATTCTCTGAGTTCAGACGATTTGTGACAATCGACGAAGCCACCGACAAAGACCTCTGTGCTCCATTTGAGGATTATGTATACGATGCCTCAGAAGCGAGGGGATTGCTCCCTGCTCATCCGAATTGCCGATGTTCGCTTGCGCCGATTGTGAAGACCCCTGAAGAGGGAGAGCCTGCAATCGTCTATGATGAACCCGAGGCTTGAGAATGGCTTATCGACTTGACCACACGGCTCTCAAGCGATTCAAGAAAGCGATTGTTGCTTTCAACGGGGATTTGAAGCAAGGACATCGGCAGATTTTGCTCAAAGTCGGCTCTCTGATTCTCAACGATGCAAAGAAACTCGCTCCCGTTCAATCGGGTGCTCTGAGAGCATCGGGACGAATCGAAAGGCATTCAGATACAGAATACAGTGTTGCCTTTGGGGGGAGTGGGACTCAGGTCGATTATGCAACCTTCGTTGAATTCGGACGCAGCCCAGGGCGAGCGCCACCAATCAGAGAATTGAGGACTTGGTCGGCTCGCAGGCTCGGCGATGAATACGCCGCTGGAGCAATCGCTCGGGTGATTGCTCGGCGAGGAGTCCGACCTCAACCCTTCTTGCGACCAGCAATCAAAATGAATGAGAGGCACTTGATTGCCAGCGAAGTGACCAATGTCACGAGGGCATGGAATCGAGCAGCCGCCCGATATGGTCAGCCTTGATTCACCATTGAAGGATGCCTTGACCTGCATTCAGCGCCTCAAGAACCATATGGGCGAGTTGATAGACCCCGCTCCACTCGATTTCAATTGCTCGCTTCTGACCCTTTGCAGGCTTGCGGCATGGCTTGAAGAATTCCTTTTCATCGCGACCTTCGTTGATTTGACTAAAATGAATTTCAGGCAGCCAATGCATATGGCGACCATGACCTTTGCCTGCGACCATGACTTCGTGACCTTTCGTCGCGCTGTTGTAAATCGTGATGTTTCGCCCATCCTCGCATCGAGCATGCAATTCAAATGACCCATTCAGGGATTGTTCGATAAAGTGGGCACATAGGATTGCACCCTCTTTGAAGTAGTAAATTCGGCTGCCATTGACTTTTCTGATTCGGTTCGTTCGTTCTCCGTTCATGTCCCCCCCACATCGCCTGTCATATATCAACCCTCTGTCAATTATCAATGATGGTGCTTCTTTTACCGATTCGCCTCTGAAATTGAAACATGGGCGACAGCACAGGGGTCATTCTCACTGTCCCGTTCCGAATTGTGGATAAGGGTCCAGCATGCCGAATGGCGAATGAGACTCAGAGCGAATGCGTTTCACGAAAGGTTGGCGAACTCATTGATGAAGGATTTGAGCAGGACCAAGCGGTTGCTGCGGCATCCAGCATGTGCGAGGATTCATGTGAATCGAAGGATGCTGATGTGACGAAAGAGGAGCACGACTACGTCTTTGCCACCGCCGAAGCCGCACTTCAGATGTCTGAGCAAATCGCATCGACTGGGGCGGTCTGCTCAGGATTTCACGGTCACACAGGACCCGATGGTGAAATCGGCTACATGCCTTGCTCATCTCATGATGAATTGGTGAACGCAATCACCGAGATGGATTCATGGCATGACGAAGAGGAGCAATCAAAAATTTACGACTCCATCAATTTCAAGCCGACCTCAGCAATGGCAAGAGAAGCCGAGCGGGGATTGGCATGGCGAAAGGAATTCAACCGTGGCGGGACTGCTGTCGGGGTTGCTCGTGCTGGTCAATTGAAGAACCGAGAGAACCTTTCGCCACGAACGGTTCGCCGCATGTATTCGTATTTTGCTCGCCACGAAGTCGATAAAGAAGGTCAAGGATGGTCGCCGGGCGAGGAGGGCTACCCTTCGGCTGGGCGAATTGCTTGGGCATTGTGGGGAGGCGACCCTGGGCGCTCATGGGCGAATGCACGAGTCCGCAGCATGAATGCGGAGGATGAGCGCGAAGGCCGTGAACTGGATGCAGATTTCAACAAAAAGGATGCTCATGCTGAGATGGAGGATGCACCCGACATTGAAATCGGTCAAGGTGTTCTCATTGAAGGACCCGTCTCATCGGGAGTCACCGACCGCGATGGCGATGTCGTTGAGCCTGAAGCCGTTATGGCGGCATGGGAAGGATACAAGCGAAACCCGATTATCCTTCACAATCATCAGAGAGGTGGCATCGGTCGCATGATTGATGTCCGTATGGGTGAATGGGATGGCATCGACCATCCTGTCCCGATTGGTCGTGCTCTCATTGACGAATCAGAGAAGGCGATTGTCAACAAAATCCGCAAGGGTATCATCCGAGCATTCTCAATCGGATTTATCGCCCGCGAGGGTGGAGTTGAGCGAGTTGAGAATGATTCAGGGGGCATGGCTCACCGCTTCACTTCAATTGATTGGGTTGAGACTTCAGTAGTCGATATACCCTCAAATCCAGTAGCCCTCTTTGACGTTTTGAAAAATCAAGAGGCGGTGCTCGTGAAATCGACCGCACCTGTTTCGTTTAATAGCCCCTTCGCCGTTAGCATTTTTCAGCAGGAGTCGGGAATAATGACCGAGACAGAGATTCAAGAAGTCGCCGAAACCAAAGAGGCGAATTTGCCCGTTAATGAAGAAGTCATCGAAACCCCAACCGAAGTCAAATTCGTCTCTGAAGAGGAATTCAAGAGCCTCGCTCAAAAGGTCGATGACATCCTTGAAGGCATGATGGCACTCAAAGAGATGTCCTCTGAACCCGTTGAAGAATCCGAATCCGATGAAATTGTTGCTCTGAAGGCTGAATTGGCTGAACTCCGAGCAGCCAAAGAGGCCGCAGAACTTGAGGCTAAAATCGCAGCAGAGGTTGAAGCCCGAGTCAAGTCGATTGTCGGCGAACAATCCGTTACCCCTGAACGCAAGCCTGAGCGCAAGAGCATGGCCGTTCAGAATGTTCAAATCAAAGACGATGCCTTT
>Ga0222715_10002399_pt1 | contig 17181 bp, 26 predicted proteins | sample C33_9DmetaG_FD_165056 | JGI IMG/M metagenome (GOLD analysis project Ga0222715, IMG submission 165056) | Estuarine water microbial communities from San Francisco Bay, California, United States - C33_9D | ecosystem: Environmental > Aquatic > Marine > Unclassified | place: USA: California... | reverse complement strand
GTCCTCAGTGTAAGACCAAACCATTTTAGCTGGGTCGCAGTAGTCTACCACAACTCCTTCAGCCTTGTTCCAATCAGTTTTTACCGCAGCAATACCAAGAACTGTTAAGTCATAATTTAACCTTCTCCTTACTAACTCAAATTTATTTTTAGCTAAAGTGTTATTTATAGCTTCTTCTTCAGCTATTTCTATAGACGGCTTATATTTGAGCTGCATATACAGGGAAACATCTTCGGGTGTTTCTGGTAAATCAGTTTTACCCTTAAAGTTCGCTGTATCCACACCTATACTATCTCTAAGTATTTGTATATCCTCCTGCGCTACTATATCTCTAAGTAAGTTTTCTGCGTAGTTTGTTCTTTCTTTTAGTGATGACGGGTCTTGAGCGTAAGCATTAACCTTATACTTCTTCTCAGACATACCATTAACAACGATGTCAACAAACTTAGATATAACTGGTACTGGCTTCCAATCTAAGTTAAGGTATGATAGGTCACCGTTAATAGATAACTCATCCTTATACTTCTGTATTGGCTGCTCACCTCTAGCGTAAAGCCTTAAGTTGTGATACCTATTCCAATTAGTTGCAAACCTGTTACCGCTTCTCCCACCATGAAACCACTCACCCTCTATAGCCCTTCCTACTTGAACGCCATATTCAAAGCTCTTTTTCTCCTCATCGCTAACGACTTGGCTTGGGAACGAACTATTTGGATTTGTACTTATATTCATCTATCTATTATTTTGGAAACACTACCAGTATTGTCATATCTTTTGAAGCCAAGTTTAATATTGTTTCTAACCACTTTGTTTATAGGTGCGTATCTATTTTTGTTACAGGCCATTATCGCTAGTCCTGAACTAATAGACGCATCAAACTTAGTTCTGTTGTTTATATCAAATCTTGCCCAATCATTTAATGTTCTATCGAAATACATATCTCCGTATTGGTCATCACCTATTACACCAACACATTCGTCTATGTAAGTCTCTATTGCGGCTGCATGAGCCTGCTTAATGTCTTCACTTGAGTTAGGTATACCACCTATCTCTCTTTCTGTTTGTGAGAGGTTGTTCCAGGTTCTGTCTGGTCTATTCATAGAGTAGCCCCTATACCCCCTTCTTTTAATGTGATATAAAAGCCTCGGCTTGTTATTCTCACAAAGTATTGGCATACCGTAAAAAACAATAGCCATCAATATATCCTCAAAAAATATCTCAGCGGTCTGTGGTCTAGATATATACTCTAGAAAAAAGTGGTTTGCTGGTGCCTCCTCCATAGAAAACTTTGTTAGTCCGTGAAGAGAACCATTTGAACCTACGCCACTTACAGTACCCGATATATCGTAACTATCACACCCGAATGCCCCTAAGTGTTCATTACCAGGATACTTAACCCCATTCTTTATTATTACTCTATTTTGCAGATTTGTGTTAGGAACCCATGAAATTAAAAATCTTCCGTTGTTGCTAGGTAAAAATATCACCCTTGTATCCTTTATACCGTTCTCCCACTGAAAGTTACCCTTTGTGAGTATGTTGGTGTTTCTTAGGTCTTGGTTATAATCTATCTGCTGATATATCCTAGTGAGGTTAAACAAAGAGTTCTTAGCCTCATCCCTAAACGCATGCTCCACTGTTCTTGGAAACTGCCTATAAAATTCGTTAAGACCATCCTGGTCGTTCTTTAATCCCTCTACCTCGTTCTCCCAATAATCAATAACACCCATCCGTATTTCATTACCAAAGGTGTCGTAAACTTTTTTGTCTGGTGTATCAAACACGGGGTATCCATACTCGTCTATGTATCCCTCGTAGTTCCACTCCATTGGTATAAACAAGCTATACAACCCAGATGCTGTCTGTCCGTTGGCGTTTCTTTTGGTTACATCGGAGTCCTCATATAACTTCTTGAAGTTCTCACCCCCTTTATCCAAAGAGTTTGATGTACTCCCCATCATACACTTACCAATCACCCTACTACCTAACCTTAGACATGTCTTAGTCACTCTCCAGTTGTTAAGTATGTTTGTGGGTTTCTCCCACTTACCACTCTCATCGTGTACTAATAACGATAGTTTTTCACCATCGTATGAGTTGTCCCCTGTGTTCTTCCAGTCTATGGTTGTATCAAGACCTGTAATGTCTTCAACTTGAGTATTTGTGTCTAGCTTCTTTCTAGTAAACTTAGAAGCTGGTACACGGTACGCAAGCTCTGTCTTAGGTCTATCCATACCATCCTGTATGGGTTTGAAGAAGAACGGGTAGTTTACCGATATTGGAACCACCTTGTCTGTAAACATCTTCTTAGCATCGGGTCCTGTCTTAGACAGTATACCAAACCTTGAGTCACTAGATAGTGTTGCTAAGTTTACAGTTTCTGCTGATGACATAAAAGAAAAACCAGAGCGTCTATTCTTTAAGTAGCACATCCCGTAGCTTCTGTGGTCAGCCTTACAAGCCTCCCAAAATATAAAGAACAATCTATTAGACTCTCTAAAGTCTGGTTTGCCAACATCTATCTTAGACCACTGTAGGTAGTTGTAGTGAGAACCTGTTATGTATGTTGGCTTTTTGTTGTTTATAAACCAAAAACCATCTTCTCTTCTAGTAAACTCCGTGTCTATGTAGTCAAACCATTTATTCTTAAACTCATCTGGAGCCTCGTTCCAATCAAAAACACTCTTAAACCTAGATAACTCTTTTGGGTATTCAGTGTACTGCCATTTATTATCTTCAAACTTAACCACATCAAACTCTGTTGGTAAAGCTATCTTTAGGTTTTGTATCTCGTATATCTCACCAATCTGACCGTTCTTACTTATGACTACAATGTCGTGTGCTTCGTTGTACCCATACTTCCATTTCTTGCCCTTGTTCATTCTTTTCAGAACATGTGGCTTTATATGGTCATCTATTATATTTAATAATGTCTGCTCGTACATTACTTCTTAGACCTGTTCTCAGCAAAACCAGAGAATACCTTTTTTGGTGCCTCAACTTTTTCTACGTTGTTGAGCATATTCTCCTCCTCGTTAATCCTGTTTAATATTTCAAACGCATCAAATATCGCAAGCTTTTTAGTGGCCGCTGCGTTCTTCAATCTATCTGCTGATACATCATCCTCACCACCAGTAACTATTGGCTCTCTAGCCACCTTAATTAGCTCCTCAACCGCTGCTCGTCCAGCTTGGATTATATTTAGTTTCGCTTCCTTCGTTTCCATAGGTCAAAACAATATTTTTAGATTTCATACAATATAATAGTTCGCCATCCACAACAAACTCAAACTCTGACTCTGGGGTAAACCCTACAACCATTCCTGGATGTACATCGTTCTCTTCAAGAACCTTGTTGCCATACCTAAGTATACCTGTGAGTGGTTTTTCTTTTTGAGATGACCACTCATCGTCATTAACAACAGGTTGCACAAAACAATAATCAAGGTGTGATTCGTTGTCCCCGTAAAGATATATCTGCTCTGGTGAGCAAGCGTACATATCTTCTTTTATATGACTACGACTGTTCTTTTCATTACCCCTTATGTCGTAAAACCTTCTAAACACATTATGGTGGACAATAACCTTGTCACCAACCTTGATGTCTGTTACAATGGATAGTGGCGTGGCTATTACCTCTGCCTCGTTACTAACGCTTTTGTAGCTTTCAATTTTTGTGTTAGTTACAAACTTAACTCCACCAATATCTTTGGTATTGTTATACCTACCAGATATAGGCTTAACAATAAAATCGTACACACTCCTCATGGGTGTTAGTATTTTAGGTCGTACTCCACAGATATACCCATGTTCTTATTAAAGTCTTTCCAGGGCATCACCTCATCGTTCTTGGTTATGTATATCCTGTACACATTCTCCTTCTCGATGTCTTCTATGTTTGATACACAGTGGCCACCATAAACCTCTTGACCCACAGCGTAATGCATAGCGTTTTCCTTGTACTCCTTACCTATAGTTATCTTCCTTATTATAGACACAGCTACTCAGTTTCAACTTTAGTATACGAGCCATCGGATAGGTCTATGTTAATAGCCCCGTACTTATCTTCAAGTTCTTTCTTGGTGGCGTTAGACTCCCCTAACGCTTCAATATACATCTTCAAAAGACCATCCTTTTCGGTCTCTATAAAACCTATTCTTTTAAGTAGATTATTTAACTCTACCTGTTGCTCAACAATCTTGTCAAGCTCTTCTTTTTCTATTTTCATTTAATTTAATTTAATTTAATTTTAGTGTGGTACCCAAGGCGTTCCTGTAAAGTTATTGAGTGTTAAGTCATTTCCATTACCTGAAGAATCACTTGCTGTAGTACCTGTTGTTTCGTTAAATTTCCAATAAGCTAATGGTGAAGGTAAAGCTAGTGATGAGTCAATACCTAAGCCATCGTTATATAGTGAAACAACATCGGCAGGGGTCGCAGCGTATCCAGACTTAATTATAAACTCATCCATTTCGCCTTTGAAATGTTTTGTGTTGTTAAATCTGTTGCCAACACTAATCATTTGAAGATTTGCAGAATTGGCATTACTTGTGGATTTTGTTTGCTTTACACCATCAACATACATTTCAATGACATTACTGCTATCTCGTGTTAAGACGTAGTGATGCCAACTTCCTGTGTCTCCTGCTGTATCATAACCATAAGTCCAAACATTTTGATTAGTGTTGCCATTCAGTCTAAAATAAGTAGCAGATGGATAAAAAAACCACATATCTGCTGAGGTGCTATTTTCAAAAACCCAAAATTGTCCACTTTCTGAATTGTATAAAGGATTCATCCAAAGCGAAAGAGTAAACTCTGTGCTAAATGCGGCAATTTGTAAGTTTGCTGGTAGGCTGCAATAGTCATTGACTCCATCATATTGTAAAGCGTTTCCAAAATTGTAACCAGATTTAGGTAGTAGGTAAGCATTTGTAAAGTTAGTTAATGTCATATCTGCACTAGGGGCAGAGCCGCTTTGCGCTATAGTTGTTGCGCCATTTGCTTCATTAAACTTATACCAGTAAAGAGGTTGACTGCCAAATATGTTTGTTACGTTACCGCCTCTTGCATTATTATATATTGCCTGTGCTTCAGCAAGCGTACTAACCCTTTCGTCAAAAACTATATCATCCATACCTATTTCTGAAAAAAAAGTACTGGTTGAGCCTCTGACAAAAAAAGTACCAAAGTTATCAAGACCATCAAACTGATATGCAGCACTAGAGCGTGTTTGTAACACACCGTCATATACAAGGTAAAGTTCACCGTCAACAGTATCTGGCACTTTTGATAAAACTGCTTTCGCTTCTTGTCCGTCTACTGTAAAAGTAATTTCGTCACCTACCCTATAACCAGAACCCGTGGTTGAAACTTCAAGCCTGTCTATGTTACCAAAACCTCCTGAAACAACCGCTCTAACGGTTAATCCTGTACCTCCAGGAGGGTAAGCTGATGTAGAAACTGAGGTGTACGTTCCATCAGCGGCACCTGTTGGTTGCTGTGTTATGTCCTCAGTTAATGAGTTGTTATTATAAAAGTAATAGAAATGATGCCAATCGTTATCTGTTATATTTAAGTTCCACTCAACTTGTCTAGAATTATTATCTCCGTCACTGGCAAATCTAATGTATGGGGAGGTGTTTCTATGAAATATATACGTTCGATTATTGTTATTACCTGATAATACTACATTAGTTTTAGATGTGTCAGCAGCAATTGGTCTTTTAGCCCAATAAGCGACAACCATATTAGAAAATCTATTTGTAGTGTTCCAAAAATAAGGAGTAGTTACAATACCTCTTTCAGTTGTGTTACCCAAGTCTGGTTGAATATAATTACCAAAGTCATACAACGCTATTGTTTGACTAGATATAGTGTCAGAGCCTACAATGTTATTTACCGTTATGCTGTAGTCTCCTGCGGTTTCTACATTTACAGTGGCTGTTATCTGAGTTACACTGTCTATAGTGTAGCTTTCAACAACGGCAGTACCAGATGCGCTTAGGCTTGTAACAGAATAAAAGTTTGTACCAGTTAGTACAACCTGAGCTGGTGATGTAGTATTTACAGAACCGCTAGTAATTGTTGGTGCCTCTAATTCATGTGGTGACCAATCCCCGTTTGTTGGGAAGTATAGCGTTGCGTTATTACCGTTACCGCTTGAGTCAACAACAGTGGTCCCACTTGTTTGGTCAAACCTGTAAAAAATATCAGGGGTTGTTATTACAGTATTACTTAACACCCCTTTTCCTCCTTTATATAATGAATTTACTTGAGCCTGAGTTAGTGTCCCACCTACATCTATGATTAGTTCGTCCATAACAAACAAACCATAAGATGTATCACTTCTACCTATAAGGCTTATGTTTATATCCTCTGCGTCATAGTCTTCTGTTGTACCTGTAGACTTTACTGAGTTAATCCACAACTCGTTTACACCACCATTTAATGACATGGCTACATGATTCCACCCCGTAGAGTTTGCTGATATAGTCCAAGTAGTGCTAGTACCTATTGATGTTTGAAATGTAGCAGAGGTGCTTGAGTCAAATCGAAAGAACATGTCAGCATCCCCAACATGACCAAAGATATACTCATTAGAAATACTGCCATCAAAATAAACCCAAAAGCTTAATGCAAGACCAGCTGTGTATACGGGATGCGGTACAAAATAAGTTCCTGTAAAGTTGTTTAAAGTGCCTGTATTGTTGTTTCCGCTTGAGTCTGCTGCGCTTGTGCCTGATGACTCATTGAATTTATAGTAAACATCCGAATTAGGAAAGGCCGTTGTTGGTAGACTGCCTGCACCACTATTATATATAGAGTCCACATCCGTTTGATTTAATACTACGCTTTGAATGATAAAGTCATCAATTGCACCTTCTGTCATTTGCGTACCGTCTGAACGACCTCCAATCCTACCAACGCTGATAGTTTCGCTAGAATAATTTACGCTAGAATTAGATGAGTATTGAGTTCCATTTAACCATAATAAATTTGTTCCATTATCTAATGATATGGCTACATGATACCACTGACCACTAGATAAGGTTGGAACTGTCCAAGTATCAATACTTCCACCCGCAGACCTAGTTCTTACACTAAATTGAGTTGCACTATCAAGTCTGAAATATTTATTGCTATCAGAATCAGACCCAAAGATTATACGATTACTATTTACAGTTGTGTACTTTATCCAAAAAGACGCAGAAAAAACTGTTGTAACATATGTTTGCTCTGTGAAATTAACATAGTCATCAACCCCATCAAATTCTAAAGCATTACCAAAATATCCTGTATTGGTTACAGCAGATGACATCTCTGCAAAGCTTCGGTCACCGTCACTGTACAGCGAGTTAACAAACTCAAATGGCACAGCAAAACCCCCTGCACCTATAATTGCTAAGTCTATACCTAAGCCTAAAGACATACTACTTTAAAGATATAATGTCACTAGCTGTAGTTCCAGTGGCTAGAACATAGTCCACGGTAACTGGAAGAAAACTTCCGTCAGGTACGTTTGCAAAAATAATTGCATCTCCAACCTCTCTTTTACCTGCCATTAAAACTTTAACAGACCCACCTGTGCCGATATACAATATAGAGCCAGTAAGGTTAGTAGCTGGTGATATAGTGTCTGATGCCGCTACTGTAGCCGCCTCTGTTCCAAAATCTGGTTGATTCCCGAATTGTCCCATTTTATTTATTTAAGTTAAAACCCCCATAGGTTTTATCCTACAGGGGTGTTTATTTAATTATTAAGATAAAGTTACACTGATAACCGTGGTAGCAGTAACTGTACAAACAGTTAATGCACCTGAATCAAGAGCAAGGAACATATCTCCTTTTACAAGGGTTGCTGTTGCTGGTGCTGTATCTAAAATCTTAACAAACCCTGCGATGTCACTTATTGTAACACCTTGGTTGTTTGTTCTTGAGTTTGCTGGTTGTAAGTCTGTACCGCTATTGAATCCGCTAAATACAGTTCCCAAATTAATTACTTCGTTTGCCATTTTTTCTAATTGTTGTGTTGTTAGTTATTAAACGGGTATTTTACCAAAAGGTACCCCACCTTTTTTATATGCTTCCTTTTCCCAAGGCTCTTTACCAGTACCCATCATGTTCAATGAACGAGAGTACTTCTTACCCTTCCAATAAAAGTTAGGGCCATCCCAATCTAAGTCACCTCTCTCGATTTGGTCAACGTGGACCTTTTCGTGTTTGATGACTGCATCGTGATACTTTGGGTCAAGGTCTTTATTCAATAGTATGGTGCCGTTCTTATTGGTTCTACCAAGAACAGAAGCCTCTTCCTTAAAGTCATTTAAGTATACGGCAGGCCCGTCAAGATTGTATGGGGGTTTGTCTAGCTTAAAGCCCATTACTTTCCTCGCTTGTTATATTGTTTTTTTCCACCAGACTTAGCGTCTCTGACAATTACGTTTTCACCCTTCATTATAGGCTTCTTACCCATCATCATAGGGTCTCCATACATGTTCGCGCCTCTTCCACCCATGTGCTTAGATATAGGGTTATAACCCATCATCATCGGTGCTTCACCTGCGGCAACCCTAGTGGCTTGCTTTTGTTCATAATTTGCGTCCTTGGTTCGACCTTCTTTTCTATCTACAATTGCGTTTCTTGCGTAATCTTGAGCAATTCTTTTTTTACTTTTTTCCATGTTCGGTCCTTTTTTATCACCCATCATAGATGGAGCAAATTTACTTTTAAATAATTCCTGTTGTTGTTGTTTAAGGTTTTGTCTTTCTTCAATTTCTTGCTGTGCTTTTGCAGGTGCCTGCATAATTTTGCTTTTTAAAGCAGAGGCAGCGTGTTCTTTTACAGGAATACCTAAAACCTCTTTCTTACCTAACTCAGTCAAAAACCCTCCAGCTTTAGTAGCCTTAACTCCTTTCACAAGTTTACTGCCTTCAACAGCACCCTTAACTCCTTTCACAAGTTTAGTACCCTCAACAATACCCTTAACTCCTTCAACCGCACCCTTAACTCCTTTGACCGCTTTAGCAGCCCCAGCAACAATTTTACCACCAGCCCCAAGTTTACCAGCAATAGCTCCTGCAGTTCCTGCAGCCCCAACGGCAGTTTTAGCAGCAGCAGCAGCGGTACCAGCAGCAATCCCAGCCTTAGCTGCTCCAGCAAGAGTTCCTGCACCAAGTATAGCCTTTCCAGCAGCAGCAGCAGCGGGTATTAGTGCCAACAGGGGTAATGCGTTAGGACCTTTACCGTCCTTCATTTTATAAGCCATTTTATTTATTTTTTTAAGATTGATATTTACTTAGTAGTTCATCGTAAGACGGTTGGCTTTTAGACGAGTAGCCGCCTCCACCACTTCTTTGTCTTGGAGCAAAAGCATTGCTTGAACCAAGATTAGCTTTTCTTTTATTAGCTATAAGGCTTGCGGCACTCTTCACTCCAGCTTCACCTAATCTAAACAAAGATTCCGCTGCCATTTCTTTAACCCCAGCACGGCCTGGTTTACCTTCAATTTCGTCCGCTTTAGCTTTAACCTTCTGCGATAATTTATAAGGAGCTAAACGTAGTTTTACAAACCTTTCCTTGGTTGAGGGTTCGGTGAAACGAATCGTTTCTGGTGAATGATATCCTTGTTGTTTCGACTGTTGTCTCGACTCTAATTTTTTTGGTGGCTCATATGTCTTAGTAGTAGACATTTTACTTATAATTTCTTCACCTCTTTTAGTAGTGGAATTACTTTTGGGTTCTTCTTTTTCTTTAATCTTAACACCAGTAAAAGAAGGTCCACAAGAGTTAATGTTTTTGTAGTTGTATGTAGCACCATACATTGATGGACCAGAGCTTGTCTTATATCCAGTCATTGAACTACCTAGCGTAGCAGCAACACTTGTCCTTGGTGTTTGGTCTATGTTCTTGTAGCTAGTTACCTCTGTTTTAGGTCTCTGTGCATTAAGCCTGTCTATCTCAGCTTGTAATGCTTTTTTCTTTTTACCCATTGTTTTTTTATTAAAACGGTTTTATAAATTTCCACCCAATCTTAACCAAGACTGCAAGTGATGCTATTAGTATAATCCAAAACAGATACCTCTTTAGGTACCTCTTGATTTGGTCTAGTATTCCTTCCTCCCTTACAACTACCTTTTCAAACGGTACCTCCACTGTTTGTATAATTGTGTCGCTCTTACACTCACCCTGTATATATGTTGTGTCACCGACCCTAACATACTTAATTCTTAACTTATCCTTTTGTATATAAGTAGTGTCTCCAGGTAGACTAACAAAGGAGGTGTCGTGCTTAACCCTATCTGAGAAAATCTTGAAGGTATCATGTAACGTGTCCTTTTTTAAAAGTTCAGGGTACTTAATTGTAAGCTTTTCTATTCTGCGTTCAGCCCTTCTAAATTTATTTTCTAACCTCTGCTCAATAGAGCATGAGTTAAATAAAAATACAGTTAAGAGAATAAAGAATATACTGTCTTTCCTTTTACTCTTTTGCATTTCAATACTTGATTTCTATTCTCTCTTTCCTTGTAAGAAACATGGACCCAATCTGGGTTGTCTTCGTCACCGTACTCCCAGATAAGCTGGTCAAAGTCTAAGTTGTCTTTTATGAAGTTGAACATGTCTGCGTTAGACATATACCCAAGCGTATCATCAATGTCCATAGCCGCACCATTCATAGCGCAGTGCTGTGAGCTTGATGAACCGCCAATGGCCCTGTTTAACTCTACACTTCTGAACAAGCTGTTTATAGCTATAGGGCCACCTACATGTTCCCTTAGTGGTTCAAACACCTTTTCACAGAGTAGTTTTATTCTCTCCATCTGCTCACCGCTGGGTATGTTTTTTATACCCCTTCTAATGGCAGTGTTACTTTTAGTTACTTCCCTATAAGAAACGTGTTCAGTTACCTTCATTTATTTTTTTTAATGGTTATCCACTTGTGAACAGTATACCCTATAGTAACAAGGAGTAACAATATCTTCAAAGACATCTCTATGTTGCTAAAGGATATCCCAAGTGTTGTTAAATTAATCAACACAATTTTCATTTCGTTATACATCAACTTAATTAATGGCATGACTACTCTTCTTCTTTTTCCTTCTTACCAAGAATCTGACCAGCTTCAGCAATACCAAAAGCACCAAGTGTTACTATAACAAACGAATTAAATATTACATCACTATGTATTAACTCTTTACCGTATATACCAGTTGCAATATCAACAGCAGCAAATATTGTCATAACCGCAAATGATAAAAACCCAACGATATTCTTTTCGTTGTACCTGTTTCTTGTTCTAAATATATCCCAGAAAGACATACTAAAAACCTTTAGCTCGTTCGGTTATAGGACCCATCTTGCATGGTGGCTGATTCTTGGCTAAAAGCTTAATACCCTTAATACCATTGCTATCACCCTTTTCTGTTGGGAACTCACTCATATCTAGTGGCCCGTCCCATACTGAATTTATACCTAAATCTTTTCTCATTTTGTAGTTATTTATTTTTTAAAAACCTCTTGATTCTTCAGAGCCGTAAAGACCACCAAACAACTCATTCATTTTGTCATTTTTTCTATTCGACACTGGATTCACACCCGTTATTTTTTCAAGCTTGTTGTATTGATTGGTTGGGTTCGCACCTTTGCGTTCCCTCATAAACAACTCTTCATTTTGTTGTCTAAAATACTCAGCCTGTGCTGGATTAACATTACCAGACATAACCTCTCTAGCCTGCCTACTTAACTCCGCTTTTTGTGGGTCAACCACTGGTGTTTCTGTTTCTGTTTCTGTTTCTGGAGTTGGTGGTGTGGGTGGAGTTATTGTAGGTGGTGGCGGTGTTATATAAATTGGTGGTGTGGATGTTAAATTATTAACCGTATCAACAACATTAGTAACCGTACCAACAGCTTTGTTAATTCTTTTACCTATACCTAATAAATTTGGTCCCTTTTCTTTTCTTGTTTTCATTAGTCCCTCCTCATTTTTCTAGGCGCAGCCTTACTTCTTCTACTACTTCTACTAATGGCCCTATCTATAGCCATCATTGCTGGACCAGACACATCAACCGACTCATCGTTTTCACTGATTCGATTTTCTTGTCGGGCCTTCATCCTAGCTTTCTTGTATGAATCTCTGCTAAGTAAAGGTTTAGATGCGTTATATATACTTATTTTTTCTTCCATTAGTACAGTGTTGTATTATGTATATTACCTGTTTTTATCATTATTCGCAGAAATAATTGATTTAGATAAAACTTTATCCATATAACTCCTACCCAACATAATCTTATTATGAGTGCTGGTGGGTAAATCTTCGTACCCAAGCATTATCTTATACATCTTATTTGTTAGCTGCTTAGTTCTTAGAGAAACCTCGTACACATGGTACTTCTGCGTTGTATGGTTTCTTTTTCTCCACACCACAATCCAACCGTTCTTTAGTAACCTATCCCACCTTCTCTTGTCCCAACTATAAGAAAACACACCAGTCTCGTAATCCTTCTTGGTGAACCTACCCTCGCAGTCTAGGTATATCAAAAGCTCTAGGTCAGAGTCTGATAAACCGTTTGTTTTACATGCCCACTTCCTTATTGTCCTGTAGTGCTTTAGTAGGTTTATGTCTTTTAGGGTCTGCGGCTCTATCCTCATAAAACAACGACAACGTCAAACTCTTTTATCACCTTGTACACAACACCCTTTATCTCCATATCAAAGCCAGCGTGTCTGTCGTAATAAACCGTGTCACCCTCAGTGATACCCTCAACAAGGTTACCGACCTTAGATACCGTAGCCTCTCTGTACCTTATATCATCCTTGTGAGCGTCAGACAAGATTAGACCACTCTCATTCTTAGTGCTTCCCTCCTTAACTGGCTGGATTAGCATGTACTTACCTATAGTCCTCATTTCTGTCTAAGGTTATTGATTACACAGTTTGTGGACATAATGGTCGTTGACACAGACACAGCATTCTTTAATGCACTCTTGGTTACAAGTAGTGGGTCAATGATTCCAGCCTTTATCATGTTTACAGTCTTACCTGTTTTAACATCGACCCCATATCCCGTCCTCTTATCGTAGATAATCTCATCGTACTCAGCATTTCTCATAATAACCTCGTAAGGCTTTCTAATGGCCCTTAAAAGGCTTTCTTCGACCTCATTTACAGCTTTAACTTTATTGGACGCATTTAGTAGTGCTACACCACCACCTGGGAGTATACCCTCCTTTATGGCGGCTCTTGTTGCACAGATAGCGTCCTCAACCCTGTCACTCTTTTCTTTTAGTTCTACTTCAGAGTTGGCTCCAACCTTGATGACTGATACCTTACACGATAGTATGGCAAGTCTTTTTTCTAGTTGTAACTTTTTGCCTGGGAACTTTGTTTCCTCCATCTGAGACTTAACCAGTTCTACAAGCTCTTTTACTTCTTGATTTAACTCATCTACCTCAAGGATTGTCTCCTCCTTGTTGGTTATAGCCTTTGAGCATTCGCCCAAGTGTTCTGGCTGTATAAGGTCCATGTCATCACCGAGGTCTTCGTTGATTACTGTTGCACCTGTGATAACAGCTAGGTCTTGCATTCTTTCCTTCCTGTTGATACCGTAGTCTGGTGCGTCAACAACATTGACCTTTATGTTACCCTTTATCTTATTCATCGCTAAGGCAGAAACAACCTGCTCGTCAGCGTCCCCGATTATAAGTAGCTCCTTGTTGTTCTTTATAACGTATGCTAGTATCGGCTCTATCTTCCTTATGTTCTCTATCTTGTTCTCTACAATAAGGACCAATGGGTTGTTTAGTACACAAGAACCACTTTCCTTGTCTGTAATGAAATGAAAGTTCTTTAGTGGCTTATCTAGCGTTGCTCCGTTAACAACCTCAAACGATGTGTTCTCGTCTCTAGATATCTCCATCGTTACCACACCACCCTTACCAGAGGCGTTAAACGCAGATGATATTATATCACCCAACTCCTCGTCATTGTTTGACGATATCGTGGCAACGTGCTTTAGCATATCACCACTTACCTCTGTTGCTCTATCCTCTAGGTACTTAATTACTTTGGTTGTTGCTGAGTTTATACCAGCCTTAATCTCTCTTTCACTAAACCCCTTAATTCTTTGTGCCTCACTTATAATTGAGTGTGCTAGTATAGTGGCGGTGGTTGTTCCGTCACCAGCCTCCTCCACCGTCTTCCTTGCGGCCTGCTTGAGTAGGGTTGCACCCATGTTTTCAACTGGGTCTATCAGTGTGACTGCGTTTGCTACAGTTACACCGTCCTTTGTTACAACTGGGCTTCCTGAACCGTCCTCCAGTAGTACACACTTACCACTAGCACCCAGTGTTGAACTTACTGCTAGGTATAGTTTATCTATACCGTTAAACACATTTTCCCTAGCCTCATCACCGAAGCTAAGGTGTTTAATTATATTGTCTGACATTTAATTAAATTTAATTTACTACTCGTAAAGACGAAAACACCTAGCGTTAGATGTCTTTGTCTTTCTTAACTCTATTCTTTGCGGTTATTAATATTCTTTCTTCAAGTCTGGCTATGTTAGCCTTTAGTGTTGCGTTCTCCAATAATAGTGCCTCTATTTTTTCATACAAGCCCCTTACCTTTTCTTCAAGCTCACCTATTCTCTTCCTGTTGTCTTCTCGAATGCTGCTCTTGAATGAGGCTGAGTTATCTATTTTCTTTTTCCATATGTTCCAGCCCTCTTTTAGACCCAACGCCCCTATTAAGGCTACAAGCATCGGTATTAAAGTTTCACTATCCATGTTTTTAAACGTAGGCTACCCAAACATCCACTGACAATTGTTTTAATGTTATCGTTTCATACGCTGCGGCTATGGCTATACTTCCAGTACCCCCATTTAATGACACACCACTTCCAGGGGTTACAGCAACACTCGGTGGCGTTGCACCCCTCATTATTTTAATTTCTGTGCCATCAGTGAACGGCTCACTAGAAAATGGGTCGATGGTTATTGTTGTAGGCCCAGCAGCGTTAGAGTATATGAATGCACCCTCGTGTACATTGTCCTGAAGCGTAAGTAGTGTGTTTGTATCAACAATGGTTGGCCTCTTACCAATAATGTCTTGGTTACCCGCTATAGTGCCTGACATCTCACCACCAGCTAATGGTAGGGCAACTGCACCCGCAGCAGCTCCGTTTGTGATAGTTGCGTTAACTGTAGTCACACCCGCATTGTCTATTGTAACATCACCTGACATTGCAACTGACGCAGCATAATTTGATGCGTTACCTACAAATATTTTAGCGGAATCAAGGTTTGGTGTTGCGTTTGCTCTACCCGCACCACCTGCTTTGATAACACCGTTGTTTGCGTTTACTCTAACAATCTTACCTAAGTTCTGAACTAGGTTTGCCTCCCCTGATGGTTTTACATTGGTATATCCTCCTGCAACAGTTGCGCTAACATAAATCTCATCACCTATCGTTAAAGGGTTACCCTCAGAGTCTGTTGTTGTGTCAAGTGGGTATGTCCCTGAGCCGTATATATTTCCAAACGTAATAATTTGGACAGCTTCACCACTTAAAGCCCCTCTGTAAGCAAAACCAAATGCGGGCATTGTCGATGCACTGTTGGATTGTGCTTTTGTAACCAACGTAATATCTCCAGAAGCACCAGAGATATAAACAGCGTCCCCCTTAGATAATGCCCCATCAGCCTGTGCTGTGAATCTAATACCACCATCTATGTCACCCCTGAACTCACCGTTTGACTCTGGCCAGTTTTCAAGTATTACGTTACTGTTTGCGTCTATTATGACACCTGTATCGTTCTTAATAACCTTACCCGTAGTACCATCGTACACAGCAATGGAGTTATCTATAGAACTTGCTGGCCCTGTAACGTCTCCACTTCCAGTTGCCAAGCTGACGATGCTCTGTATGGTAGCTGTTTTAGTTGATTGTGGGTTTGTTGTGTCCTCGTTGTCTATAATCAACACCTCATCAGAGGTTGTTGGGGTAGATTTTGCGGGGTATGTGTAATTAATTGCCATTTTTTCTCTTTATATGTTTTTTAGTATTTGCCTCTCCTGTTTTTTGGGGAGGATTTAGTGGAACCACCCTTACCAGCCCATAGATTTTTACATGCCCAGTACCTTGCTGACATTTTATCCTTGGCTGTACTGCATTTATGCCGTGCCTTGAAGCTTTTTCTGGCTGCATCACTGTAATTATGTCCATATCCAGAGGCCCCGAAGTGTATTATTTTCTCTTTTCCCCCAGAACAGGCTTTAACCATCTTTTTCTTGCCAGGTCTAGAGGATTTTGTGGGTTTATTGCAGGCCATTTTGGATTTATCCACCATGTTTGGACCCACACCCTGTACTCTTCTACTCAACCATGTACTATTCATCACTTTTTCTCTGATTTTGTTCCATTACCGTCATTACCACGGTTCTTTTTTATTAATTCAAACCGACCATCCTTGTGGTCGTAGTCCCTTTCTGCCATCCAAGCCTTAGCTTTACTCAAGGAACCTAGTTTGGCCACCATTTCAGTTAGTTTAGCCCTACGAATCCTTTGGTTGTCCACCCTCTTCTTCTTTCTAGCGGGGGTCATAGCTATTTTATGGTCCCTTATGGCCTTAGCCTTAGCGGCTTTTGGACTTAACTTCTGTTTAGGCATGTTTTTATCCTTTATACGGTTTACCTTCTTTGGTTTTCAGGGTTTTCACTGTACCTTTTTTACCTGGAATACCGTATCTGACATCACCCTTTTGGTTTTCGTACTTGGTTACACCATCTTTTTTGCTAACAGCCTTAAAACCCTCTGCATTTGGACCTGCACCGTTAATGTGCTTCCGAATCCAAGAGCCTTGCATATTAGGTCCCTTGTTTAACATGTCAAAGTCTTCCTTTGAAAGTTTACCGTCTTTGTTCATGTCAAGCTTTGCTTGATTACCAACTAATTTTTTCTTCATTTGTCCTTTAGTTTATACTTGTACAACTCGTATGGGCTACGAATCTCTCCCTTGTGGAATAGGTTTACACTGGTGTCTGTGTGTTCAACACCTGACATTAACCCCCTACCTGGGTGCTTGTGCATCTCCCCCATCCATAACTTACCCTCTTTGGTGTAGTGGGGTACCCCCTCCATACTAGGTCCTTTTCTTAGTTCCGATGTTTTCTTAGCCACTTTCTT
>Ga0222715_10002398_pt1 | contig 17183 bp, 18 predicted proteins | sample C33_9DmetaG_FD_165056 | JGI IMG/M metagenome (GOLD analysis project Ga0222715, IMG submission 165056) | Estuarine water microbial communities from San Francisco Bay, California, United States - C33_9D | ecosystem: Environmental > Aquatic > Marine > Unclassified | place: USA: California... | reverse complement strand
TGCGTCGAATGCTAACCCATATGAAGTGGCAGGAATCATCATTAAAACCGTTAAATCTGCAGGTATCTAAACCTCAGTTTAACACAAATACAAAGGCCACCCCAATAGGTGGCCTTTTTTTATCTCTTAATTTTTCGATTAAAGAATCACCTTGTAGACGAAAGCTCCATAAATGGAGAGAAGCACCAATCCTTCCTTCCAACTCAATTTCATTTTACTCGGAGCAAATACTAAAGGAAAAAGCACAAAGGCAATAAAAGTCATGAAAAATAAATCGTTGGTAATAAATCCTTGATCTTTTACTGTGATTGGGCTCACTATCGCAGTAATTCCCAATACCGACATTATATTAAAAATGTTCGACCCAATCAAGTTACCCAGTGAAATCGACTTCTCTTTCTTAATCATGGCAATTATAGAAGCCGCCAATTCAGGGATACTAGTACCTATCGAAACAACTGTTAATCCAATCACACGGTCACTTACTCCAAGATCTTCTGCAATAGTTACAGCCGCCTCTACGAGCCACTCTGAACCTAGCCAAAGACCTACACCTCCAGCAACGAGGTATAAAAGTGTCATAGGAATAGATAATAACTCATCATCACTTGGCAGCTCATCAACAACAGCTGGGCCTGATTGCATTTTGAGAAGCCACCACAAAAAGGCAATCATTACAAAAACCAAAACACCACCTTCTAAACGCGAGAGTACTCCGTCAAAATACAAAAAGCCCAATAGCATCAATGATGCAACCATCATCACAGGCCAGTCAATTTTATAAAAAGATGAAGTAACCTCCATAGATCCAAAGAGAAGTGTAACCCCAAGTACTAAACCAATGTTAGCCGCATTAGATCCTACTACATTACCTAAGGCCAAATCAGGATTACCCGCAAGCGCTGCCTTCAAACTAACCACTAATTCCGGTAAGGAGGTAGCGAAAGAAACCACTGTCATCCCAACAATAATTTTAGGAATAGACAACTTAAGGGAGATTGAAACCGAAGATTTAAGTAAGGCGTTGCCACCAAAAATTAGAAGGGCTAACCCTCCTAGCAACAAAAGAATTTGCGTCATGCACCAAAGATAGTTTTCTTCGCTTTATCTTAAACAGCACGAAACTACCTATATGAAAAAGAATTTTTTTCAAATACTCGCTAAACTAAACCGATCGCTTCTACCCTCACTGAGTAGGAGAAGAGTAGATTTAGCAAAAGCCACAAATACGCAGAAGTTACTGATTGCCTACAGATACTATGTAACTACAAGAGCTATTGAATAAATAATAAATGTATTGTTCAAAACAATATTTCGAAAATCGATGAAGCCTTTGGCAATTTGATAATATCGGCTATATTTGCACCCCATAATCGGCCTCGTGGCGCAACTGAATAGCGCATCTGATTACGGCTCAGAAGGTTGCAGGTTTGAATCCTGCCGAGGTCACTTAAAAATCAAAAAGGGTTAACTACGGTTAGCCCTTTTTTTATGCGCAGTTTCGAGGCAAGCTAGCTTGTAAGAGAAAGTGGGTGTAAAAAAACTAAGGGCTGCGCAGCAGCGACTGTTTTTTCTTGATTTAGACTACGGAGCACGAAGGAAAACCCGAGACGCAGTCGAGGGTAATCCTGATCTGCTTGTAAACATTCGTCAACAAGGGCAATTACTTTATACCTCTGCAGCAGGGCAATCACAAATACATTCCCTTTCAGGGTACTTCTCACATGAAACTAACATCAATATCATGACTAAAATCCATTTTAATCTCATGAAAACTTCTCCTTTAATAGAATATAGATTAGCAGCATAAGACAGATAACTCCACCTAAAAATGATGGAATCAAAGTAAGTTCTCTAAGTACACCAACTAAAACTGGCTCAAATTTTAACAAATACAGCAGGTAAAAGAGTCCAATATTACCCCAACAAATTAAAGAGACTACCATCAAGTTTTTTTTATTCATATCACCACCTATTCTTGAGAATCACAAGGCACTTCGTATGTTTGACCTGCAACAAAATCATAACATTTGTCGTCCTTTACGCACGATGCGAATACAAGAACTAAAAAGAGAAAAGGAAATCTCATGCAAAGTATTCGTAATAGACAATTGTCAAAATCACACCTTTTAAAAAGGCGATAAAACCAGAGAGATTAGGATTTGAAACCATAAAATTTCTCCTCCATTCTAAAAATGCTTTCATAAACCATGCTTTAAATTACAACCTCAATTTTGTCAGAAATCAAGACACTCAATACATAATTTCAAGTACGATAATCGTACACACTACTCCCCAGACAAAGGCCAAAAAAGCAAATCCAAATAAGCCTAGTTTCTGTAACAACCAGTAATTAATCTTGAATCGAAAGGGAATTAGACGATCCATTCCCTTTTTGGTGAACGAATACTGCTCCATAAGTCATTGATTAAGGGTCTTTGAAGTTACTAAATATTAAGTACTTACCGTCACAACGAAGATGTTTCGAAAAAATTTCAATCGAAATTTTGCTCGAACACCATAGATATATTCATTAATTTTCGGTAATGAAACTCACGAAAACAGCCACGCTATTTTTCGCCTTGTTAGTATCAACGCTAGCAGCCGCTCAAAGCTTTAAGGGAAAAAACACAAAATCAGCTGATCCCTTAAAAGAATTAGGGATCACTATCGTTCAAAGCGATGCAGAGACCACAATAAATGTTTCTGGAATTGAGAAACTTATCGAAGATTCAGAAACCCGCTTTAAGTATGCACCTAAATACCTTGACTGTTTAAACTGCAATGAACACTCACTAGAAGTCGTTTATGAAATTGTGGGAGAATATACTTTTGGAGGACATTCAGGCAGTAAAACCTTTTCAATACGGCACTCACCGACTATAGAAAGCAGAAGCGTAGGCAGCCTTCAAATGATTGAGAGAAACGGAGAGAATTTAATTGCCGCAGAAAGCTTTAAACGAACCATTACGAAAGGAACAACGCTTTATATCAAACTGATTGAGGTTCGCGGATACGTGGTCAATAACAGCATCCGAAACGATAAAAAATTCTATCGATTAGGTAAGCTTTTTAAGTTTTAAGCCTCTTCAATAGTAGCCGTCAAACCAGCCTGTAGAAGCGCTTCACATCTCGGTCTTAAATCGTCGTAATCTCCTCTTTTTACCGAACACTTCCCTTTAAAATGAACGATAAGAGCACATTGATGAGCTTGTTCTTCTGTATGCTCACAATAACGCACTAGCATGGCGATAACATGATCGAATGTATTGTAATCGTCATTGTGCAAAACAATTTCATAACCACTCGCTTCTAGGGTTTCAACCGCTGCATCTGTTTGTTCTTCGGTTTGACTAAAATGAACGAAATGGGTCATTAATTTTCAAATCGAAATTTTGCAGCAACCCAGCGATCTAAATCTGTAGTCTCGAAAAGACTGAGACCATGCATCGAAAAAGCATCTGTTATCAAGGGTAGGTCTTCGATATAAAAACCACTTATCCATAATTCCGATGAAGCATTCATTTTGGTTACATAGTCTGATACCTGATCGAGAAGAATATTACGATTAATATTAGCAAGAATGATGTCATAGGGCCCTTTAGCCTTTTGACAGCTATCATCTTGCCATGCATCAATTGAAACCTTGTTTCTCTCCGCATTTTCTAGGCTATTTTCAATACACCAAGAGTCAATATCTATGGCATCACAGCTTGCTCCTTTTAGCGCCGCTAGAATAGCCAAGATACTCGTACCACAGCCCATATCGAGTACGCGTTTATTTTTTAGGGTATCTAACTTGCTCAAAAAATCGAGCATTTGATAAGTAGTTTGATGATGACCTGTACCGAAACTCATCTTTGGTTCGATAACCAACTCGCAGTCTGCTTTGATCGGATCATGAAAAGGAGCAATAACCGATACACGGTTACTAACTACTATAGGCTTAAAATCAGACTCCCATTTGGCGTTCCAATTTTCCTGTTGAATTTCACTAATGGTCCATTCAATAGATTCTGCGATACTACTGCTGTAAGGAAGGTGATCTTCAGTACTCAGCTCGTTGGCATTAAAAAGGGATTGATCTACATACGCCTTGACCCCATCTTCGGTTTCTAAGAAAGTATCAAAAGGCAAAGCTGAGAGCTCATCCACCAATACATCCCGAGTAGGCTCTAGAGGCTTAACCGTAAAAGTAAGCTCGAAATATACAGGATCTACACCCATTACTCCGCAGCAACAACGATAGCTAAAAAGTCTGACGCAACGAGTGATGCACCACCAATTAGACCTCCGTCAATGTCGGGATTCGCGAAAAGATCCTTCGCATTTCCAGGTTTCACGCTTCCCCCATAAAGAATTCGAACCTCAGAAGCAACCTCAGTAGAGTAGTCATCATTTAAAAATGATCTAATATGCGCATGCATTTCTTGAGCTTGTTCTGGCGAAGCAGTTTCTCCGGTACCAATTGCCCAAACAGGCTCATAAGCTAAAACTATTTGACTCATTTGTTCAGCAGTCACTCCTTTTAGTCCAGAACTCAATTGCTTAGAAACTACCTCAAAGTGAGAACCGTCTTTTCGCTCTGAAAGCTGTTCTCCAAAACAAAAGATCACGCGAAAACCAGCTTTAATCGATTGAAGTACCTTTTCATTAATAATTTCATCCGTTTCTCCGTAAATATCGCGACGCTCTGAGTGACCTAAAATCACCTGATTAACTCCGATAGATTGAAGCATATCAAGTGAGGTTTCTCCGGTAAAAGCACCATTTGCAGCAGCATTTACATTCTGAGCAGCAACAGCAATCTTTGAATTTGATGTAGCGTTTACCGCACTTTCTAAGACTACAAAAGAAGGAGCGACAACTACCTCAACATTTGATGGTAAGCTCATTGAAGCTAACTCTGATAAGAGTGACTTCGTTTCGCTTAGATTCTTATTCATTTTCCAGTTACCTGCTACGATTGGAGTTCTCATTGTATTCTTGATTTGATGATTAATAGATATCGTTTATATGTTTTTTATCAGTGATTATACCTTGATTCAGCCAAAGCACACCAGGGTTTGAACGCACAATTGTTTTCACCGTTGTTTGATCACATTGGTACCAGCGAATTACCGTACCGTATTCTTCATAAAATTTATTTACGCTATTATCTGAAGCAGCTGTCATACCGTAAATCACATACCCCTGGGTTGCTTTCTCCTCGGCAAAATTGACCACCTTATCAAAATCATTTAATGAGGCCGAATCAAAGTCATAAGAAGTAATTAAGATCGCCTTTTCCTCACTCAATAAACTCGAGGTGAAGTCTTCTCCATTCAATATCATTGTGAAATCGTGAATCGGAGGCTCAAAAGCCGCTTGTACTAATTCTGTTTTCACACTACCCGTAAAGTTGGCGTCAGAAAGATCAGGAAAACTACCTGAAGTAATTTCTTCAAACACCTTTCCGTCACGCTCAAAAGTCCAGATATAACGATATTCTTCAGCCGGAGCGTCTTCAGGAATATCCATTTGTTCAGGAATTGATACTCCAATTTTATAGGGGCGAAAATCAATTAATGGTAGGTGACTAAGCACCCAATAACCCAAAAACAGTGATCCAATAAGAGAGAGGCTCATAAGGCGAATAGACCATCGATAAGACACCCAATAGTTGATATGCTTATATCCCCAATAAAGAATCAGAATAGCAATAAGTAAAATGACATCTTTAGTAAAAGATTCCCAAGGGGTGAGTTTAATCGCATCCCCAAAACAACCACAATCAGTGACTTTATTGTAATAGGCTGAATAAAAGGTTAGGAAGGTGAAAAAAGTAATCAGGCCCAATAGGTTGAAGACAACAAATCGTCTCCAAATACCAATCAGCAGCGCTACACCGAGTAACACCTCAAGAATCACTAAAAACACCGCTAACGGAAGTGAAAAGACAGATAGAAAATCTAGGTTAAAAACCGCAGGACTAAAATATTCATCCAGCTTAAACGAAAAACCCAATGGGTCGTTAAGCTTAATGAGCCCTGATATAATAAATAGGAGCCCAACAAATACCCGCATGATCGATACTATAATCTTCATGCCTGTCCTAGGTGTATAAGTGCAAATACTGCATAGTTCAACATGTCCTGGTAATTAGCATCAACCCCCTCGCTAACTAAGGTTTTTCCTTGCTTATCTTCAATCTGTTTTACCCGGAGTAATTTTTGTAGGATCAAATCAGTAAGCGAACTCACTCGCATTTCTCTCCATGCCTCTCCGTAATCGTGATTCTTATCTATCATCAATTGTTTACAGCGATCGGCCTTTTCTTTATAGAGTGCCACTGCTCTTCCTGCATCAATGTCTGGATTTTCAGCGATACCCAAATCAATCTGAATAAGTGCCATGATGCAATAATTGATGATGCCAATAAACTCTGATACCTCACCTTCCTCTACCTTACGTTCAGAGAGCGTCTGTAAACTCCTGATGCGCTGAGCCTTGATGAAGATTTGATCGGTTAAAGAGGGTAATCGTAAAATACGCCAAGCCGTTCCATAGTCATAGGACTTCTTTTCAAAAAGTGATAGACACTGGTTGATAATCGAATCAAATTCAGCAGAGGTATCCGCCATAGCTATATTATCTTTAAGGGTTGCCGTAACTTAGAGGCAGTTAAATTACAATCGTTCAAATATAAAGGTATCAGATGACAATTCTTTTGAAAAAACGACTGATTGACCTAAGCACTCCAAAAGTGATGGGGATTCTAAATCTTACTCCGGATTCATTCTATGACGGAGGCCGATTAAAGTTCGACAGCCAAATCTTGAAGTTAGCTGAAAAACACTTGAAAGATGGAGCTTTTGCACTCGATCTAGGCGGATATTCTTCAAGACCTGGTGCCGATCACATTTCAGAAGAATACGAACTAGTAAGAGTATTGCCAGTGGTCGAATTACTCACTAAAGAGTTTCCTGAAGCGCCACTCTCAATCGATACTTTTAGATCAACCGTAGCAGATGCCTGTCTGAAATCAGGAGCATCAATGATTAATGATATTAGCGGGTCGCAAATAGATCCTAAAATCTTAGAGGTAGTCGCTGAACACCAAGTTCCCTACATCGGTATGCATATGAAAGGAACTCCTCAAACGATGAAAGACCTTTGTCAATATGACGATCTAATGGTTGAAATGAGAATGTATTTCTCTAGTCTCATCAAGCGTTGTACCGAGCTGCACATAAACGATGTCATTATCGACCCAGGATTTGGTTTTGCAAAAAACATAGAACAAAATTTTCAAATATTGAGGGAGCTAAAAGAATTTCAGCTGCTTGATTGTCCTATTTTAATCGGTCTAAGTCGAAAGTCGATGATTTATAAAACCTTGGGCACCAATGCATCTGAAGCACTCAACGGTACAACCGCACTCAACATGATCGCATTGCAAAACGGTGCCTCTATTTTAAGGGTACACGATGTAAAGGAGGCTATGGATTGCGTTACACTCTCTCAAAATTTGTAACTTTCAACTCAACCAAATTTCGACCGTGAATCCATTCGAGTTTATCGATTTCAGAATAACTGATGCGCTTGACATATTGCTTGTTGCGCTCCTGCTATATAATATTTATAGAATTGTTAAAGGAACCGTAGCCATCAACATCTTCTTAGGATTGGTGATTGTATGGACGTTCTGGAACGTAACCAAACTACTTGAAATGAAAATGATTAGCAGTCTGGTAGGCGGATTCATGCAGGTAGGGTTCATCGTTCTAGTCGTGGTTTTTCAGCAAGAAATACGAAAGTTCTTGTTAGTTCTCGGATCTGGTAAATTCTCCACCAAAACAATGAGTCGATTCTTCAGATTCTATGGAAATAAACCTGCAGAACCTGAAGTTAATGTAGAGGCATTAATCACTGCGTGTAAGCATCTCAGCCAACAGCGTTTGGGAGCACTCATTGTGATCGAGAGAAATAGCAGTTTAGAATTTTTAAAAGCTTCTGGAGATCGAATGAATATTGAAATCAATGCTCCTATCCTAGAAAGCATTTTCTACAAAAACAGTCCACTTCACGATGGGGCGGCCATTATTCAAGGTAATCGCATAACCGCCACTAGAGTCATTCTGCCAGTGAGCAACGCTTCTGATATTCCCGCCCATTACGGTTTAAGACATAAAGCCGCTTTAGGTATTACCGAAAACACCGATGCAATCTGTTTAGTTGTAAGCGAAGAACGTGGAGAAATCGCCTATGTTAGAAATCGAAGCTTTATCAACTTCGACAGCGATCAGGTACTTGCCGCTAAGATCAAAAGAGATTTAGCTAGTTAGGCCTCGCTAAGCACCGCAAATTGGGCTTGATAGAGCTGATAATACATTCCTTTTTTGGATAACAACTCCTCATGTGACCCTCGCTCTACCACTTGTCCCTGGTCCATTACAAGAATTACATCTGCCTTTTGTACCGTAGCTAATCGGTGAGCGATGATGATTGAAGTTCTACCCTCGGTTATCTTTTCTGTAGCACGCTGAATCAGCTGCTCCGCATAAGTATCAATCGATGAGGTTGCCTCGTCAAGAACTAGAATGCTAGGGTTTGCCACATATGCCCTTAAGAACGAAATAAGTTGTCGCTGACCACTAGATAACGTACTACCACGTTCATTTATTTCGAAATGGTATCCGCCCGGCAAAGCCTTAATGAATTCGTGTACTCCAATTGCTTTGGCCGCCTCTATAACGGTATCAAGGGTAATGTTTGGATTTCCTAGAGTGATGTTCTTTTCAATGGTATCTGCGAACAAAAACACATCTTGAAGTACCACCGAAATATGTGAGCGCAGTCCCTTCAGTGTCATTTGACGGATATCTAAGTCATCAATCTCAATAGCTCCTTTCTCTATTTCGTAAAAACGATTAAGTAAATTGATTAATGTAGACTTCCCAGCCCCTGTAGCCCCAACTACGGCGATACACTGCCCCGGTTCGATATTGAAATTAACTCCTCTTAAGACAGGCTTTTCAGGGTCATAGGCAAATACAACATCTTTAAAAGCTACTTTTCCATGTACTTCATCTAATTCAGTATCACCTTCTTCTTCTAACTGCCCAGTGTCGTCTAGAATAGCAAATACTCTCCCGGCCGCAACCATACCCATCTGCAGAACATTGAACTTGTCTGCGATGTGTCGTAAAGGCCTAAAAAGCAATGAAGAAAGAAGTATGAAAGTAAAAATATCTCCATACCGCTCTGGTGAAATACCTCCGACATTTTGAACCCCGCCGTACCAAACAATTAATCCGACGGTAATCGATGCCAATAATTCAGCAATAGCAAAGAATATAGAGTTGTACCACACCGTTTTTAACCAGGCATCCTGATGTTTCAAATTAATAGCCCTGAAGGCTTTCGCTTCTTCCTCTTCGCGGTGAAATAGTTGTAGTACTCTAATGCCAGCAAGACGCTCTTGTACGAACGAATTTAAGGCAGCAATCTGAGCGCGAACCTCAACAAAGGCAACCTTCATCGATTTTTGAAACCAACGAGTTGCATAAAGGATTAATGGCATAATTGAGAATACCAACAAGGCTAATTTCCAATTCATAACCAGCATAACCGTCGCAACCACAAGCATCTTGAGAACATCGGCGATAATCATGAAAAAACCTTGGCTAAAAATCTCTCCGATCTTTTGCATATCTGAAACTGCTCGGGTTACCAGTATCCCGACAGATGACTTATCGAAATAAGTCATTCGAAACCGAATCATTCGCGAAAACAAATGAGTTCTTAAATCCTTGATAATCGACTCACCAAGTAGATTCGCAGTATAGGTAAAGAGTAATTGAAAGAAAACTTCTCCAAACAAAACTGCCGCCATAGCAATGATCAGCTGAAGTAATAATTCAGCATTTTGCTGGGTAATCGCCTCATCAATCAAACGACCCACCAAGGAAGGAGTTAGCACAGAAAATGCAGAAATTAAGATGGCAGAGAGAACCGATACAATAAAGATTCCACGATAAGGTGTGGTATACGAGAATACTCTCGAAAAAAGCTTGATATCAAAAGATTTCTTAGCCGAAGCCTCCTTTTTACTCATTCCAAATTGAATTGGGGTAATTCACAGCGGTTAAAGATAGTCCTTTTGCCGGTGCGGATGCGCCGGCTTTCGATCGAGATTTTGACTGAATAAGCTCTTGAATCCATTCGGGAGAACGTTTCCCTAGCCCCACCTCTAACAGTGAACCGACTACAGCGCGGACCATGTTTCGTAGAAAACGATCGGCGGTAATTTCAAAACGAATCAAACTTCCTTCTTTGGTAAATGATGCCGCTTTAACATCACAAATGAATGTTTTTACATCGGTATGTGTTCGAGAAAAACATTCAAAATCCTGCATACCGATAAGGAATTCAGCCGCTTTATTCATCTGTTCTAGGTCTAGTGGTAGACCTATAAAGTGTGTGAAATCGGTGTTGAACGGATTTTTTTCAGTCTCAATCAGGTAACGATACGACCTTGAAGTAGCATCAAAACGCGCATGTGCTTCATTAGACACCCTACGAATCGTTTGTATCGCAATGCTTTTCGATAAAAACCGATTGAGTTTATGAGTTAAATCTTCTAAATCAAGAGGATTTTCATAATCAAAATGAGCATAAATCTCTGCGGCATGAACTCCCGCATCGGTACGACCGGCACCTACGATGGCAATTTCAGAACCCAATAAAGTACTTAAAGCTTCCTCTAAAGTTTGTTGCACACTGTAGGCATTAGGTTGTCTTTGCCAGCCATGGTATTCAGAACCATTAAATGCTATTTGAATGAAATAACGCAATGCAAGAATTATCTTTGAAGGCAAAGATACGTTACCATGACCAGAATCTTCCTGCTCTCCGACACCCATTCTTACTGTGACGATCGGATACTTCACTATGCCAGTGAGGCAGATCAAACCTGGCATGCAGGCGATATAGGGGGCACCTCAGTCAGCGATGCCATTGAAAAGGTATCTTCATTTAAAGCGGTTTATGGGAACATTGATGATCACCTTCAAAGAAGTCAATATCCTGAAGATTTGATATTTCAATGTGAAAATGTCAAAGTATTAATGACCCATATTGCCGGGTATCCAAAACGATACCACCCAAGAGTCAGATCTTTAATAGAACAGCACCAGCCTAAGCTTGTAATTTGCGGACATTCTCACCTTTTAAAAGTCATGAATGATAAGCAGTACGGTCATTTACATATGAATCCTGGAGCTGCTGGAACTCATGGATTTCACAAAGTACGTACCGGCTTACAATTTGAGATTGATAACCATCAAATCAAAAACCTAAAAGTGATTGAATTTGGTGCGCGAGGAGCGGTCAATAAATAGAAAAAGCCCAGGTTTCCCTGAGCTTTTTCCGCACTAATACTACTAAGATATCCGGTTTTAACGCAAACGATCAGCAGATTTTACGAGATCTTCATCCTTTTTGATTGCCCTGTTGGCCAGGACGAGAAAAACGATAGAAAAGATCGGAATCAACATCCCAATACCCTTCTCAGAGGTAGCAACCTCTCCGGATACATTTAGCGATCGATAAACGAAAAATCCTAGTAAAAAAAGTTGTGAAATCAGATTCAATCGATTGATGACGAACTGATTTTGACGATTTCTATACCAAAAAATAGATCCAACAGCTAAAAGTACACTTAACACACCTTCTCCAAATACTAATGCCCCTGTAGAACCCTGAAAACCAAGGCCTAAAATTGATGCCTGTACTCCGTAAATTAAAACGACAGACAACAAAACAACGAGGATTAAATAAAGCGTTTGAATTCGTTGAATCATAGTTCAAAATTAGGATGGTTTTTTTTAATAAAACAGTTGCTTTTAATTTTTATTTGTATCATTGCAATGTAGTCAGCGGTTACTACACCACTTCACACAACCGCATTTATCTCTTGATTTAATTCTTTCCTTTATTATACATGTTTGAAATTGAAACGCTTAAAGCGAAAAAACTAGCTGATTTACAAGAAATTGCGGCGACTCTTAAAATTACACGTTACAAGACTTTGAAGAAACAAGATCTCATTTATCAAATACTAGATCTTCAGGCTCAAAAACCTGAAGAAGTAGCTAAACATGAGATCAAGGAAAAAAGTTCTAAAGAAGAATTCTCTGGTACTGAAGCGGTAAACGAAGATCAGAATGCCAAAACAAAAAGAAGATCCCGAACTAGAACTCAAAAAACTCCTACCGAAGGGGTAAGTAACGAGGCAAAACAAGAAGTCAAACCAGAAGGTAAAGAAGAACAGACCTCTGAAAACGCTCAAAAAGGATCTAGAAATCATCAGCGAAACAACGATCGACGAAATAATGATCGAAGTGATCGTCAAAACGATCGTCAGAATGATCGCCGAGGTAACGACCGTGGAAAAGGTCAAAACGAGAAAGGTACTAATTACGATAGACACAATTACGATAAAGAATTAAAGAATCGTTACAAGCAACCTGAACACGAATTTGAAGGGCTTATCGATAGTGAAGGCGTTTTAGATATTATGTCTGACGGTTACGGTTTTTTACGTTCATCAGACTATAATTATCTAGCTTCACCTGATGATATCTATGTATCTCAATCTCAAATTCGACTATTCGGATTAAAAACAGGAGATACCGTCTTAGGAAGTATCCGCCCGCCAAAAGAAGGTGAAAAATACTTTCCACTGATCAAAGTGAACAAGATTAACGGTCTTGATCCTAATGTTGTTAGAGATCGTGTTTCTTTCGAACATTTAACACCACTCTTTCCTAAAGAAAAATTCAATGTAGCAGGTGCCAGAAGTACGGTTTCAACACGTATTATCGACCTGTTTTCACCGATTGGAAAAGGTCAAAGAGGTATGATTGTTGCCCAACCAAAAACGGGTAAAACCATGTTATTAAAAGACATCGCGAATGCGATTGCAGCCAACCATCCCGAAGTCTATCAAATTATACTTTTGATTGACGAGCGTCCTGAGGAAGTTACCGATATGCAACGTAACGTACGTGGAGAAGTCGTAGCATCGACCTTCGATAAAGAAGCTTCTGAACATGTTCGGGTTGCCAATATCGTTATTGAAAAGGCTAAACGTTTGGTTGAGTGTGGTCACGATGTAGTGATTCTATTAGATTCTATCACAAGACTAGCCCGCGCTTACAATACGGTACAACCTGCTTCAGGAAAAGTATTAAGTGGTGGGGTCGATGCTAATGCACTTCACAAACCAAAACGATTCTTTGGTGCGGCTCGTAATATCGAAAACGGAGGGTCTCTTTCAATTATTGCAACCGCTCTTACCGAAACAGGTTCTAAAATGGATGAAGTTATTTTCGAAGAGTTCAAAGGAACCGGTAATATGGAGCTTCAACTAGATCGTAGAATCTCGAACAGAAGAATATTCCCTGCCATTGATCTAATCTCATCATCAACACGAAGAGACGATCTACTATTAGATGACAGCACTATTCAACGTATGTGGATTCTTCGCAAGTATCTAGCAGATATGAACCCTGTCGAAGCTATGGAATTTATCGAGCAGCGTATTAAACAAACTCGAAATAACGAAGAGTTCTTGTTAACCATGAACGAATAGCAGACTAAAAATTAAGGCATAAAAAAAGCGCGCTCCAAAAGAGCGCGCTTTTTTTATATCGCTGTATCACCAACTACTAAAAGGGAAGCTAGTTATAACTGAGCAACTAAACGAGTAAGTTTACTCTTTAGGTTAGATGCCTTGTTAGTGTGGATGATGTTCTTCTTAGCTAGTTTATCGATCATACCGATAACTGAAGGAAGTTGCTTCTCTGCTTCTTCTTTACTCTCTTCTCCACGAAGTTTCTTAATCGCGGTACGAACCGTTTTGTGTTGGTAACGATTACGTAAACGAGCTGCTTCGTTACGACGAATACGCTTCAGTGCTGATTTATGATTTGCCATAATTCTATTTAAATCTTTTTTTGTAGCCCGTAGGGGAATCGAACCCCTGTTACCAGGATGAAAACCTGGCGTCCTAACCCCTAGACGAACGGGCCATTAAACCCTTAATTTCAACTTTGTAGCCCGTAGGGGAATCGAACCCCTGTTACCAGGATGAAAACCTGGCGTCCTAACCCCTAGACGAACGGGCCATTTCTAGCCTAAATTGCGGACGCAAAAATACAACTATTTTTAAGTCTCGCAAACCTAGTATTTACTTTTTTAATAAGCCTTAGCAAACAGCACTCTTCCCTTAGAAGGTTTACCGCTGTAAATACAACTTCCCTCCTCTATCTTCTGATCTAGAGGAATACAGCGAATAGTGGCTTTAGTCTCTTCTTTTATGCGATCTTCAGTCTCGGCTGTACCGTCCCAATGAGCAGAAACAAATCCACCTTTTTGTTCAAGAACCTCCTTAAAAGTATCGTAATCTTCTACCTCTGTTATATTTTCTGAACGGTGATTTAGCGCTTTTGTCCAGAGATTATCATGAATCTCACCTAATAACTGAACCACCAAATCACTAATTCCTTCGGCAGCAACCGTCTCTTTCGTCAAAGTATCTCTTCGCGCGAGTTCATAGGTGCCATTTTCTAAATCTCTCGGGCCAATGGCTATTCGCAAAGGCACACCTTTCAATTCGTATTCATTGAACTTAAAACCTGGCTTATGCGTATCTCTATTATCATATTTAACTGATATCCCCTTCGAACGCAGTTCCTTTACTAAGCCTTCTACATGTGCATTCAGTTCAATCAACTGTTCTTCTCCCTTATAAATAGGAACAACAACTACTTGAGTAGGCGCCAATTTAGGAGGAAGCACGAGCCCGTGATCATCACTGTGAGTCATAATCAATGCCCCCATTAGACGAGTTGAAACTCCCCAAGAGGTCGCCCAAACATACTCTTGTCCACCTTCTTTGGTAGCGTATTTAACATCAAAGGCTTTCGCAAAATTTTGACCTAAGAAATGTGAAGTACCCGCTTGTAGCGCCTTTCCATCTTGCATCAGTGCCTCGATACAATAGGTCTCCTCTGCCCCAGCAAACCGTTCACTTTCAGACTTTAACCCCTTGATTACGGGCATTGCCATGAAAGATTCAGCAAACTCAGCATAAACATTATTCATTTTCTCTGCCTCTGCAAGTGCTTCTTCACGAGTTGCATGAGCTGTGTGTCCTTCTTGCCATAAGAATTCGGCAGTTCGCAAGAACAATCGCGTTCTCATTTCCCAACGAACCACATTGGCCCACTGATTATAAAGAAGTGGGAGATCGCGATACGATTGAATCCACTTGCGATACGTATCCCATATAATGGTTTCAGAGGTAGGTCTAACGATGAGTTCTTCTTCTAATTTAGCATCTTCATCTACTACGATTCCGCTACCATCCTCTGCATTTTTAAGTCGATAATGTGTGACAACCGCACACTCTTTAGCGAACCCTTCAACATGAGAGGCCTCTTTCGATAAATAAGACTTCGGAATGAAGATCGGAAAGTAAACATTCTCATGACCCGTATCCTTAAACATCTGGTCTAAGGCTTGTTGCATCTTCTCCCAGATAGCGAAACCGTATGGCTTAATCACCATACAACCCCTAACCCCTGAGTTTTCTGCTAGGTCAGCCTTAACTACTAATTCGTTATACCACTTTGAATAATCTTCTGCTCTAGAAGTTAGATTTTTCCCCATGCTATTTTTTTTGGCACAATCATTGCCTTTGTAAAGGCGGGTAAAACTAATTAAATTTATAGATATGAAAGTACGTTTAGACAAAAGTATCGGCAGAAAAGGAGGTTATCAAATGATAACGGGATTAATTGCAGTTGCAGTAGGCTTGAGTCTAAATTCTTGCATTGCCTATTACCCGGTTTCTTATTATCAAACAGAAAGACCTGGAATTCGTGTTCAATATGCGCAATCTCCTGACTCACAGGCAGGACAGTTTTACACCTCTTACTTTGCAGATAAAGCTGCTGCGCTCGCAGAAGATTATGAATTAACCGACATCGATTCTTATCAAAGCGGCTCAAATAGTTATGCCGGATGGGGTGAGAATACCGATCGTGTTCAAATCACCATCAACCAGTGGGGTACAGGATTGAATAATCCTTACTATGATTTTTATTGGAATCCTGCATGGAACATGAATTGGGGATGGAACAACCCTTGGGCATACAATAATTGGAATCCGCGATTTATCGACCCTTGGGGAAATTGGAGTTACCAAACCTGGGGATGGAATTCTTGGAACCTATGGAATCGTCCCTACTTCTATGGATATCCTGTTTATGGTGGTTTCGTTTACGCTCCTAATCAACGCTTCTACAAAAGCAGTCGATTCTACCGTGTGAATAGTCGCAGGTACCGCAATGAACGAAGCCCCCTGAGAACTCCCAGTTACATCGCGAATCGAGGACGTTCAAACCGAGATAATGTTAGAAGTAGCATCTTAAATACCACCGCTGCTCCTAACCAGAGAACCTTAGTGAATCAAGTAAGCAGAACGCTCAGAACCACTACTTCAGATAATGTTCGAAGATCAAATAGCTACAACTCTGGTCGTTCAGCCACACAGCGAACTTTTTCGCGCACCAGTATCAATCGAGCATCGAACTCGGTACGTTCGACAAATACACGAAGTTCAAGTAATGTTCGGACAAGTCGACCTGTAAGTAATTCGAATAGTAGTTCTAGAAGCAGTAGTTCAAGAAGTTCTTCAGGGCGTTCAAATTCGAAAGGGAACAACTAATTTAGCGCCATGATTTATCGAGTACTTTTTATAGTGCTGCTTGCGACAGGTTACGCGGCAGCTCAAACTAGTGATGATGTTTACAGATATATTCAGAGAGGATCGTTAGGATCGGCCAGAGCACAAGCACTTGGAGGTGCCTCTGGTTTTCTAAAAGGTGATCTCTCCTCAGTATTAACCAACCCTGCGGCAGGAGCACTTTTTGACTACGGTGCTTTTTCTAGCAGCCTATTCCTCGGAGCAGTAGGAAATATAGCAACAACAGGAGATTTAACGAATCCAAAAAGAAAAGGAGAAGCCTCTATCAATCAAGCCGGAGGAATTTTGGTGTTTGTATCTGAAGAAAGTGATTGGAATAAAATCGCATTAGGGTTCACCTATCAACAAGAGAATAGCTATTCTG
>Ga0222715_10002397_pt1 | contig 17191 bp, 19 predicted proteins | sample C33_9DmetaG_FD_165056 | JGI IMG/M metagenome (GOLD analysis project Ga0222715, IMG submission 165056) | Estuarine water microbial communities from San Francisco Bay, California, United States - C33_9D | ecosystem: Environmental > Aquatic > Marine > Unclassified | place: USA: California... | reverse complement strand
GTTTGTCTGATATTTCTATTGAAAGCGATTCTTCAAGTTCTGCTTATAAGATTGCTTATTCTTCGGTAAGTATTTCAATTGAAAGCGATGCCCCAGCATCCGCTCTCAAGATTGCATACGCAGATTCCGCAGTGTCTGCTCTTTGTAGCACATCTGTTGTTGGTACAGAAATTCTGTATGCGTCAACATCAATTACTGGTCTTGCAATAACTGTTGCTGTCGGTAAAGAAATTCTTTATGTGAATCCTCAACCCGCTGGCGCAGCTACTGTTTTGAATGTCAGTGTAATAAGATTTAGCCCATCGCTAGTTGAAGACACTCAATCTATTAGAACATTGCTACTTCTTGATGGTAAACCTTTGAGTGAACACAATCGTGGTTTGTCAACCACAGTGATTCAACCGATGGTTGAAAACACTAACTGGAATTCTAGAAGAAGTCGTTACTACAAGTCTTCTTCTGGCAGAAAGCAATTTACTATTAATTGGAGTATGCTTCCTAGCAAGAGAACGCAGACAGTTGATACTAAATTTGGTAGAGATAAAATAAAAGAAATCGCAACAGATCCAGATGTTCATGTGCTCACTGTTATAAATAAGGATACCAATGGGCTGACTCCGTACTCTGAAACAGAGTATAATGTTTTAATTAAGAATTATAGCGAATCTTTGATGAGAAGAGATATCAACAATGATATGTATTTATGGGATTGCTCAATTGATCTTGAGGAGGTGTAAATGATTACTACTGATATATATGGAAATACATTAACAAATACATTTACCTCAAAGACAACTTCAGCTTCCCAACGGCTGAAGCCTAAAGTGATGGTTGATTGGTTGCAAAGCAAAAATTGCACATCACTTTCGTACACTGTTGATTCAAATAATGCTCATAGTTCAACCAATCAAGGTTCTTTGGGTTATTATTTTTCTCCTGAACAAGCAATGAACGGTCATGAAAGGCAATCATTTACTTGGGCAGTTACTAATGCTAAAGACATTGATGGAAACATCATCAAAGCAGATGGCACTTGGTACACAATGCCTTCTGATCTGAGTGATGATTTTGAGTTCGGATGGTGGTCTGGCTCTATTTCTACAACTAATGTTGAATCAACTTATGGCGGCTATGAGTTCGTAAATAACCCAACCTTGATTTTTACCTTCGATAGCAGAAAATGTAATTTGATTCGAATTGTAACATCTGAGTACTATGGTCAAGTTCATACTTACAGGTTAACTGTTAGAAGCTCTGATGCCGGAGTTGCTAATCCGCTATATACTGAAGTTATCACTATTCCTGCAAATTCTTATTACTATGAGCATTATTTGCCAAGCACTTTGGGGCATTCAACTATTAATACTGTCGAAGTGGAAGTTATTTCAACCAGAAACCCCGAAGATTATGCAAGAATTCAAGAAATTAATCCGATATATCAGACGGACGTTTCCGATGAAGTTATTTCTGTTAATTATGATATAACAAGGGATTTGCATACTACGGAATTACCTATTGCTGGTTCTGGTGCTGGATCTCTTTCTGTCACGCTTGATAATACTGATAAAAGTTTTAACATTTTTAATAGCTCTTCAACGTATGGTCAATACATGAAAAAGAATGTTAAAATTAATTCTTCAATTGGATGGCAAGTAAGTAAGTATGATTCTTTGTTCGTAGAGAAGCATTTAACTTCTTCTATTAATCAGACTGATACATCTTTTAGTTTGAATAATACTGACGATCTTCCTGATGGTGGGAGTGGAGATTATTATGTAATGATTATTGATCCCGACAACTATACTAGAGAGTATGTGCTGGTTTCTGGGGTTGTTGATGATCGCAATCTGACAATTGCTCAGCGTGGGTTTAATAACTCAATTGCCCGCAGTCATTCTGCTGACACAAAAATTGTTTTTGAAACATACGAGTATCCAGAGTACACAACTACTTATGTTGATGAGTGGCAAGGTCAGACGGGTGATATGTCGGTTGGAGCGGGTTCTTCTGATTGGACTAAGTTTGCTTCTGAAAAGATCATTACTAACGGTTTCTTTTTAGAAAAGGTGACCACTGCCGATGCTGTAGAAAACTTATTAATGAGGACAAATTATCCAAAAGCAGATTTTAGTTCTTTAAACAAATATGATAAATCTGCTTTGTCAAAAGGCGCTATTCTGCATATGAATTTTTCTGAGCGCGTGGTGGACAGAAGCGGTACAGATTTGCCTGTTAAGAATGGTTTGAGGGCTAGATTTTTTGCTATTCCTGCTGAGCGGTTTAATACTGTTAAAGACATAGTTGCAGATGCGCTAGATAAGCAGTTGTCGGAGCTTGAAAAAGCTCTGGGTGATAAGGCGTTTACTGTACCTGATTATACAGTTAACACTGTTGATATTAACGACACAAACACTTATGCTCTTGATTTAGTTGATTTTACTTTTACCGATGCTAATGGTGATACCATTGAAGATTATTATAATATGGTCTTTGATGGATATTACACACCGGGTGAGTCTGGGGATCAAGTTCTTGCAATTAGTATTCAACATGGTGGCGTAAGGCTCTATCTTGAAGATACTCTCATTCTAGATAGCTATCGTGTTCATGATGTGGGTGTTGGTGTGTATGAAGATATTGAGTCTGAAGTTGTAAATCTTGTTGCTGGAAAACCTTACAAGATTAGAATTGAATCATTTTACGGAGCACCTACAAATGCAACTGATGGATTTGCTATTTATTTGCAGTATGCCGTAGGAAGCGACCCGCTTGCTATTGTGCCTATTGAAAATGTTTATACGATGGCTGCTATTGACCGCATTGGTTCTGCTGATGCCCCTTACACTGCTGGTTCGACAGATAGAAATAAAGTTAGAAATAATGGTGTCTATATTGGTGATATTTCTGTTGGTAAGGATGGTGGTCTTGTTTCTGATGCTGAAAACTATTCTGTTCATTTTACTTCAACGGATTATATGCGTTTACCTTATGATTTATCTTGGGACTTAAACAGTTCAAGCAGTGAAAACTACAGTGGGGAGTGGTCAATTGAGTTGTATATCAAGCCTACGACAAGCGGGTTTGGAGGAGACTATGCTTACATTAGCAGCTTTGATAGCGCCTCCCCGTCAGGTGGATTTGAATTTTATGCTGATTCTAGTGAACACGGGTTTAAAATTAAAACGTCGTCAGGTATTGAGTCTGTTTCGGTGTCTGGCACATTAAGCAATTCGGCTTGGTCACATGTTCTTGTAACTTATGATGGGACTAATATTAAATATTATTTAAATGGTGATTTACAAGATACTCTTGCTGTTGTTGGGACTATTTCGTCTTGGAGCAATCTTGATATTGCTTTTGGTGGTCGTAATGCTTATTATCTTGTGGGAACAGGTGAGGTTGCACCTTCAAGTCTTAAAGATTTTTATTTAGATCAATTTTTAATTTACAATAAAACTTTATCTACAACACAAGTTGCTGATAGATATACCGAAGCAGTTATGCAGCCTTTGACGGTCTATCCGTTCTTGTATGGCAACGAGGCTTCCGCCAGAGATATTATTGAAGAAATAACTCTTGCAGATCTTGGTCGATTTTATATTGATGAGGTTGGAAAAGCTAAGTATGAGCATTTTTATGCTTATTTTGAGCCTTCTATTAACAGACATGCTGTTACTCAGATGACTATTGATGATGATACCAGTATTCTTGAAGCTAATTATAATGTTCAACTTCAAGCAAACAAAGTAGTTGTTAAAATTGCCGGTTTGTCATCAAATTTAGTTGGAGTGCAGCCACTTTGGAACGCTGAAGATCCTACAACTCTTGCTGTAGTTAATCTTGAAACAACGGTGAACAGTACGGCTACAAGTATAACGGTTTCTAGTACAGAGGAGCCTCCATTTTCAAAGACCGGATATCTTGTTCTTGACAATGAGATTGTTAAGTATGGATCTAAATCGGAAAATGCTTTTAGTGATCTTGAAAGAGGTTTGTTTGGGACGACTGCCGCTTCTCACACTTCTGGCACGGCTGTTCGTGAAGTTAGATATTGGGATTTAAAGTACAGTAAGGGGCCTGCTTTTGAAGTTAAAGATCCGTTTATCACAGGTATTCGGTTTGAAAGTCCACAAGAAATTGATATTTTGAAGTGGGAGCCGCAAAGCTATGGTGCAGAACTTATTGTTTCTGCAAATGCTAATGTTGATAAAGGGACTTTTGTGTTTGCTCAAGGAACAAACCCTCTGACTGAGAAGGTTGCTTTTACCGCTGTGGCTGGTACTCCGGTTCTTTTGACGGAACAGGATAGTCAGATCAAAGAGCAGGTTGCTGATTTAAGCGAAAATATTCGACAATATGGCGTTAAAGAGGTTGTTATTGAAAACCCATTTATAACAGATTTTGATCACGGTCAAAAGATCGCAGATTTTATTATTTCTAAGATGGGCGAACCTGTGCCAATAATTAATCTTTCAACAATGTTGACTCCTAAGCTTACAGTTGGTGATAGATTAAAGATTACAAGTTTGGATGCTTTTGATATAATTAATGGTGAGTATTGGGTGATTAGCAAAGGAACCTCATATAGCACCTCACCTAGTCAAAGTATTTCAATTAGGAAGGTGGTCTAATGCCAAGATATAGGTCTGGTTCTACAAGTTCAACCTCTAGCGCATCTACGGGAACGATTTCTGAAAATGCCGTTGTTTACAGAAGCGCTGGCGGTCACAGTCATGACGGTTTGAATTCAAGCCTTATTGATATGAGTAAATATACAGTTTGGGATTTTGATATTAGTACAATTTATACTAATAACTCAAGATATAATACTCAATTAAGCAATGTTGATAGATTTAAAAATTTTATTACTAATCACGTTGCTAATGATGTTCTTGGTCCTGCCGGTATTACTTTGGGTGATAACATTATTAATGCTAGAAATATTATTGCAGGTTCTATTACAACTGATCTTCTTGCTACCAATGCAATAACTTCTTTAAATTACTCTTATACTTCTGGTAATTTTACAAACTCTGGTACTTTTTTAAACCTTGCTGACGGTTCAATAAGGACAGACAGTTTTTATTTAGATGGTTCCGGGAATATGTATATTGCTGGCGATGTTGTTATTGGGGCAACTGCTGCTTCTACTATTGAGAGTGGTTCTGCTAGTGGAGCGACCTCTCTTCAACCGGGTGAGGCTGCTAATGATGTTAACAGTAATACCACAACTATTTCTGGTGGAAAGATCCGTACTGGAGAGATTGAATCGACCGGCTTTAGTTGGAATGGCTCTACCACCTTTTCGACTACTGGAACAAGAATTGACCTTGATGACGGTCAGATTATTGGTAAGCAGTTTAGAATTGATTCTTCTGGTAATGCTACTTTTGCTGGTGCTGTTAGTGGTGCAACTATAACTATTGGTAGCGGCAATAATATTTTTAGAGTTAATAGTTCTGGTGATATGTGGCTTGGTCATGCCACAGAAACAAGTGCTCCGTTTAGAGTTGTTAATACTGGTGCTTTAACTGCAACAAGCGCAACTATTACCGGAACTATTAATGCTACTTCCGGTTATCTTGGAAATTCAAGTTATGGTTTTAATATTACTGCTTACAGCAATTACGCTAGAGTGTATTCTAATGACAATACTGGATCTAGTGGTAATAGAGGTAGTGTTGATATTAGAAGTTATGGTGATATTTTTATTAAATCAACACCTACAGATGGCTCTCATGCTAACCAGCAATGGAAGACAGAGCTTGTTGGTGAATGGATTAAAGTATATAGAGAAGATGGAACAAATAAGCCGTTTGCTGAATTAGGAAACTTTGATGGTGATGCTGACACAATTTCTTTAAACTTTTGGCAAACCGGGTCATTAAGATCTAGTCTTCAAATGTTAAATGGATATGGGATTCTGCGACTGTATGATACATCTGGTGTTGAAAAGATTAATATAAGTGGTGCGAACGGCGATGCAACATTTGCTAGAGATGTTACTGTTAGCGATGATTTGACTGTTGGTGACGACTGCACTGTTGGTGGCAATTTCTATGCAAGTATAAACAATACTAATGCTATTAGGACAATTGTTAACACTTCAGCTGGTTCAGGCGTTATTAGAACCGGTTCTGGTAACGCTTACTACACTCCTATTACGATTGATATCCAAAATGGTGGGTTGTACGACCCGGGCGCAATGTACAATGCTCGCTATATGATTTCTTTTTACGACTATGGATCTGCTGTGGGCAATATTCATCACAATGGAACTAGTGCCGTATATGCCAGTTCTTCTGATTATAGATTGAAAAAAAATGTTGAGACAATTATCAATGGTTTAGAAAAAATTAAGCAAATAAAACCAAGATATTATGATTTTATAAACAATGAAGAAGCGGGACGGCAAATCGGATTCATCGCTCATGAATTACAAGAAGTTGTACCTCAGGCGGCCTTTGGTGTAAAAGATGCTATTGATGAAGATGGTAAGCCGATTCTCCAACAGGTTGAGAAAGCGGCTATTGTTCCTTACCTTGTTGCTGCTGTGCAGGAGCTTTCAAACGAAATAGAAGACTTGAAGGCACAAATTGAATCCTTTTCTAATTAACTTTTATCATATAAAATAGTTGTATGGGAAAGTTTAAGTCAATTATTACTCGTATAATTGCTGTTTTTGCTGCATCTGCGCTAAGCGTTGTCGGTGCTGGTGCTATTGCTGGGGTGGAACTCTGGAAAGCCGCTTTGATGGCCGGTATTGGTGGTATGGCTACGGTCACAGAGGCTCTTGCTAGATCTTATATGGATGATGGCGTTCTTGACGAAGACGAAATTAATGATGCTTTCCGTAGAGTTGACAAGAAAGCGGCTTCTGAATAGCAAATAGTGTATAATAGTAGACAGTATGGCTTACGAAAACTATAGATTTGTTGCTTGGGCTAATGGTACACCGATTACAGGTTCACGCATGGCTCAGATGTCAACCAATATTGAGCAGGTGAAACTTGCTACTGATGATCGCCCTCAGGGTTTGATTAAGTACAAAAAAACAATATCAAATCAGTCTTTTGGTGCTGGTGATATTGCAGCAAATTCAATTGTTGCTCTGAAAGACGATAGCCCTTCAGGTTTAGATAATCGTGTTACTGCTGACAGTAACAGATATGTTAGAATGATGTTAAGTTTTCCGGGCATAAAGATAACCGCTAGGGGTGCAGAAGATACTGCTTATCATTTAGAAATTTACGAAGGTCTTTCGACAGACCCATCCCCAGCCTTGCTGTCTAGGCATTATTTAAATCCTCACCTGTATGCTTTTTATGATGTTGCAACTAATGGTGCATCAACAACTGATGTTACTGTAAGATCATCAGGTAATGATGTGTATTTTGGTGCCGGAACGTACTCAGTTGTTTTGGATACCGGCTCATCAGGCTGGACTAATAAAAACTTTTTTGTTGTTATTGAAAGACAGTCTAATAATGATATGACTAACTCTCCGGGTTATACTGTTATGGCTAGCTCAACGTCTCCTCTTGAATTTTATGCTGAAGACATTGGGGGGACTACTTAATAGTGTCGCTTGCTTCGCAGCGTAAAGATGTCGAATGGAAAGCCGGTCATTTATCTGGGAGCGATAGTCCTAGCTTTCAAGGCGGTAAGTATATTGATGATAAAGGTTATGTTAAAGTCTTAAGACCTGATCATCCTAAAAATATTCGTGGTTATATTTATGAACACAGAGCTGTTATGGAATCTTACTTGGGAAGAATGCTTCAGCCTTGGGAGACTATTCATCATATCAACGAAATAAAAGTTGATAATCGGGTTGAAAATTTGTTTCTGTGCACTGTTCCAGAACACAGCGCTATTCATCGTGAAGGTAAACGTCCCAATGATGCTCATAGAGCAAAGATGCGTGAGGTTGCTAAAGAACACAAGCCTCACTTAAAGAAAAGAAACAGCTCTTTAAGAGCACCGAGAGAAAAATTTTCCTAACGACACATTCGCTTCAGATTTCTGCTACCATTTGTATACTGTCTTGTAGACCCTAGGAGTTTTAATGAAATCATGTGAAGCGAATGGGTGTAACATTGAGTTCACCCCTAACTCGTCTAACCAGAAATATGCACATCCTACTTGTCGCAAAACTTTAGATAGTCTTGGGATTTGTAGATATCGTAAAGAGAATGGATTGGTAGATATGCCTGTAGATATTACATCTGGTGACACGTTTGATTCTGATTCAGAACTGCGTGTTGCTTATGCCAGATTGCAAAAAGAGTACGATAAAGTTAAGAACAAGAAGGATGATCTTGTTGATGCGGTGTATCGTGCTACTCTTGAGCTTGACACAACTGTCAAAGCACCAAAGGTGACACCGCCACTTAAAGATAAAAGAAAGGGTAAAACTGAAGAGGTTGCTGTTGCTGTTATTGCTGACTGGCAGCTTGCTAAGGTTACACCTGATTATAATTCTGAGGTCTGCGAACAGCGTATTGAACAGTATGCTCAGAAGATTATTGATCTCACAGAGATTCAGCGTGCAGATCATCCTGTTAAGAAACTTCATGTGTGGGCTTTGGGTGACATTGTTGAAGGGGAACTTATTTTCCCCGGTCAGTCGTTCTTAATTGATGGCGGTCTGTATCGTCAGGTTACTGTCGATGGGCCTCGGATTCTTAAGAACTTCTTAACCAAGATGCTTGAGAACTTTGATGAAGTTCATTTTACTGGTGTTATTGGTAATCATGGCTCTATTGGTGGTAGGGCTAGGAGAGATCACGATCCAGAGACCAATGCTGACAGAATGCTGTATCGTGTAGTACAATGGATGTTTGAGAAGGAAAAACGTATTACTTTTGATATACCAGATGGTAGGGGCGAAAAGCACTGGTTTGCTGTCCCTGAAATCGGGAATTACAAGAGTTTGCTCTGTCACGGTGATCAATTCAATGGTTTATCTTCGTTCTATTCGTTCCAGAAAAAGGTGTATGGATGGAAAGTCGGTGCTCTTGGAGAAGACTTTGATGATGTCTACATTGGTCACTGGCACACTCCAACTAAGATGACGTTTAATACTATTCAGGTTAGAGTGTCAGGCAGTCCTGAATCTACAAACACTTATGCTATGGAGAGTCTTGCCGCTATTGGGAGACCTTCACAGCCCTTGATGTTTGTTCACCCTGATAAGGGTATAGTCACGGCAGAATATAACTGCTGGCTTGACTAAGGAGGAAAACAAATGATTAAATTGTCAGAGGCAAATAAGAAAATGATTGCTTCATATGGCCGTAGCGTTGTCGGTGCAGCACTTGCAACGTACACCGCTACAAGTGACTGGAAGATGGCTCTCAACTCGTTGTGGGCTGCACTTATTCCTGTTGCGATGCGATTCCTTAACCCGGGCGACAACGCTTTCGGTAAGAACGCTGGCGCCTGATTTAATTAAAAATTGATGTACCTAGCCCCTCTGCTTCGAACTGCGTGGTAAAATATTCATATGGATATTAAAACAAACATTCCACTCAGGTGCACTCGTTGTGGAGGGGCTAAGTATATTGATGAGCCTTATCCAATTTTTGACACTTGGTATGTCGATGTTGTTTGTATTACATGTGGTCATGCAAAAGATATCCCTGTTTCAGAGCTTAGGAAACTGCTGTCTAAGCTTGAGTCTGCTATGAGGAATAAAGTTGATAAGTGATAAGATAATTACTAACAAAATATATATGTATGCTGGTTCTTTACACAAAGTTAAAAGAATTCAGAAAAAGAACGGTAAAGTGATTTTGAACAGCATGAAAGATAACTTGGAAATTGTAGTGCCATTAGCTGGGGCAGATTTGCTTCTTTCTCGGGTATATACTATTGGTGAAGTAGCAAAAATTGTTGAACGTAGGCCAGATACTATTAGAAAATATGAAAGGTCTGGGCTGATTCCGAAACCAGTAACTGTTGGTGATGAATATCCGTCCTATAAGAACTGGAGGTTCTACTCCCATCCAGATGTTTACGAGATTGTAGATTTTTTTTCGAATAGGACCCCCGGTCGCCCCGTGAAGAGGGTAGAATCCACTGAATCGGTTGATAGCCGTATTCAGTATTTAAACCAAAAAGTAAAGATGACATCAAGGAGCATCCAAAATGCAAGAATCTAATGTTGAAATCTGGGCATCGCTCGGAATTACTAAGAACCTTGGAAATTATGAATCACTTCGTCTCGATGCTGGTGCTAGAGTTAAGGCATCATCTGAGGATGACGAACAGGCTTGGGCTAATCTGTGGAAAGCAGTTGATGAACAGATTGAGGCTAAGCTTCGGGAGCTAGATAGCGAGAATGAAAAATGATTGGAGAGATTATGCGGTCTGTTCGCAGGACAAGTCTCCACACAAATGGTTATCATCAAACATTGATGATGTAAATTATGCTAAAGATGGGTGCAGGAGATGCACTGTGCGTAAAGAATGCTTGTATTCAGCAATTTATGAACGAGAAGAGTTTGTAGGTGTAAATGCAGGATATTCTGAGATAGAGTACATGATTAGAACATGGGAGCCAGTAGAGGAAGACGATGAAACTAACTGGAGAAAGTCTGATCGACTTATTCAAGTCTTATTCAGAGAAATCATCTAAATTATTTATTCCAGATTCCCCTCGGCAAGATCAGGTCGCTGATAGTCTTGCTAAACATTATGACGGGGAACTCTTACAGAAAGCGGTGAAGTGGTATATTGATAACAGGCCGGGGCCTTTCCTTGTCTTTGAGTTTGCAGTAGAGTCAAGGGAGATGGTTGAGAAGGTCAAGTATGAAAACGAGGCTAAGTCTCGTTTCCAAGATATTGTAGCCGAAACTCGTAAGAGAATGGAAAACTCTTGAATTACGAAATCAAATTACTTAATTCGATTATTGAATCTAATGCTTATGTAGATGCCGTTAATAGCGGTGTTGAGAATGTCTTTATTGAATATAGAGACGTTTGGAATTTTGTTGTGTCGCATTACGACGATCATGGCAAAGTACCGTCAAAGGACACAGTAAAGTCTCATTTTTCAGACTTTGAGTTTTTCAATACACCTGAGCCTCTTGGTTACTATGTTGACGAGGCTAAGAAGGAATCTCTGGCCTTCCAGACAAGGCAGATTGTTGCTAAGGCTCACTCTTTGATTGGTGATGTTGGACCAAAGGATGCGTTGTCGTATTTGATGGAACAAACCAGTAAGCTTTATAAGTATTCTAGTTCTCTTAAGGATACCGATCTTGTTTCTGAGTGGCGGGATAGGTATGACGATCTCAAAGAGCGGTCAGAGAACCCTGATAAACACACTGTTGGCATTCCTAGCGGTATTGATGTGATTGATAAAACATTTGGTGGCTGGCAGGCTGGCGATTTTGTTGTTTTGCTAGGGTGGACTGGTGTTGGTAAGTCATTTATTGCACGCTTGTTTGCTGCTAATGCATGGCGTGCTGGTTATCGACCAATGATTATTTCTCTTGAAATGAATAAGAAGCAAGAGGGGCAGAGGCTAGATACGCTTCTTAACAATGGTGAAGGCCACTTCACGAACACTGATTTGATTAAGGCTAACCCTGCTATTGTTGATGGCTATGAATCTTGGGCTGAGGCTACATTTGAAGGTAAGCAACCAATTTATCTGATTACCTCAGAGGGATTAGAGACTGCTGACCAAAACATGGTGCAGGCTAAGATTGACCAGTACCAGCCCGATATGGTTATTCTTGACTATCACGGCTTGTTTGATGATGCCACTGGTGCTCGTAATGAAACTGAAAAGGCTAAGAATTTATCAAAAGCCTTTAAGAGAATTGCCGTTAAGAACAATGTGCCTATTATTGACGTAGCGGCAGTGACTATGGCGGAAGGTCATGGGGATAGGCCACCTGAGCTTGAAGAAGTCGCTTGGTCGAAACAGTTGGCATATGATGCTGATTTGGTTCTTGCTATTCATCGTGAATTTAACTCTGATCTTTTTCAAGTGGTATCTAGGAAGGTTCGCAGAGCGACACATTTTGGGTTCTATTTAAGGTGGAATTTGGAGACAGGAAAGTGGGCAGAAGAGTGGGACGTAGGGTGATGACCGACAAAATCTTTCATACTCTGAGTGGGACGGCTATTGATATAGAAACAATTATCAGGTTGCGTTCTTGGATGGAAGATGAGGTTAAAAGAACAAAGGGTAGGTTTAAATCAACTTCGTTGATTACTGATTACGACAAAGAGACAGAGACATTTGAATTCAAGCTTCACTTCCACAGGTAACATTCAAAAGGCAGTCATGGAGCTGCTTGATGGTCAGGGTGTAGAAGTTCACACTCAGTCTGGAACTGAGGTGGCAATCTATTGTCCATTTCATGACAACACACATAGTCCTGCATGTTATATAAATACCAAGACAGGCTTGTGGCAATGTTTTAATCCTTCATGTGGCAAGAAGGGCAACTTTAGGCAGTTGTACAAACACATGACTGGTAAGACATACGGTCGCGAGTGGATGCTTGATCCTGTCAATTTGCAACGTGAACTTGATCTTGCTTTAGTAATTAAGGATGGGGCTGAAGAGTTATCGACTGATACTATCGAAGTTGATTATGATAGCGATGAGGTAATTAATCTGCAAACTTTGGTGGATCGGGGCTATGATCTAGATATTCTTGAGTATTTTGAGATAGGTTATTCAAAGGTTAAGGACCGTGTTGTTATTCCTGTTCGTGACCCGCAGTATAAATTGGTTGGTCTGATTGGTCGTGCTGTGCATGACTGGCAAGAACCACGGTATTTGTATAATAAGGGTTTCAAACGGGCAGATGTTTTATTTAACATCCAAAACGCTAAGCAGTATGATAGTGTTATCATCTGTGAAGGTAGCTTGGATGCTATCAAGGTCGCTCAGGCTGGCTTCAAGAATGTTGTGGCTACGCTTGGTGCGAAGATATCTCCAAATCAGGTCAAGATGATCAAAAGATATTTTGACAGTATCGCTGTTTTTTCTGACAGAGACGACGCTGGTGCGGAGATGCGGCGTGCTATAATTGAGGAGTGTCGTGGCAAAGAGATTTATACCGTTGAGATTCCAGACGGTCTGAAAGATCCCGGCGACATGACAGACATACAAATCAAGCAAGCCATAACAAGCAAGCAAATTAATATAGGAGATTAAACACATGTCATTTTCAAGCATTAAAACATTAAAGGATATTGAAAACAGTATTCCTCAGAAGTCTGGCGGTTCAGGTGGAGGTAAGAAATACTTCAACTTGCAGTCGGGCGATACATACAAGATTCGCTTCCGTCAGGAGCTTACTGAGGACTCAAAGCATTATGAAGAAGAAGTTGGTACGGGAATTATTGTTCCTGTTGTAACTTCACCAATTAACTGGAAGTGGCGTTGCGCTTCGACTGCTTCAATGGCGGAGCATGGCTACCGCTGTTGGGCTACTGAGCAGGTTTCTCAGGATGGTCGTTGGAAGCCTAAGCCTCATCTGTTGATTAACATTGCGGTTGAGATTGATGGAGTCTGGGAACCTCGTATCCTTGATACCACTTTCAACCAGCGTCATATCGGCATGTTGCTGATGGAGTACGCTAAGGAGTTTGGTTCGATTATGGATCAGACATTCAAGTACAGCCGTACAGGTTCCGGTGCTCAAGACACTAATTACAGTTTGATTCCACTCGGACCTAGCGAGGCTGATGAGTCTATTGCTGGTCTTACGATGCACCAGTTGGACAATGTGTATATGGTGTTGGGATATGATAAGCAGAAGATGTTCCTCACTACTGGCGAATTAAACAGCGACGGTTGGTAATTTCGACAGTGCGATTGTTGGGCTTTGTGGGGGGAGCAATCCCCCCACGCCTAGCGGAAAGGTGTTTTTGTGGGTAAGACCATTTGTTTGGATCTTGATGGGGTCGTTTCAGACCTTGTTGGCTCGATCAATAAAGAACTAGATGTTCGTGGGTTGTCTGGGTTTGATTATGCTGATTGGGTTATTTCTCCGTTTGAGGATGATTTGACTCGGGAGATTTTTGGTTCTCGGGTGTTTTGGAGGAATTTGAGGCCGTTTGTTGATTCGTGGTATGCGGTTAATGATTGGTGGGGTTGTGGTCATGATGTGTTTTTTGTGACTGCTCGTTTTTCTGATGCGGCTGTGCGTTGGGCTAGGCCGTGGTTGGATATGTGGGGTTTTCAGTATTCTGATTTGTTTTTTGCTGAGATGGGTAAGAAGTCTGAGTTGGTTGTTAATTTGAAGGCTGATGTGATGGTTGAGGATAATCCTTATGAGGTTGTTGCGTTGCGTGAGGCTGGTGTGGATGCGTTGTTGATGCGTGCTTGGTATAATTCGGAGTTTTGGGAGGATTTGCCTTCTGTTGGTTCTTTGTTGGAGGTGGTTGTTGATGCGTGATTTTGGTACTGTTGCGGTTGGTTTGTGGGCTGGCTATTGTGTGTTTGTGTTTGATTGGAGGCTAGGTGTTGCTTGGTCTGCTGTTGCGTTGTTGTCTGTGAATTGAGGTTTTGTGTCTGATTTTGATGTGTTGTTTTCGGATTTGTTTTTGTCTGAGGATGATGTGTATGGGTTGTCTGTTGTTGAGCGTGAGCGTCGTGTTGATGATTTGATTGTGCAGGCGTTTGATATTTATGATTATGCTGTTCGTGAGTATGTGACGGATCGTAATCGTTCGTTGAAGTCTACTGCTGTGTTGTTTTCTGGTGGTAATGATTCTACGTTTTTGTTGCATTTGTTTAGGGATGCTGCTGATGTTGCTGTTCATATTGATACGACTATTGGTATTAGGGAGACTCGCCAATTTGTGGATGAGACTTGTGCGTTGTTTGGTATTCCTTTGATGGTTGAGTCTGCTCCTGTTTCTTATCGTGATTTGGTTGTTGAGTTGGGGTTTCCGGGGCCTTCGTTGCATTATATTATGTATCAGAGGTTGAAGGAGCGTGCTGTTGATGCTGTGCGTAGGAAGTTGTTGGAGTTTCCTCGTCGTGAGTTGGTTGTGTTTTTGTCTGGTAGGCGTAGAACGGAGTCTCATCGTCGTGCGTCTGTTCCGTATTTGAGTCGTGATGGTGCTCAGGTGTGGTGTTCGCCTGTTGCGAATTGGACTAAGCCTGATATTGCGACGTATAAGGCGAGGTTTGATGATTTTCCTGTGAATCCTGTTTCTGAGTTGATTCATATGAGTGGTGAGTGTTTGTGTGGGGCGTTTGCTTCGAAGGGTGAGTTTGAGCAGTTGAAGTTTTTCTTTCCTGAGATGGCTGAGTTGATTCATCAGTTGGAGCATGAGGTCGCTAAGAATGATAAGCTTCCTGATTATCGGAAGCAGTGGGGGTGGGGTAGTTATCCTCAGAATCATCATCGTGTTCGTGCTAAGAGTAGTCAAGATGTAAAAGTTGGTCCGTTGTGTTCGGATTGTGAGTTTAGGTTGGGTGACCATGACTGATTTTGTTCATTTGCATTGTCATAGCGAGTATTCGTTGTTGGATGGTATGTCTCGTCCTGAGGATATTGCTCGGATTGCGTCGTCTAATGGGCAGTTTGCGGCGGCTATTACGGATCATGGCACTATGGGTGGTGTGTTGAAGTTTCAGGATGCTTGTGATAAGGCTAGTATTCGTCCTTTGTTTGGTATTGAGGCGTATTTTGTTCCTTCTGTTGTGTCTGATTCTGATGCGAAGCATGAGCGTTTTCATTTGATTTTGCTGGCTAAGAATAATCGTGGTTTGCAGAAGTTGTTTGAGGCTAATCGTGTGGGTTGGAAGGATAATTTTTATTATAAGCCTCGTATGGATTTTGATCTTCTTGAGGATCTTGTTGATGATGATGTGATTGCGTTGTCGGGTTGTATGGGTGGTGCGATTTCTAAGGCTATTGAGCGTGATGATTTTGCTGAGGCTGAGCGTTTGTCTGAGCGGTTTATCAAGATTTTTGGTGACGATTTTTATTATGAGGTTCAGGCTTGGAATCCTCAGCGGTTGAATGATAGTTTGATTGATTTAGCTTCGTCGTTTAATAAGAAGGTTGTTGCTACTGCTGATTGTCATTTTCCTTCGGCTCATGATGCTCATGATGAGGAGGTTCTTCTTATGGTGTCGCAGTATCCGTCGTTGAATGCTGGTCAGGTTCGTCATGCTAAGGAGAATCTTGCTGGTGGGGGTAGTGTGACGGATAAGATGAATCGTATGTATCCTGATCGTTTTTTGCGGTTTGATGAGATTAATCCTTATGTTGCGCCTGCTGATGAGGTGTTGTCGTGGTTTGCTGAGAAGGGTTATGATGAGCCGTCGTATTTGGAGAATACGATTGAGGTTGCTGAGAAGTGTTCTGCTCGTATTGAGAAGCGTAAGAATTTGTTGCCTAAGTATATGAAGGCTTTGGATTCGGATGATTATTTGCGTGAGTTGTGTTTGACGGCGTTGTCGGATAAGTCGATTGATACTGATGTGTATCGTGGTCGTCTTGATGAGGAGCTTGCTGTTATTGCGAGTCTTGGTTTTTCAGACTATTTTTTGATGGTTTGGGATTTGGTTAAGTGGTGTGATCGTAATGATGTTGGTCGTGGGACTGGTCGTGGTTCTGTGGGTGGGTCGTTGATTGCGTTTTTGCTTGATATTTCGAAGGTTGATCCTATTGAGTATGGGTTGTTGTTTGCTCGTTTTTTGAATCCTGATCGTAATGATTATCCTGATATTGATTTGGACTTTGAGGATAAGAAGCGTGAGGATGTGAAGCAGTATCTTGCTGATCGTTGGGGTGCGGAGAATGTTGCGGCGATTGCGACTTATGGTGTGTTTAAGCCTAAGTCTGTGATTAAGGATGTTGCCCGTGTGTTTCAGGTTCCTTTTGATGAGACGAATAGTGTGACTCCGTTTTTTGAGACGTTGGATGAGTTGCAGTCTACGGATAAGGGTAAGACGTTTATTAAGAAGTATCCTGATGTGTTGCCTATTGCGAAGAAGCTTGAGGGTAGGATTCGTAATACTGGTATTCATGCGGCTGGCATGGTTGTTTCTTCTGTCCCATTGACCGATATTTGCCCCGTAGAGACTCGTAAAGGTACTTCTGGCGATGGCAGGGCGGCTGTTACTTCTTTTGATATGGAGGACGCTGAGGCGGTTGGTTTGATCAAGGTTGATATTCTTGGTTTGAAGACTGTTTCG
>Ga0222715_10002392_pt1 | contig 17234 bp, 18 predicted proteins | sample C33_9DmetaG_FD_165056 | JGI IMG/M metagenome (GOLD analysis project Ga0222715, IMG submission 165056) | Estuarine water microbial communities from San Francisco Bay, California, United States - C33_9D | ecosystem: Environmental > Aquatic > Marine > Unclassified | place: USA: California... | reverse complement strand
AAAGATTTAATCAAACCACGTAACGAAAGTTATTGGACAAACTGACGCATATGTCGCCAGCAAGTGCCATCTTGTAGCTCAGTTAATTTCCAATGGAACATACTTATACGTTGTAGCCATGCTTCTCTGTCAAATTCTTTTGGTTTCTCGATAAACTTAAAACCTTTATGTGCTACTTCAGCACATTGACTACGTTCTGGGTCTGTGATAAATGCAGGATAACCTTTAATAATTGGACCAACAATACTACTACTGTTATGATTAACAACACACCAAGCATTTTGTAAATCTTGTTCTAATGGTGTGCCTAATGGACTAATTGTTAAGTTTGGTATGTTACGTACTGGAGTACGTTTTGGATCTAAATACACTCTTGCTTTTTTATCGCCTGGATGTGCTCTAACTACAATGTGTCTTGGGCTATATTTACGTATTTCTTTTACAGTGTTGTGTATCCAATTTACAACATCGTATCCGCCCATGCTCCAGCCTTTATTACGTTGGCAGCACAATACAATATGCTTACCTCTACGAGCATTTTCAATCCTAACGCCGGTGTCTTGCTGTATTTGATTCCATCTGTTAGGATCAACAATAGTATCGCAATAATTTCCAGTGTTTGGAAATATTCCGTTAAAACTATATCTTAGATAACAATGTGGCTGGTTTGTTTTTGTGTGATACAAAAATAAATTACTGTCAGCAGTTACAACATGTTTGTTGTGTGTTCTATCTATTACGCTTTGTCGCAATCTTAAATGCGGAGCACTTTTACCAACTTCGTGTTGCCAGCCTTGTATAAGACCTACATCACAGTCAAGTAAATTAAAACCTTTGTGCAATATACCAGTGTCGCCGGCTGCATTTACTCCATTTACAAAATTTTGTAATAATAGATATTTTTCTCTGTTATTGTTTACAGTCGGAACAACATTGTAATAACTAACGACTTTCATTTAAGATTTGCCACGCTTTTCCGTTACGCATTTCTTGTGCAGTAAATTGACAATATGAAAGGTGTGCTGCGAATGCGTATGTTTCATCTGCGCCGTACCGATTTAAGTTACCTTCGAGATCAGATATTTTCGTATTGCATAATGCTGTTGCTGCATTGGGTGCAAGTGCAATTGCAGGACGACGATGTAGTAAGGCTTCAGTTGCAGCAATACTATTGTATGTAACTAGGCAATATGCATTATCAAGAGCTTTCCAAATTGTGTCGTTTGTAACTCTGTCTCTGCGGGTTGGCTTTTGTCTAACTACAACTCGTCTATCAGTATACTTCCTAATTTCAGATGTTGTATGAGCAATCCATTTATCAAGGTCTTCGCCATAAAATTTCATAACTTTTAAACTTGGAGGACATAGTAATATATGCTCGCCTTCTCTGTACTTTGGCACTTTGTATCTTAATTTTTCAAGTCTATCATACGGGCGTTCAATGATTGGACCTTGTTGTTGTAGATTATTATACGTAATTCTATGATATTCTTTTTTTGTTCCGGGTTGTAAGTAGCCAGTATCGATTGCGTAATAATTACGATTGTTTTCGATACAATGTTTTAGAGCTTTTTGACCGCCGCCACCTAGTCCTCGGATTATTAATGTGTTATCAGATTTTTTCTCTCTATCAAATTCACTAATAGTTCCATTACAACCAATAATAAAATCTTCTAAGTACGGATCGTATAGTGCATTTTTCTTACGAAGATTAAATCCGTCGTCTTCGGCTGGCGCTATTGCTGCAACTTTAATACCCACATTTCTCTCCTCAAACTTTTTTATACTTTCTTTAGATTTATAAACAACCTCGTCAGGGTCTATCCAGCTGTTTAATAAATTATGAAAATAGGTTTTAGTCTTTGCTGGCAAATCTAAATCCATTGTAAGTTTCATTTTATCTTTATTGCGTTCTAATTTTTTTTTTGAATTTTCTATTTGAGTTTCTAAATATTTAATTTTTCCTCTGTACCAATCAAGTGCGTATTCACAATCTTGATATTGAGGGAACCACGGACCGCCTTCGGTATAATGAAGAGCTTTTGGTTTGCCATCCTCAGGTTCTTTATACCAGCCAACTAACCAATTCCATTTGTGACTAATTTCTCCTACTTCGTCATCATTTAACCAACTAAAGCGATGTAAAAATGCACCTGTGGTTGATTCTTTGTTTACTAACTCAGCAGTTAATCTTGCATTACTTGGGTGTCCACAGTTGATTAGCATACAACTAGACCAGTTTTTTCTTGGATAATTGTGCTGTTGCTTACCGTCCATCTTTAGACCTTCTTTGGGTGTATAGTCGTGGTGAGCACACATTACAGCATACTTGTCGTCACACTGATCAAACAACTTAGCAATGTCTTCTAAAAATACAAAATCACAATCTATAAATAATGCCCAGCCTTTGTAATTCATTAAGTGCGGAATTAAAAATCTTGTAAAAGTAAATTCAGTCGATGCTAGTTCATCTTTATCTCTTGTATAGATCTGCGATCTTCTTAGGTCTCGTTGTTTTAAAGGTTCGACATGTACAGGCACAGTAGCTTTATCTAAAATAGTTTGTTTGCATACTTGAAATGCAATGTCTTCACGACTATCCCATCCTACAAAAACCCTTAACTTATTTTCAATCTCTTCTTTCAATGTCGTTCTCCGTTAATTCTTTTCCAAGCCATACTTCAATTACCTTGGCTGTGTTGTTTCCGATATTAATAGCCTTATGCCAATATGCAGTCGGTATATCTATGCTATCGCCAGGTATTAGTGTACGAGTTGATTTTCGACCTTCGCGGTCTTCCAGCATCATAACAATTACACCGTCAACAACGTGCCAGTGTTCACTACGACTAAAATGACGCTGATCACTAAGTGCCCGGCCTTGTTCAAACGACAATTCTTTTACTTGCCATTCGCCGTTGCGATCTAATATTTTATATGATCCCCATGCACGTTCAGTAACTGGCTTTTCCCAATTACTAAGTATCCAGCTACTTGAATTCTTTTTGTCTTCACCACCAATACCAAAGACAAATTCTACATCTTTGTTATTGCCATAAATTTTTTGTTCTGGAATTTCGCCGTCGACTCTATCTCCACCATTAGCAACAATAAGTTTTCCTGGTGTTGTTTGTAGAAGATATCCAATTGCTTTTGTTGTGCCGCCTGTTTCATCGTCTTCGACTAATATAACATCATCAACCATTTCAAGATGTTTAACAATATTTGCACGTTCTTCAAACGGCATAAAGGCTTTGCCTTTTTTATTCTCTAACCATGTATCGCTATTAAGTCCAACAACTAGTCTATCGCCTAATTGCTTTGCTGATTTAAAATATTCAATATGTCCAGAGTGTAGTGGATCAAATCCACCAGTTACTAATACTGTATTCATGTAGGTATTTACTTGTTACCAGCCGAAGATATAGTCTTTTCTGACATTAGTAATTTCTTTTGCACCAAATGATTTTAAAAACATGCCTGCACATTCATTTGTATCAGCTTGTTGTTCACAAACAATAATAGGCTTATATTTTAATATTGTATCCATTGCACCTTTTAATACTTCAAGTTCATGTCTTTCGCAATCAATTTTTAGCAATCCAAATTGTGGAAGATGCAAATCGTCCATTCTTTTAATATCAATAGTGCCAGTGCCAACTTCTGCTACATAGCTACCGCCAGTATTTACATGATCGTATACCATGTTTACTTTACTGTTTGCACTACCAAGCGCAAATTTATTGATGTCAACTTTCGATGGATTAACATTTCTTTCTAAACAACTATATACTTGTTCTAGCGGTTCGTATGCAATTACACGATTAAACTTTTTAGAAAGAGGTCTTGCCCATAATCCTACATTTGCGCCTACATCAACTGCTACATTAAAGTTAGTTACATACTTGTATGCTTCGTCTCTAACATCATCTTGATATTCCGGAGGTCCGCCTTTTTTTATTCTTTTACTAATCAGACGTTCAAAATGTTCGTCTGATTTTGGCATCCAGTAATTGTGTACTAGTTTCATTTTTTAAGCACCGTAATATATTTAATAACATTTATATCAAATTTTTGTACATAACGTTCTGTAATATTCTTGTATGTAATTGTCCAGTTGTATCTATCTAGCTGTCTTTTCCACCATTTTGGATCTTCAATGATTAAATGTGCATTGCGCCCATCACTTAGTTTTTTCTTTGCTGGATGACACGCAATTAAATGATATTGATACTTTGTTGTTCTATTAAATAAATCGTCTAGTGTTTTTTCTAACATATCTATTTCAACGTGTTCAAGAACATCGCTACTATAAGTCATGTCAACTTGCTCAGGCAAGTCAATTGGGCTTGTTACTGGATCGTATGTGTACAACTTAATATCAGGATATGCTTTGGAAATTGCTTGCGAAAGGTATCCTTTGCCGCTTCCAAAATCTAAAAAGCTATTTACTTCTCCGCTATCGAGAATTTCTTTAACTACTTTAGGAATGTCAGCGCCGCTTCCAAACGCTGACTTGCTGTGTAAAGTTTTTAATTGTTTTAAATATTCTGCGCTATGTGCCATTACAGTGTTGCATCCTCCATGCCAGCAACTCTAAGTTTTACAACATTAGTAATTTGCCATTGCTTTTGATCAAGTGCTTTGAGTACACCCAGCCATTTATTACGCATTAGCGCAAACTCGTTAATAATCTTTTCATAGTCAACAACGTCTGCCTCGCCGTCGACGTATTTTTCTACATCGCGGCTAGACAAAGCTCGTTGATAGTTTTCGAGATATTTCTTAAAAAACGAACTACGTAATCTACGTAGCTCGATATTTAAATAGTTTAGGATTGCTTCTATTTCCTGAAGTTGATTAAATCGCTGTTCAACAATACCTGGCATTTCAGCGGCAGCACGTTCAACATTTCCTTTGAGTCTAACTTCTCGTTTTGCTTCTACAAGTTCAGTTTCAAAATATTGTATAGCACTTGGAATTTTAGAAATATCACGTGATACGTCTGAATACCATCCCATTACTCATCCCACTCTTCTTCGTAGTCGTCGTCGCTATCATCTTCTAAGTAATATTGAATAGCAGCATCTAGAAGTTTATCATTACCAAGCGACGACTTTAGTGTTAGGTCGTCAACTCCATAATCGACTAATAAGTCAACAAACTTTTCAGCTACAAGTTCAGACTGTTTCTTATCTAGATAGTTTTTAAATAAGTTCCAGATGTCAGCAATTTGATCTTCATCCATTTTCAGCAGTTTCCTCGATTAAGTTATCATCGGTATTTACCAATTCGGCATCTAATTCAGCTAGTTCTGCTTCTCTTGCTAGACGATCAGCTTCTGCTTCTTCGGCTGCAACTTGTGCTTCTTTAGCTGGCAAATCTGCCATAACTTTATCGAGTAGTTCGCCTGTCCAACGCTTGCGGAATTCAAGGATCTCTTCACCGTCACTCATAATAAACTTGTAACGATTGCCTTGCTTTTCTAGCAAGCCTTTTGCATCAAGTAAATCAAACATACCCGAATATGGATCCATGCCTGTTTCATACGGAATCTCAACTTGTACGCTTTCAAACGGTTTATTGTAACGTGTCTTCATTACTTTACACGCTGCTCTAATACCATGCACTTGTGATGTTTTGTTGCCGTCTGCATCTACTTTAAGTTTAAGTTTCTTCATAGCAACAACCATAGAACTTGCATACACAAAGCCTGAACCACCTGAGATTTTATCATCTGGGTCGAACATATCCTGTGATGCATATGTGTGGTTAGTAACACACATACCTACATTGTAACTACCAAACATGTTTACACAATTTGTTACAAGTGCTTTAAGTGCTTTTGCCTTACGACCAAAGTCACCTTTCATATCACCTTTTTGGAACTGGTCCATTTCGGTTGGTGACATAAGCATACCAAGCGAATCAACTACAAACAACACTTTAGGACGTTCTTCTTCCGCCATTTGTTTATAGTCTTCCATAAACGTACTAACTGTTTTAGCAACATCGTCAATCATTGCCATGTTAAGTTTTAGTAGTTTGTCTTCACTTGTATCTACTTTTAGTGCTTGTAGCCATGTTTCGTCAAGTGCGTTTTCACTGTCAATAAGGACAACAAAAATACCTTGCTCTTGTGCATAGCGCACAATGTTACCTGATACAATGTAAGACTTGCCTGCACCAGACTCTCCTGCAAATACCGACACCTTGCCTAGAGGAATACCTTTTTGGAAGTTGCCACTTAGCAAATAGTTAAGTGCAAAGTTACCTGTACTAATCCAATCAGTTGGATCGTTGAAACCTGCACTCATACCCGTAATAGATTTTGTCAACGAATTACGGAACTTCGTTGGATCGAATGTTTTACTGACCATTGTTTCTCCTAGTCTAAAAAGCAAAGGAAAGGGCCGAAGCCCTTTCTATTATTAACCTTGGCGTGAACGAATCATTGCAAGGATGTCTTGTGCGCCGCCGTCTGCTGCTGGCGCTGGTGCTGCTTCTGCTGCAACTTCTTCATTAGACTTAAATGGAATACCATCGTCTACTGCTGGAGCAGGTGTTGGAGCACTTTGACTAACGGCTGTTGCTTGTGGTGATGCTGGCTTTGATGGATCACCTGTTCTTGCTTGCATGCCTGCAGGACGGAAATATTGACTCCAACGATCGGGATCGTAGGCTTCGCCATCTACGCTTGCTTCAAACATTTCTGCAAGAACTTTAACAGCCACTTCATCTGGCTTTTTAGGAAGGAAGTCGTTAAGATTAAACAGTCCATGTGTATTGACTGCATTCATCTCAGTGTCACTTAGTGGACGTTCTCTACGTGCCCAATTACTTGCGCCGTAATCTGCATATCCACCTTTGGAACCTTTTGCAAGACGGAAGTCTACACCAGCAGTATAATCTGTTGGTAATTCTTCCATATCTGGATCCATAAGAGCTGCCTTAATCAACTGAAAAATTTGTGGACCAATAATAAAACGTCTAACAGGATTCTCTGGTGTAGTATCTTCTGCTAGTGGATTATCAGTTACAAATCCTTGGAAGATATAAGAACGTTTCTTCCAATATTTACGACCCATGTCTTCTAATGACGGATCTTTGAACCAGCCACGCACTTCCTGTAAAATTGGACATGATTCGCCGTACATTTCCATACATGGAACTTGTACTTGTACTGGGCGTGAACTTGTATCGCCTTTTACACCGCTAAATGGAAGTTTAATCATCAAACGTTCTTTCCAGAAGAAAGTGTTTGAATCGTCCCCATCAGGTAAGAAGCGAAGAGTAGTTTGTTCGCCTTCTTTCATATTCCAAAATGGGTAAATTGCGTTGTCGCCACCGCCTGTGCGTTGACCGCCTGCGCCGGCTTCTTGTTCTTTAAGTTTTGCTCTAATTTCTGCTAATGATGCCATAGTTATGCCTCCTATAATGTTGCCTATGTCTTATGTTTTTGTATGCCTTAATGTGCAGTACTATTACATACTACACAATATACTAGTGTTTGTCAAGTCTTTTTTTGAAGAAAAAACATAAAAACTTATAGTAGGACTTATAGTCCTGCTAATCTCTTAATATCGCTTGTTTGATGTTTAGCTATTTCTGTTTCTGGATATCTGCTATACTCTGCTTTTTGTGTGTTACGCTCTGCAACCATAGCTTCTACTTTTTCAATAAATTGAGCAGCTGGTTCTACATATTGAGGACCATAATCTTTTTCTACCATAGTAAGTACTGCTGTTTCGCCTTTGGGAAATGTTCCGTTTTCTCTATCAAAGTAAGATAGAATGAACTCTCCAATTGGTGTTTTTTGTTCTTCGTCTGCCTCAGTGGCATTTCGATTTTTAATTGATCGTTCATCTCTAGACTTTCGAAGTTCGGCTTTTCTATCATCACGGTTTTTTTGAATTTGGTTCAGACGATCAGTTCTGTTTTTTTGAATAGCTGCTAATCGAGCATCTCCGTATGCCGTTTCATCAGTGTTGTCTGCTTCGGCGTGACAATCTTCCTCGCAATTGCAACCTTCTTTTGGGTTGCCTACTTCACAACCACAATGCTTACAAGTATCTTTACTTTCAGCAAACTGGCCCATTAGTTTATCAATTGCTTTTTCAATAAGAGAATCAATACTGCTTACTGTTGTTTCGTTTGTTGCTTTGTTCTTTTCGTAACAATCACAATGCTTACAATCTGGACCGCATGAGCATTCTGTTACAGGTTTGCCGCAACATGCATCTGGACACATTTCAACTGCTTCTGCAACTAAATCCTCTGGACCTAATTCTGTTGGTTTTACAGCCTCGCCTACTAAGTTATAAATGTATGGAAATACGTCTTTTAATTCTTCGTTAAATTGTTTGATAGTTAATTGATCTACCCAACTGTCAGCAATATCAGTTGGAACATCTTCAATTACTGGTACTACAAAGTTTTCAGCAGCTTCTTTATAGTATGCAGGTTTTTGTAAATTTGCAATTGTTTGTTTTACTTCTTTGATACGACCTTTAACAACATCGCCGTATCCTTCAAGTGTTTCTGCCATTACAGTACTACGTCCAACATATTGATTGAACTTGCGTAGTTTTGACATCTCTTCTGACAGGCCGGAAATATACTTGCCAAAATCGTCATACGCATGACCGCCTTCACTAACATGCAATGCCATAGCTCTTGCACCACTTAAATGCTTGTATGGATATTTAAATTTTTCACCACTTGGAGATTCAATAAAAATACTACCAATTTTTGTTCTTCTACTTGATGCACTTTCTACATTAATTGGAGCCGAATGCTTAATCGCTATTCTTGCACTTCCAATTTTTTGGTAACTAATTCTATTGCTACCATACATTGCTGATTCTGCCATATTATCTCCGGTACGATTTACTGCTAAAAATTCGTAATCTCTTTTGTCTAAATTTGTTTTATTGATATCTCTTACATCAAACTTTAACATGCGTTTTTTTGCAAATACTCTAAGCTCTTTTAAAAAATTATACCAATCGTCTTGAATTGATTCTACTTGTCCATTTACAAAATCTTTTGCAACAATTACTGTAACACCATTTTCTTCATCGAGAGATACACTTACTTTTCCTAGTTCCATGCCTTTTGTTTTATAGGCAAATTCAAAAAAGCGAGCTTCTTCAGGTACATTTGTTACGGTTCCGTTTTCGTTGCCGATTTCTACGTCGGTGAAACGCCCACGTATTTTATTAAACATATCTGCTGCAAAATTATTAAACTTATTCATACTTATATTTATCAATAACTGCCACTAACAAAGATAGGCATGGGCATTTCGTAATCTTCTTCTGCGCCTGATTCCATCTGTGTAAATGAATTATAGATAGTAACATCCCAATCTTTCATTACTGTAATCATTCTAAGTACAAGCAACATCGAACTAACTAAGTCATCGGTGCCTCCAGGCTTTGCTTGATAACTACTACCTGTTGCAACAAATGCTTTTAGTTCACTTATAAACGGTTTACTATGAATAATTAATTTTTTATTTTCGACCATTGTCTTTAATCTACTACATGCGGTTACTTTTGCACTGTGTGTAGTATTAAAGCCTTTTCTAAATTTACGTACATGACCTTTACGCATTGGCTCGCTAATAAACATACCTGGTATATTTTCTTCGCCATGATCGTTAATTACAATTAGACATGCCTCGCCAATGCCATTGTTTTCTACGCTCCAGTATATACCACTGTCGTCGCCACGCTCTTTTGCTATGTAATCGCATATATCTTTTAGTACTCTAATCTGTCCTGGAATACTAGTTGTGTTGTGTTGCCATTCTGCTACTTGTATATAAGTTGGAAGTTCAACAACTTGTATTGCACTAAAATCGCCGCCTGTGCCCATACTAGGATCAAGTGCAATTGCATAATTCTTATCAGGTGAAATTTTTGTATAAAAACGAGTTTGCCCCATTTGCAGGGCAGGTGCAATGCCTTCCATTTCAGTTAGGTGCAATGAATTAATTAAGGTTTCATCGTATACTAAGAATTCACATCCGTACTCACGTCTAAAACGTTCTTCACCAATACGTCCAATTTCTTCTTCTTTCCATGCTTCATCTCTATCAGGATGCTCACTCCAGTGTGCAATAAAACTATGAAAGCCGTTTGAACCAACATCCGATTCATTGCCGTGTGCATCAAACTTTTCTTCTGCTTGTTTCCAGATCATAGCAAATGTATCTTCGTCACTATTTGGAGTGCTAGTAATAATAGCTCTACCACCAGTTGCTAGTGTAGGCGAAATTGAAGTCCAAAATTCTTCAGCAATATTTGGAGGCACAAATGCAAACTCGTCACAGTACAATAATGAAATACTCAAACCACGTCCTGTGTTGCCAGTTGTTGTTTGACTAATAATACGTGAACCGTTTTCAAACTCAATACTACCTTTATTATAACTAGTTACACCTGCTCTAATATGATTTGGACAAAGTTCGTACACATATCGTATACGCTGCATAATTTCTTGAGCACCTGTGTATTTGTGTGCAGCAATAAGTATTGTTTGGTCTGGATTAAACATTGCATACCAAGCTAGGTAGATACTAGCACACGTAGTCTTGCCTGTTTGTCTAGGCATCATGTTAATGTTAAAGCGATAGTTGTGATAACTGTGCATCAATCCTAACTGATATTCAAAAGGATCAAACAAAAGTTTGCCTTTTACAGGGTGTTGAATATGTGCAAATTTACGTGCAAAATATAGATACCCAGTATCAGGATCCATGCATGCCATCAAGTCTTCAACTTGCTCGTTTGTATATGTTTCTTGTTTATTGGCTTTTTTAATTAAAACGCCATCTAGTGAAGTTGCCATGTTAATATTTAGTCAAGAAAATAGCGCCGTTTGGCGCTATTGACTTATTGTATTTTTATTTCTTTTTAAACTGTGGAGGTACTACACCTTTTTTAGGCTTGCTGCCTGTACCTTTGCCTGCGTCTTTAGCGGCTTTTTTCATTGGCTCTTTTTTATCGCCGTCTTTGTCAACATCTAAGAAATCTGGCTTTGATTTCTTTTCACTAAGTGCTGCCCATAAACGATCTTTAATACTTTCCATTGCCATTGGATTGTCACCGCCTGCTGCTGGTGGATACATAGTTTTCTTTTTATGTAAATCATCACCACTTGGAAGTACTGCGTCTACATCCATGTATTCCTCTTCAGGCTCGTTGTCGTAATCTTCAACTTCGACTTCGTCGGCTACATCTTCGCCTTGTACACCCGACTGTACTGCTTGCAATGCTTGTAAAAGCTGTGCCATTTGGTTTGCGTCATTCATTTGAATATTGATTGATCCACCTTGATCCATTTGTCCCATCTCGGGTGGACATTCTGCAACCGGCTTATCAGCTGCATCCATTGCTCTTAATATATCTGCCATGCTACTCATTGTTTAACTCCCTATTGCGCTTTTGTTATTAGTAGGCTCTTCTAGAGGCTGTTCCATTTTGTAGCCACTATCAGCATCGTCTCTTTCTTTACGTGCTGTTTCTAATTCTTTTAACAAGTTCATTACACGATTTCCGCCGGCATCTTCTTGTGCTGACTCACCGCCCATGTCTTCTTGTGTTAATTTTGCTTCGTAAGGACCTTCGTCCTTTTCTTCTTGATATAGCTCTTGTTGTTCCAACGGACTTCTAACAATAATATGACTTGCATCAATTCTGCAACACTGTCCAATGTACTCTTGTAGTGTATCGCTAGTGCTTGGATATTGTAGTTCGACATCATAATAATGAACATCAATATTTTCTAGTTGTGGAAAATCCAACGGACGTTTTTGGATTGGTGTTTTTTTGCCTGCTGACATACTTTTTACAGCATATTTTTGTAAGCAAGATTTTACACTTTCCTCACACCCATCTGGAAGATCGCCTGCAATACCAATCTTAAAAGGATATACTTTGTGTGTTTCTAGTAAAATATTTTTAAATGTGTTCATTTTTGTTTTCCTGGCTATATGTTATTTATCGTCTTTCATGCCTTTTAACTTCTCTAAAAGACTATTACGATCGGTAACAACATATCCTTCGCCTTCTGACATTCCTGCAGGTGAAGAAAATGTATCAGCATCTGCCTTTTGTTTCTTTAATTGCAGTTCAATCATTTTTAATTTTTTATCCATCTTTGCAACTTTTGCATCAAGATTAGTTTTTAACATTGTGCCTGCAACTTCAAAAACTCTTCCACTATAACGACTCTCTACATTCATACCCAAGTCCATTAAGTCATCGTATGCTTGCATTGCTTTATCAGCAACTTCGTTTAGTTCAGCATCTGCTGCATCTCCTAAACCTTTTACACTTGGCAAGGCTGCTGCAATTTTATCTAATTCTTCAATGTCTCTAAAGGATGCTTCTTGAGCTGTAATAGCTTCAGACTTTTTATCCTCTGCTTCTTGAATAAATTCTTTTGCTTCAGGCAAGTTTAGTAAATCTTCTAATTTTTTAGTCATGTTATTATCCGTAATATGCTACTATTATTTATGTAATAATATTAACCTCTACGGCCTGTATGGAAAATATCATTTTCTGTTACAATTCTAAAGGTAATGCCTTGTTGTTTACAATAAGCATATGCTGCTGCCCATTTAGCTTGATTTAATATAACATGTGCTTGATCACGTTTATTACGTTTTGCTTCTTTCATACTTGTTTGACTAAATGGCTTAACTTCAATTAGTTCTACGTGCTTTTTACCTTTTGCATCAGTGTACACCATAAAAAAGTCAGGAACATATATTGTTTGTTTTCCTGTAAATGGATTTCTATAAGGTATTTTTACAGCTTCACTTGCCCACTTTTCAACACTAGGATGTTCGTCACAAAAACGCATAAAAGCAAACTCCCAACTACTGCGGTAAGTTGGCTGCCTATTTGCCATATATTTTTCTGGATTTTTTAGCGTATATTTGCCTTGTGCATACTTGGCCATTATACCATAATATTTCTACTTGCTAAATTATCAGTGTTTGCTGTATCGACCGATTTGTATCCTAACTTGCTTATATTACTTCTATTAGCATTTAGGATAGCAACTATTAAACTTGTTAACTTAACTTTGTCGTAACCTTTTAATTGATCAAGCAAATCCATTACATTTGCATTATCAACTTTTGCTTGTGTTAGTAATACACTAGCTACACTAGTTGAAGCAAGTTTATCAAAGCCTCTGTTTTCAAAGAATCCAACTACTGCGTCAACTTGGTTACTTGGAAAACTTAAACTTTCTTTTTTTGTATTAAGAAATTTTTCTTTTGATGCCGGTATTGAATCTTGTAAATTTATGTCTGTAGTTGAAAAGTCGCTCATTGTTATGATCCAAATGTTTTTGATTGTGCTGTTGTTATATTTTTATTTCCACTTGACGGAAACTGATTATTACCAATAGCATCTACTACAATATCTTCTGCACCACTAATTACTTCAGTAACCAAATTGTTAAATGATAAATTTTTAGCATTTTTAAAGGTATTTGCACCGGTAATTAATGCAGCTAATACATTACCTGATTGCAAGTTTTGCACAGTAGCACTTGTTCCGGCTAATACACCGCCTGTGCCAAAAAAGCTACTTGAGCCACCACCTGCTATACTGTTAGGACTAGGAGCAGTATCGTAGCGTCCTTCGCCAAATGTAGCAGGAGCAATTCCAACTTGTGTATAGTTACGATCCATTATAACCGATTCGTAACTAAAACGCATTCTGTTTTCACTAAAACTAGTTGCTGATCTTTCTACACTATTGTGATCCCAACTATCGATCAAAGGATTAATATATGTAAAACTTGTATTTGTTGGTTTACCGTCTTGTGGATGTAATTGAAATACTTGTATGCTTGTAAAAAAGTTTGCAGTTTTGCCTGGTCTGTCTAATCCAAATCTATTATTGAATACTTGTCCTGAACCGTATCCTGTATTCTTATTGCCTTCACGTTCGTAAGCTGGATCTTTGATATTAGGTGCTGTACCATTACTCGATACATGCGATGCATCGCTATAATAATAGTTAAAATAACTTTGCCATAAAAAGTTACTAATACCTGCGTTATCATCAATCCATGTCATATTTGCAGGTTGATAATCTACACTAGTTTGTGTAACTTTTTTTCTATTATATTGATTTATAGTAGCAGTATTAACATTATAAGACGGTAAATCAACTGCAGAACATAATAGATTTATTTCACGTTTTATAAGATTACTAAATGCGCCAAAATTTACCAAGTCAATTTCTGGATTGATATTGAGCACAACATGATAGAGATGGTCAAATTTTGGAGCAAGCCTAAAATTTCCATCTACAAAAGTTTTTGATGCATGTGAATAGTCGCCGACAGTGCCTTTCGGACTAAGTGCGCCGCTAAACAAATTATCAAAAAAACCATTAAAAGGATTAGCCATATTGTATTTATCCTATTCATAAACTACGCATAAAATAAAAGGGAGTATAAAATATACTCCCTCTATTATAATAGCAATCTGTAATTTAAATATTAACCGCCACCAGTTACGTTTGTACCTAGTGTTCTTCCAACTGCTGTTCCTACACCAGTGTTTTCTGGAGTTTGGATAGCGTTGTCGTATTGCATACTTAGTGTAATATTTACTGGTTCATTGTTTGCATATGCAAGTGAGTTATAGTTTGCTTCTGTTATAAAGCAACCGTAACATTCCCAAGTTTCTAATACATTTACACCTGTTGCGCCGTTGCCGCCGTCTAAGATTTCAATACGTGTTACATACTTGTAGTCTTGACCGGAGTTAGCACTTGCTTGCTCCATAAAGTCAAATTGCTTCTGTAGTTGTTCACCAACTAATTTTTGTACGTTATTATTAACGTCTTCACGTAAGTTAAGCGTGATTGGTGCCCATGTATGCTTACCTGCTAGGTAAACTTTACTGTTATAAATTGGTATTTCCATTGGATCAAAAGAAACTGTTGGACGAGTAATGTCCATAACTTGTTTTGTAAGTTCTGTTGTAGGAGTTGACACTCCAAAGTTTTCTAATGTTACACGGAAACGGTATTGCAGTTTTGGCATTAACAAACCTTGACTGCTTGCACTGTCGTTGGTTGCTAATGGAACTGTTAATTTTGATAATGATGAGATTGCCATATGTTACTCCTATTCACAAGTATTTATCATTTGTAGGGGATTATTATTAACCCCCTACTTTATGATATTATAACCCGGAAATTTCTCCTGTATTTTTAAGACGTAGCGGAATGTAAATAAATTCTACTGCTTTTACTGGTTCAATAGCAATATCTACATATAGTTCGTTTCTGTCAATTCTTGCTGGTGTGTTGTTAGTTTCATCACACACTACTAAGTAGTCAAAGATTGCTCTAAGTCCAATTAGTTCTACCATTAAACTTTCAACCTGTTGTTTGATTTCATCACGGGTGATTTTATCATTTGGTTCAAAGATATATGGTTTTGCAAGTTTCTTAAGTTGACTACGTAAATACACAGTTAAACGTGCAACATTTACACGATCCAATGCACTTGCATTTGCTGCTCTAGTTTTTTGACCAAATACAACAAGTCCGGCACCGTTAATAAATGTAATTGGGTTTACATTGTTTGAGTACAATGTATCACGCTGTCCTTCATTAAGTGCAATACTTTGGAATTCGCCTTCTGCATTAACAAATCCACTTGCTGTTGCGTTAGTTACGCTACCACGTCTTGTACCTGCTGGTGCAAACCATGGATAAGCAACTTGGTCATTTAATGCAATAGTGCGTAGTGCCATATGTGAACTTGGAACAACAACATTGTTACCTGCGTTATCACTTGTAAATCCACTTGGATAGTAAACACCTAAGTATTCATCTCTACTTACTAGTCCGTTATCGTTGTCTTCAACTGCTAGGTTAGCATTGCTTGCCCAGTTTTGTAAATCAGTTGTTTTAGACGCTAATCTAAATGGTGAGTCACCTACAACAAATGCAGTTAAACCTCTGTCATTGTTTAGTGTATTCATTTCTCCAATTAGTTCTGGATAACCAGGTGATGCAATTAAGTTAAACACTCTTGATTCGTCATCACGTATATCGTCATTGTTGTTAACTGCTGCTTGTAGAGCTTGAACAATAACTTTACGTTGTGCTTTACGTCCAAATGATCCACTGCCGTCTACATTGTTTGCAGATTCAGTTACCCAACGATTGGCATAGTAACCACTCATTGAAGCATCGCCTTGTCTTGCATTAAGTGCTGTAGTATCAATCCAATTACGCTCGTAACGCTTAACATTAAATCCACTTCTACGTGTATTCCAAAGTATCATACCTTTTGGATAAAGTGATGGATCTGGAGCATCTGGATCTAAGTAATCACTTACTACCATATCCGAAATGTTCCCTGCTGTAGCACTATTTGCACCAGTTGTATTGTAACGAGCATCAGCAAATAGTACACCTGCTTCAGTTGTTTGATCAGTGTTATCTAGTAGTACCCATTTAGTAGTATCACCATTGTATTTGTATACTTGTGGATAATTTTCTAAATCTGCTGTACTAATCCAAATGTCTCCATTTTGAATAGCTGTTGCATTATCGCTCTGTTTTGTTGGAGCTGCTGCTGCTACAATCGGACCGTTTTCGTCTAGCACACTATTTGCGCCAACTTGTCCGTCGCCTTGGTGATCAAAGTTGTTGTAACCAACCCATGTTGTACCATTGTGAATCATAATATCAACTTCATCGACAACACTACTATACCATAGCGCACCAGTTGCTGGTGTTGCTGTTGGAGCAGTTGCTTTTGCTGTATATGTTAGTACATTCCAATTTGATGCCATAAACTCTTTTGGGTTTGTAGCTGCATCAGTGCCTGGTCTAAAATATAGATTCGTAGTTGAAGCTGGGTTAGTTGATACAAACGGTGTAAAGATGTTATCTAGTGGAGTATTTGTACCTTCAACTAAACGAATTTCACCGCCATTAGCATGTGACATAACTAGTTGGTTTTTGCTATTTACTGTAGCACTTACATTTGTTAAACCTACACCGTTAATTGCACCTGCCATTACATCGGCGTCTGTAGTTAATCCTGCGGCAGTAAATGTTACTGTTACTGGGCTTGACATACTTGCACTGCCTGTAATTGATTCGCTTACAGTAAATGTATGCGATGCTGCTGTAAATGTACTTGCTGTAATTGCAGCACTTGTGACAGTAGTT